>ERZ1035025.1336-NODE-1336-length-12699-cov-5.392518_pt1 | contig 12699 bp, 11 predicted proteins | sample MGYA00520619_ERZ1035025 | MGnify/ENA primary metagenome ERZ1035025 (study PRJEB33766, sample SAMN09781742) | gut metagenome | biome: gut microbiome | host: Homo sapiens | place: Madagascar | study: EMG produced TPA metagenomics assembly of the PRJNA485056 data...
GGGAACGAAACGTCGTCCACAGCTTGTTGGTGTCGGTGGTGGCGGGCGGTTTGACGCCGCGCTCGCCGCACAGCTCGGCCACGAGTTGGCGAAGCAGGTCTGCTTTGCGTTCTGTGTTCACGTTACGGCTCCATCTCTATCGTGTCCAACAGTTCGGCAAGCGCGTGGTTGATGTCTTCGTCTAGAAGGATGGAACGCTTGCGGATATCGGCGGGCGTGTAGGATTCGCCCAGGTTGATGCAGGCGTAGGTAGCATGCGCGTTGGAGTGTGTTGCGCGCCAGAAGGGGTATTTGATGATGACTGGAGTGTTTTGACCCACACCAAGCTCCAGATAGAGCACCTTGCCGCGGCGATGCTCATCGATGAAGCGCTGGTAGCGCTTGCTGGCATCGTGCCAGCCCCGATCTTCGACGAAGGTGCCATCGACGCGCAGGTTCATGACCAGGGGATTTCCGCACACGTGGCATCGGGGCACCAGCTCACGGGGCACCGTCATGCTAAGGGCCCCCTCGGGCACCTTCAGCGTGCCATCGTCGCCGATATGGAATCCTTGGGCCTCGATCATCCGCCTCACGAACTGGTAGTTGTCGTAGGTTTCGGGGTGGCAAGGCTCACAACACTGCCACAGGCCGTAGTCGCCCTGCGTGTAGAAAAGGCGCTGCTTGGGGAAACCCGCCAGCTGGAATTGATGGTCCACATTCGTGGTGATGACGAAGAAGTCCTTCCCGTCGAGCAACCGCAAAAGCTTGCCGTAGGTATCCTTGGGTGGCTTGACGTAGCGGTTGCACCAGATGTGGCGGCTCCAATATGCCCAGTGCTCCTCCAGCGAAGAGAACAGGTAGAAGCCAGCCGTGTACATATCCCTGAATCGGTATTTGGCAACGAAGTCGGCAAACAGCCGTTCGAAGCGCTCGCCTGCGTACGTGAGCCCCGCGGCGGCGGAAATGCCGGCCCCGGCGCCGACCACGATGGCGTCCGCGCTGCCGATTGCCTCGCGCAGGCGCGCGATCTCGTTGTCGTGGTCCCTTTCGAACATACTTGTCCCCCTCAATTCTTGACAATCGCCTGAACAGGGCACGCCTCCTGGCAGATGCCGCAGCGCAGGCAGTGCAACTGGTTTATCTCGTAGGGTTCGCCAGGTTCTATGCATCGCTCGGGGCACTTCTCGGCACACGTTCCGCATCCGATGCACGTGTCGGCGATTAGGAACGCGTGCTCGCGCTCGGCTTCTTCGCCCAATTTGAACGGCTTGCGGAAAATCGGCTTCTGGCTCAGATCGAAGTACTCACCTTGCGCTGCATCGATGCAGAACACGTCACATATGTAGCGGGCATCTCCCGGATAGATCTGGTTCATGGACGGGTTCAGCGCGAAGATTGCGTCTACGAGCGCATGCTGTGTCCTTTCGTCGTCTGGGCGCTCCACTCGCCCTCGCAGGCGGCAGGTGCGCAGATCGGGGGTCTGCCCAACGATGGCTACAAACCCCTCGCGCATCACGTCAGTGTGGAACTGTTTGCCTCTTGGCGCCAGGAAGTACAGCCGCTCGGGGGTGACGGCCATAACGTCAATGATGCGCACGCTCGGCAGCCCTGCGTTATCAACCGTCGCGAATGCTACATCGCGGATTGCGCGCAGGTAGCTCAGACACCATGCTGCGTCGACTTCCTCCAGGCTGGGGATTTCTGCCAGGTCAAGTCCTTCGCCTGTTGCGAACATGCCTATGTCTTCATATGCGCTCATCGCCATCTTCGCCTTCCTTCAAGATGGGCATGGGTGGCGTTGTGCCACCCATGCATGCGTATAGTTTGCCAGAATCGCGTGCTAGAACTTGCCGTTGTCGTTCGCCCAAGTGCTCTTGTCCGCGATGGTCTCCATGACGTCCCAATGCTCGGCGATCTTTCCGTCGGCTACGCGCCACAGGTCGTAGTAGCTGGTAGGAGCGCCACCGAAGGTTCCCTCAGAGATGGCAAGCACCATGTCGCCCTGGGCAAGGACCATGTGCACGGTGTCGTAGACCATCTCGACGCCCTGCTCGGCCATTGCCGCAAGCGCAGCGCCCAGGCCGGAGAGGCCGTCTGCGATCTGCGTGTTGTGCTGGAGGTAGGCGTCGCCATCGAAGTACTCAGGGGTCTTCTCGGGGTGCTGGTTCTGCATCACGTCAACCAGGAAGTTGCGCACGGTCTCGCGATTGACCTCAGTCATGTCAAGGTCGCTTGCCTCGGTCACGCTGTCGATCTGGGTGTGTCCGGAGGAGTTGGGCTCCTCTGCGAGGGAGGCAAGGTTGTCCCAGTGCTCGGCGATGAGGCCATCGCTATCGAAACGGAACACGTCGAAAGCCACCTGCTCGCCGGCTCCAGCGAAGTTGTACACGGTGTGCAGGAAAACTTTGTCGCCGTCCTCATAGGCGCGGATGTTCTCTACCGTCGTCTTTGCGGGCGCCGAGGCCAGGTACTGCACGCTGCCCACGAAGGCGTCGCGGCCGGTGCCGTAGGCCAGGTTGTGCTGAATGTAGCCTTCAGCCAGGAGGGAGGCTGCCTTTTCGGCGTCGCCGGTGGCGAAGGTCTCGATGAGTGCGAGAGCGTTTTGGATCTGTACGGACATGTGGATTCCTTTCTGCCGAGCGGCTTTGCGCCGCTTTTCTGTGGTTCTTACAGTGCAAACTATGGCGTTGATGGTATCTTTTAGAAAGTAGGCACAATATTGTGGTGTAGGTAGCTTTTAGTAACCAATGGCTTTTACCTGCATGTATGCAACGAAAGGTTTTCCGAGATGGCTTCACCGATACTTGAAGAGCTTCCCGCATGCCCCGTGGAGACGACCCTGACCCTCATTCGAAGCAAGTGGCAGGTGCTTGTCCTGCGCGACCTTTTCCTTAACGACACCATGCGCTTCAATGAGCTGCGGCGGTCCATCGGCAAGGTTTCGCAGAAGGTGTTAACAGAAAACCTTCGCGCGCTCGAGGACTACGGCATCGTGCATCGCGAGGTGTATGCCGAGGTGCCGCCTCGCGTGGAGTACTCTCTCACCGACCTGGGGAAGACCCTGAGGCCTGTCATAGACGCGATGTGGGCATGGGGCGAGGGCTACAAGGAGCAGCTTCGCCAGCAGGGCAAGTAGGGGCGCTTCGGTCTTTAGGAATCCTGACGAAAGAAACGGGACCGTGCCGCGCAACACGGAACGTGCATGCCCTCAAGGCCTGGCAGCGCATGCACGACAAACTTGTGGCGGGGAAAGTCACGGAGGATAGGTACGAGCTCTGGAAGGCTCGCTTTACATACTAGGAGGAGAAATGCAGCACAAGTGCAAGATCACCGTTTTGGAGACAAAGGTGTTCCCGGACCTGCAGGAGAAGTATCTGGCTAACCCACAGAGCGGTCCGTGCCCCTGCTTCAAGGCGGGGCAAGTATTCGAGTTCGAGCGCACACCGGAAAATGACAGCTTCTACCACCTGGGTAAGGGTACCCTCGTCGGCGGCGGGGACTTCCCGTGCGGCGAGGCGTGGGATGCGGTGAGCCGCTACGTCTATGCGGCGCTGCAGGGCGGCTCCATTATGAAGAGTTGGACCAACGACAACCGCATGATGATCGCCTGCTGCAACGACGGCACAAGGCCCGTCGTCTTCAAGATCGAGCGCATCGATGTCCCTGAGGCAGACGAGGAAGCGGAGTGGCTGGCCAGGCAAGACTTCACCAACGGCAAGGATGACGCCTACACGGGGTAGGGCCCGTACCCAGATTGCCACCCAAGGGGCGCTTCGGTTGTTCTCCGAAAAGGGATACCTGGGCGCGTCTTTGAGCGATATCGCGAAGCAGGTCGGAATCTCGAAGGCGGTCCCATTGAATACATGGCGTCGGTGTTCGGTGAAATTACAGGCTCTGAAGATGCGGCTTGGCATCTTGTACTGGAGAATACGGGGCCTGCTGCTTTTTGCGTTCGGCGTTTCTTCGGTGAATTTCGGGTTGTCTGGGATCTTGTTCGCATGGTTTGTGCGATGTTAATAAACTGACTTTTTTCGATACCTGACATGCGCCCATGGGGCCTGGAGTCCGCCGCCTAAAGGGAAGAACCTCTTGGCATCGCAGCTTCGGGTGGGTGCAAGGCAGGTTTCTAGATCTTCTCAAGAATGGCAAGCAAGCACCGAGAGAGCGAGCATGGCAAAGAACACCACAAACTATGGCAATGACAGCATCCGTCAGCTTAAGGACGAGCAGCGTGTCCGTCTACGTCCTGCCGTCATCTTCGGATCGGACGGTCTTGATGGCTGCGCGCATGCTGCCTTCGAGATTCTTTCCAACGCGGTCGACGAGGCACGTCAGGGCTATGGCAACCTGATCACCCTGACCGCCTTCCGCGATGGCTCCATTCAGGTGGAAGACAACGGTCGCGGCTGCCCGCTTGATTGGAACCCGTCCGAAAAGCGCTTCAACTGGGAACTCGTCTTCTGCGAGCTCTACGCAGGCGGCAAGTACAGCAACAACCAGGGTGGCGACTACGACTACTCGCTCGGCACCAATGGCCTGGGTTCGTGCGCAACCCAGTACGCCTCCGAATACATGGACGTCACGGTATGGCGTGATGGCAACAAGTATTCCCTTCACTTCAAGAAGGGCAAGGTGGTGGGTGCCAAGAAGAAGGCCCTCCAGGTGGAGCCTACCGACGAGGTTCGCACCGGCACCACCATCAAGTGGCGCCCTGACCTGGAGGTCTTTACCTCCATCGACGTTCCCGAAGAGTGGTACCGTGACACCATGCGCCGCCAGGCCGTGGTCAACGCCAACGTGACCTTCCGTCTGCGCATCGAAGGCGAAGAGGGCGAGTTCACCGAGGAAGACTTCTGCTATCCCAAGGGCATCGAGGACTACGTCCTTGAAAAGGTGGGTGCCGACTACCTTACCGAGCCCTTCTTCATCGAGGCCGACCGTCGTGGTCGCGACCGCGACGACCTGCCTGACTACAACGTCAAGATCACGGCGTGCCTGTGTTTTTCCCGCACCTTCCAGATGCAGGAGTACTACCATAATTCGTCGTGGCTTGAAAACGGCGGATCGCCCGAAAAGGCGGCACGCAGCGCCCTGACCAGCGCAATCGATGCCTACATCAAGCAGCAGGGCAAGTACAACAAGAACGAAAGCTCCATCAAGTGGCAGGACGTCCAGGACTGCCTGGTGCTGGTGACCAACTGCTTCTCTACCCGTACTTCCTACGAGAACCAGACCAAGAAGGCCATCAACAACCGCTTCATCCAGCAGGCCATGACGGCATTCTTCAAGGAGCGCATCTCGACCTACCTGATCGAGAACAAGGACGCCGCCGGTAAGATCGTGGAGCAGGTGCTCATCAACAAGCGCTCGCGCGAAAACGCCGAAAAGACGCGTCAGAGCATCAAGACCAACCTGCAGCAGAAGACCGACATGGCCAACCGCGTGCAGAAGTTCATCGACTGCCGCTCCAAGGACAAGACCCGTCGCGAAGTCTACATCGTAGAGGGCGACTCGGCGGCGGGTGCCATCCGCACCTCGCGCGACGCCGAGTTCCAGGGCGTCATGCCCGTTCGCGGCAAGATCCTCAACTGCCTCAAGGAAGACTATCCGCGCATCTTCAAGTCCGACATCATCATGGACCTCATGCGTGTGCTAGGCTGCGGCGTCGAGATAAAGGACAAGCGCATCAAGAATTTGGGCGCGTTTGACCTGGATAACCTGAATTGGAGCAAGGTCATCATCTGTACCGACGCCGACGTCGACGGTTACCACATCCGCACCCTGATCCTGACGATGCTCTATCGTCTGGTGCCCACGCTCATCGAAGAGGGTTACGTGTACATCGCCGAGTCGCCGCTGTACGAAATCAATTGCAAGGAAAAGACTTACTTCGCCTACACCGAGCTCGAAAAGAACGGCATCCTGAAGGAAATCGGCGACCAGAAGTGCTCCATCAACCGCTCCAAGGGTCTTGGTGAAAACGATCCGGATATGATGTGGCTCACCACCATGAACCCTGAGACGCGCCGCCTGATCAAGGTGGAGCCTGAAGAGGTCACCAAGATGGAGGCCATGTTCAATCTGCTGCTGGGCAACGACGAGGCGGGACGCAAGCGCCACATCGCCGAGCATGGCAAAGAGTACCTAGACCAGCTGGACCTGCAGTAGAAGGCGGCCCTGCTACAGGGAGCGCATCCGTAAGAGGAAGCAGGCCCTCAAGCAGACAGCCATTCACCAGGAAGTGATCCTGCGGCAGCAAGCGGTGGCTACGCGCCGCCGTCTTGCATGCGGCATATCGAGAAGCCCCGGAAAGAAGCATCAAGAGGAATCCATGGCAAAGAGGAAAACCGACACCAAGTCAAAGAAGAAACAGGTCAACGATGCCAACGTCATCGGCCTGCATTCTGAGGTCACGCAACAGCCCATCACGGAGACGCTCGAGTCCAACTACATGCCCTATGCCATGAGCACCAACGTCTCGCGTGCCTTTCCCGAAATCGATGGCTTCAAGCCCTCGCACCGCAAGTTGCTCTTTACTATGTACAAGATGGGCCTGCTCAAGGGCGACCGCCAGAAGAGCGCCAACATTGTGGGCCAGACCATGAAGCTCAACCCGCACGGCGACGCTGCCATCTACGAGACCATGGTGCGTCTTGCCACGGGCAATGAGGCCCTGCTGGCGCCGTTCGTGGAATCCAAGGGCAACTTCGGCAAGTACTATTCGGGAGACCTGAGCTACGCTGCGTCCCGTTATACCGAAGCCAAGCTGGCCCCCATCTGCGCCGAGATCTTCAAGGATATCGACAAGGACCCCGTGGACTTCGTCGATAGCTACGACGGCGCCATGAAGGAGCCCCGTCTGCTGCCCACTACCTTCCCCAACATCCTGGTCTCTGCCAACAAGGGCATCGGCGTTGCCATGGCCTCCGACATCTGCGGCTTCAACCTCAACGAGGTCTGCACTGCCACCATGCACTATCTCGAAGACCCCAGCTGTGACCTGCTTGAATACATGCCCATGCCCGATTTTTCCACCGGCGGCGAAATCATCTACCGCCGTGAGGAAATGGAGCGCATCGTCGAGCGGGGCCTGGGCAGCTTCCAGATCCGTTCGCGCTGGCGTTGGATTCCCGAAGAGCGCATCATCGAGGTCTACGAGATTCCCTACACTACCAAGACCGACGTCATCATTGAGCGCATCATCAAGCTTTCGAAGGAAGGCAAGATCCGCGAGATTTCCGACATCCGTGACGAAACCGACCTTTCGGGCCTGCGCATCGCCATCGACCTCAAGCGTGGCGTCGACCCTGAAAAGCTCATGGCCAAGCTGTTCCGAATGACCACGCTGCAGGACTCGTTTTCGTGCAACTTCAACGTGCTGGTGGATGGCTATCCCCGTGTTATGGGCGTCCGCCAGATCCTGCATGAGTGGGTTTCGTGGCGCATCGAGTCCACTCGTCGCCGCGTGAGTTTCGACCTGGGCAAGAAGTCTGAGCGCCTGCATCTTCTTCATGGCCTTGAGGCAATCCTGCTCGACATCGACAAGGCCATCGCCATCATCCGCGGGACCAAGCTGGAAGCCGAGGTCGTGCCCAACCTTATGGAAGGATTCGGCATCGACGAGACCCAGGCGGAATTTGTCGCCGAGCTCAAGCTGCGCAACATCAACGAGGAATATATCCTTAACCGCACCAAGGACATCAAGAAGCTTGAAGGCGAGATTGCCGAGCTTGAGGGGATCCTTTCGAGCGAGGACCGCATTAAGGGAGTCATCAGCGACGAGCTGGCGGCCATCAACAAGAAGCACGTGATGCCCCGCCGCACGGGCAGGATCGAACCTTCCGATGTCGTCGAGGTCAGCCTGGAGCCCGAGGTGGAGGAATACCCGGTCACCATCATGCTTTCGCGAAGTGGTTACCTTAAGAAGATGACCGACCGCGTGCTCAAGAAGGCCAACTCGCTTAAGTACAAGGACGGCGACGAGCCCTTCATCGAGTTCCCTTCGTCCAACACGCATGAGCTGCTGGTGTTTACCGACAAGAGCCAGGTGTACAAGTGCAAGGTGGCGTCGTTCGAGGACACCAAGTCGGCCCAGTTGGGTTCGTACCTGCCCACTGACCTGGAGATGGATCCCGATGAGGTGGTTACCTGGGTGATCGACCCCGAGGACTACAAGGCGGATGTCCTGTTCGTCTTCGAAAACGGCCGTGTTGCCCGCATCGCGCTTGCTGGCTACGTCACCAAGACCAACCGCAAGCGCCTCAAGAACGCCATCTACGGGGGTAGCAAGCTGCTGTTTGCGCAGGTGCTCAAGGAAGAACGTGACCTTGCGCTGGTGTCGAGCGACTACCGCCTGATGAACTTCAACACCTCGCTGCTCAAGACCAAGACGACCACCAGCACGCAGGGCGTTCAGGCCTTTACGTCCAAGGCCAACCGCATCATCACCAACGTGGGCATTACCGAAGACTTCCTGGGGGCAAGCGTGTCGGCAGGCAAGTTCACGGCCCAGAGCCTTCCTTCCTCGGGTGCGCCCATGAAGGAAGACGACATGCCGAGCCTGTTCGACTAACTTGCGTGGGTGCGGGGCTTCGAGGCGTCTCAGGCTTGGTTGAACAGCGCATAGGCGCTGCCAAGCCTGCCGTGCAGGTGTTCGATGCGCACGTCGAAGGCTGCCTCGATCCCATCAAGCATGTTGTGGTCGCGGGGGGTTCCCTGGGCCAGCAGCCTTCCTTCGCGCATCACGCAGATTTCGTCCGAATACCGCAGTGCCATGTCGATGTCATGCAGCACGGTGACGATGGTCTTTCCGTGTTTGTCTCTGAGCAGGCGCATCAGGTCCATGACCTCGTAGCATGCCGAAACGTCCAAGAACGACGTAGGTTCGTCAAGGAGCATTACTGGGGCGTCTTGGGCAACGATCATGGCAATGAAGGCGCGCTGCCGCTGTCCTCCTGAAAGTTCTGGCACGGGTCGTTCTGCCAATGCCGAAAGCCCGCAGGTGGATAGGGCCTCTTCCACGATTTCCTTGTCTGAGGCACCCATCTGCGCAAAGGGCCCATGGTGGGGGTGTCTGCCACATTCTACGAGCTTACGCACGCTCATGGGCGGCATGGAGTGCTCTTGGGAAAGATGGCCGATCAGTTGAGCGCGCTGTTTGGGCCGGAGCTCCCCGACCTTGCGCCCGAAAACGCTGATCCCTCCTTCTCGGGGTTTGTGGATTGCGCTTGCAAGCTTGAGAAGGGAAGACTTTCCGCATCCATTCGGGCCAATGATGCTGGTGATCCGGGCTTTTTTGATGTCCAGCGACAACCCTTCGAAAAGGGTGCGGTCGCCATACCCGAAAGATATGTTGTCGAAGCGAAGTCTATCCATTGAGTCCGACCTTCCCCTTGATCAAGACGAGGTAGATGAAGAAGGGTCCGCCAAGCAGCGACAGCACGATACCGACGGGGATTTCGTACGGTGAGAACAGTGTGCGGGCAAGCAAGTCGCACAGGCATACGAGCAAACCCCCCAGTACAGGCGCCATTGCCAGGACACGGCGGTTGTCATGTCCGACGAGCGACCGCACTGCATGGGGGACGATGAGGCCCACGAACCCGACGAGGCCCGCAAAGCTCACTGCGCAGCCCGCAAGGACCGCGGCGGTTGCAAGGGCCACAAGACGCTCCTTTTGTATGTCGAGGCCCAAGGAATACGCCTGCTGATCGCCAAGTGAAAGAAGGTTGAGACGTCTGCCCTGCAGCAGTCCCAGCACAAGCGTGGCGCAGATGGCGCACCCGGGAAGAATCACGTCGCTCAGCTTGACACCAGACAAGCCGCCGGTCAGAAAGCCCGAGGCGCCTACGTAGGCGTCGGGGTTAACGATGAGCACTGTGTTCATGCCGGCGGTGAAGATTGCCGTGAACGCCATGCCGGCGAGCACCACGGTAAGACGCGAAGAGCCGGCCAGGCTCGAAATGGCAAAAATTAGGCCTGCCACGACAAGGGCGCCGAAGAACGCCGCCACGGGAACCAGCGCGAACAGGTTGGGGAAGAGGCACATGAAGAGCAGCACGAAAAAGCCTGCTCCCGCATTTACGCCTATGACGTTGGGGCTGGCCAGGGGGTTGTCGAGCGCTGCCTGAATCAGGACGCCCGCCTGTGCCAGTGCGGCTCCGGCTAGAAGGGCTGCCAGTACGCGGGGCAGGCGGACGTTGTAGACGATGTTTGTTGCGGTTGGGTTCGTGTGCTGCCCAAGCGCGACGGCGATCACCTCATCCAGCCCGACGGACGTGGAGCCAACGACGATGCCTAACACGGCAACGCTGGCGAGCATTGTTACTGCAGCAATCAGGGCGAGGGCAAAGCGACTCCCTCCCAGCCGCCGAGCTGGGAGGGAGGGAGCCTTGCGTCCGTTTTTCTTTCCTGTGATTAGATTCAACGGCGGGTTCTTTCCTTACTTGTAGAGGGCTTCGTAGAGCTTTTCATATGCATCTGCCCAGTGGTCATTGGGCTTGTACAGGAATAGCTCGGGATTGAGCGTGACCACGTGGCCCTTCTTGACCGCGGCAAGGTCCTGCCATGCTGGGTTTGAGGTGGTCTGGTCCTCCAGTGCCTTCTTTGCTGCTTCCTCGGTATTGCCCATGGGAAGCAGGAAGATGAAGTCGGGGTCGGCCTTTACCAGGGACTCCAGGCTGTAGTCGGAAAGCAAGCTCTTGTTCGTATCTGCGATGTTTTCCGCTCCCAGTTCGGCGAGCATGGCACCCGTCTGGGAGGATGATGACTGTACGCGCGTGCCACCTGAATAGGTGGTTAGTACGGCGGCGCTTCCGGCATCCTTACCCTGGGCCTTCTTCTTGATGGCGTCGATCTCCTGGGCAAGTTTTTCTCCGTTTTCCTTGTAGGCGGCGCTGTCACCCGTTATTTCGGTGCAGGTCTTGAGCATGCGCAGGTAGTCCTCGAAGACTGTGACGTTGAAATAGGCTACCGTGATGCCGGAGGCCTGCAGGGTGTCCTTCAGGTCGGTCTGAGCCACTCCGCCGCCACGACCCGTGCTGTTGCCGGTCAGGATGACGAAGTCTGGTTCAAGGGCAATGATGGATTCAGCGTTGAGCGAAGAGAGGTCGCCGACCTTCTCGGCCTTCGAGTCGATGTCGTAGTCGGCAAATGCGTCATCGGATGCGCCGACAAGCGTTCCTCCGGCAAGCTCCCAGATGTCCGCGAAGCTTCCCATGCCCGCCACGACGCGTTCGTGCGAGCTTACGGTTACCTGGTTGCCCAAGTCATCGGTGAAAGTGCATCCGGCCTTTTGCGCAGTCGCGCTCTGTTGTTCGTTTGCTTTGTCGCCGCTACCGATCGAGCAGCCCGCCAGTGCTCCGCCCGATGCCATGAGTGCCAGTGTGCAAGCCAGTGCGCATATCTTCGTCTTTGTTTTCGTTGCGATCAAGTTCAGTCTCTCCTTACGGTTGTTGGACGGTGCCCCAGAGGGCACCCGATTCATAGGTAATGGCGCCCTTCGTTACACGCTTTCAAGTTTGAGATTCTGCCCGTAGGCGCAGTAGTCGTCCTGGGCCATGTAGTCGCCTTCGTGGTAGTACGCCGCGCGTGCCCGGCAGCCGCCGCAGTGTTCCTTGTGGTCGCAGGTGCCGCAGTTGCCTTCGTAGGCCTGCGTGCGCAGACGCTTGAAGACAGGGCTACTGGCCCAGATTTCGTCGAAGGGCTGCGTTCGAACGTCTCCAGCGTCTTCGGTCATGTACGCGCAGGGCCGCACGATGCCTTCGTTTCCCACGACGCAGTAAGTAAGGCCGGCAAGGCACCCGCGGGTGTAGCGCGTTGGGATGCCGAGCTGGTCGGCAACGCGTGTGAATTGGGGAGCGCAGGTAACCTTGACGTCGATGTCCACGTCTGCGGATTTGCGCATGATGTCCTGCAGGAGCCTTTCGTTTTCCAGCACCTCAAGGCCGGCTTCCTTGATGAACTTGCCGCGTCCCACGGGAACGAGGAAGAAGACCGAATGGTTCACGGCACCGATTTCCTGGGCGAAATCGGTTATGTCGCAAATCTCGCCCCGGTTCCAATCGACCACGGTGGTGTGAATTTGGAAGGGGAGCCCCACGCTCTTGCATGCCTCTATGCCCGCGAGCGTTGCCGCATGGGCACCCTCGACGCCGCGAAAGGAATCGTGCTTTGCCGCGTCAAGGCTGTCGATGCTGATGCCCATCGAACAGGTGCCAGCGTCCTTGAGCCTTTGCGCCACCTTTTTGGTGATGAGGGTGCCGTTGCTGCCGAACACGGGACGAAGTCCCTGCGCGGTGGCGTGGGCCACCAGTTCGTAGATATCGTCGCGCATGAGTGCTTCTCCACCGCTGAAAATCATGATTTTGAAGCCGGCGCGTGCGATCTCCTCGATCATCTTCTTGCCCTCGGCCGTCGTCAGCTCCCGGCTGTCGCATTCGGCCGCGTCTTGATAGCAATGTTTGCACCTAAGGTTGCACCGGTTGGTTGTCATCCACGATACGATCATCGTCATCCCTTCCTTCAGATGGGGAGGATGATAGGAGGTGACGCAACGTCATGGGTAAGCAGCTGATGGATCAGGGATGCGGTGAGCGGGGAATTTGGCGGGCGAATGGGCTCACAAAACAGGGGAGCGGCGCGCCGCACCGGCGAGCGCGGGCGCAGGCAGGGGCCGCTGTTCGGGTACGGGTGGGGCGACGTTCCGCTCTAGTATGG
>ERZ1035025.1345-NODE-1345-length-12626-cov-10.379763_pt1 | contig 12626 bp, 9 predicted proteins | sample MGYA00520619_ERZ1035025 | MGnify/ENA primary metagenome ERZ1035025 (study PRJEB33766, sample SAMN09781742) | gut metagenome | biome: gut microbiome | host: Homo sapiens | place: Madagascar | study: EMG produced TPA metagenomics assembly of the PRJNA485056 data...
TCTTGTGAAATCACAATTTATTCTTGTAGCCTGCCGCTGATACCGTCTGGATTGGTTTTTCCTTTCTTTTTGTTCCCTTTAATTAGCCATGAACTGCTTGATTCCCTGTGACTTAGCCCCAGGATTGTCGTTGCCGTATCCTTCCAGAAGATTAATAACTCCCCATACTGCAAGACCTGCTCCGATTGCTACTACAAGTGTCTGTAAAATATTGATTGCTGAATTAAAAAACGACATATGTTTTATCTCCTCTCAAGTTTTTTGCTTATAAATTCCTGCTGTATTCTGACCGGCTCTGCCCTGATGGGCGGTCGTTCATACCTGTGCATCCTCTCACCTCCCAAAAGGGCAAAGAAAAAGAGCTATGTAGTTGGATTTTCTACATGCTCTGTTTCCTTGTTTTCATTATTTTCCTGTTCCATAAGACTGTCCTCTGAGAACACATACAAGTCAAACTCCTCTGACCTTGTAAGTTTTACTTCCATTCTGTGCCTCATGTACGCTTCCACATCAAATTCATTGCGTTTATCGTAATCAGACAGTTCCTTATAGCGTTTATGTTTTGTAATATCATACTTGTTACTGAAAAACGGACGGACACCTCTTAGCTGGAGGATACACTTATTTCCATCCATCACCGCAAGTTCATCCCTGCTCATCAGTTCTTTTCCGGTTTTCTGATAGTTCATCCCGTAAGAACGGCTCTGCCCTCTCGTATCCGAAGTATTATATAAATCAATGGTTTCCTTACCAAGTGTTTCTGAAATCTCTTTTAAAGTGGAACTTTCTTTTCCTCCAAGGAACAGCATTGTGTCACAATTCCCTAAAATGGTTTCTGCAGCATCTTTATAAATAGTCTTTAACTGTGACTGCGACTGGAGTATAATAGAAGCAGATATTTCTCTGCTTCGTATGGTTGCAATCAGCTTGTCGAACTTCGGAATCTGTCCGATATTTGCGAACTCGTCACAGAGGATTCTTACATGATACGGCAGTCTGCCATGGTGTACATCATCTGCCCTGTCGCATAATAAATTGAATAACTGACTGTACATCATTGCTACCACAAAGTTAAAGGTATCATCTGTATCCGAGATAATAACAAACAATGCAGACCTCTGATCTCCCATCATATCCAGTTCCATTTCATCGTAACTCATGATCTCACGAAGTTCCGCAATATCAAATGGTGCAAGTCTGGCACCACAGGAAATCAAAATCGACTTCGCTGTTTTGCCGGCGGCTAATTTATATTTTTTATACTGACGTACCGCAAAGTGTTCCGGCTCTGTTTTTTCCAGTTCCTCAAACAGCATATCCACTGCATTTTTAAAGGTTTCGTCATCTTCCCTTGTTTCACTGGCATTGATAAATTCAAGCAGTGTCGCAAAATTCTGTTCTTCCTCCGGTGCTTCATACCAGATATAACCAATCAAAGCACAGTATAAAAGGCGTTCCGCTTTACTCCAGAAATCTTCACTGGACTTCTCGCCTTCCCCTTTTGTATTTACCATAATCGTATTCACCAATTTTAAAATATCCTTTTCTGACCGGATGTAATGGAAAGGATTGTAGTGCATACTCTTTGAAAAGTTGATGGTATTCAGCACTTTTATCTTATATCCATTCCTTACTAACATCATGCCGCACTCAATAATAATCGTTCCCTTGGGATCGGTCACGACATAACTGATGTATTTTCCCATCTGCATCAGATTCGGCTTTACATAGAATCTCGTCTTACCGGAACCGGAGCCACCGATTACAATCACGTTCTTGTTCCTTGCAAATTTCGGCAGCTTTGGTCTGCTGTTCATGGTCAGCCTTTCCGTCATAGTAAGAAGAATATTGTTTTCAAATATTGGATTAATGAAGGGTGCAATGTCTTTTGCAGTTCCCCATCTTGCCGAACCATACTCTTCTCCCTGTCGGAACTTTTTGGCATTTTTCATCTTCATCATAACCAGAAGTTTTACAGCCAATGCCCCGGTAAAACCTGCCAGTAGTGGTATCTTTTCTATGCTTGGCAGAACAGAAGTAAATGCCATTTGAAAATTCAAAAGCAGCACCATCAGCCGTTCCACCGATGAATCTCCCTGACAATACTGATACAGCCATGCTTCTTTATCTACCAGATAAAAGATTATGACATAAGGAGTATTCAATGCCAGTATCCGCATGGAATTTCTTTTCAGATATTCCCCTAAATCTAAGATTTTTTCTCTCAGCCAGTCAGCTCCCCATTGAAAGCCTTGCATAAGCAGTGGCGGGATTCTCTCCAGATACCCCTTGCATACTTTACGCATCTTCTGAAATCGGTTCATAGTGTCGGCTCCTTTTCTTTCTGCTTCGTTTTCTCCCGTTCTCGGTTCTTATCCTTCGCCTGTGTGATCGCATCCTTCAGTTTTGTCCTTACAGACGGTTTCTTTGTCTTATTGAGAGATTTACCAGTGTATTCCTTAAATGCTGCGGTCATGACATCTGCATCCCTTGCTTTGAAGAAAACAAAATATCTCGGCGGCTTTGCTGTCGTATCTTTTTTCAGACTGAAATCAATACTGTACTTTTTCGCCACCCGTTCAAAGGATTTGATATTCCCATCAGTAATTTCAATATTGGAAAGCTGTACATTCTGCCGCATCAGCTTCTCCATGGTTTGTTTTCCTCGATAAGATTTATCCTTCGTCTTGTCATCCTGCTGTTTTTGTACTTTACTCTGCTGCTTCTGTTTTGCTTTCTCCTGTTCCATCTGGGCAAGAGCTTTTCTCATGGCAGCTTTTAGCAACTGGGCAGTTATCTTTCCACCCCGGATACACAGGGATACCGTTTTTTCATTTACTTCATCTTGCACCGTTGTCCTCTTCTTTCTTAATCTGTTCTTTCTTTACCAGCTCTTTCAGATAAGCCTGTACTTTCTCATAACAGTCATATCCCTGGCTGATCAGGTTCTCACTGTATTCATACAGTTCCTCCACCGTTTTACCAATTTTGTTTCTTGGAACTTCACCAACTTTTTTAATGACGTATCCATGGGCACCTGTTGCATCCATGCACCACAGGTAGATTGTTGCTTTTTTATTTTGCTTGGCTGTATGTACTCCACTGACTTCTACTTCAAAACGGTTCCCAAAGTTTCTGTAAATACAAAGCTCCAGGTCAATCTCCATAAGTTTATAATTTTCGCCCAGACCATCACATAATGCCTGAAGCACTTTATCCTTTTCTTTCATTTTCGTCTGCTCCTTTATGCCAAGTTTACCTTCATTACATAGTTTCCAACGTTTTTTTACTGCCATTTTCCTTTCTAACACCTTTTGCAAGTTCTTCATAATTCTTTTCTGATTCTGCCCCAACTTTAATACAGCAGTACATGACAAATCCATGTACCAGAAATACAATGATGGCTGCAACGATTAATAATGTTTTCATCTTATTGATTCCTCCTGTTCCTACTTTTCTACGAATCTGCCACTGGCAGTTTTCTACAGATTATCCATTGTCCAAAAAAGGGCACTCATGAACTGTTTTGCTCATAAATGCCCATCTTGTTATAAAACCTTATTTTTTCCTTTTTTTACGTAAATATACCGCAGATGTTCCAAATCCGATCATCCCTAATCCTGCAAGCAGAATCCAGAACATCACACGTGTGTCATCCCCTGTTTTTGGTGCATCAGTAGATATTGTACCGGATGGAGTATCCGTTGTTTCCGGTGTCTCAGAAGGAGTTTCTGTTGGTGTCTCCGTTGGCGTTTCCGTCGGCTTGGCTTCATCCTTCATCACAACTTTCTGAATTTCTCCGGTATCTTTTACAGTGAACTTCACATCCTCTGCCACCAGATAACCGTCCGGTGCTGTTTCTTCACGAAGCGTATACGCTCCGATTGGAAGCATCTCGATATAGTGTGCTTTCTCTTCAGAAGTCCAACTTTCTACGACCTTTCCGTCTTTGTCAAGAATGGTCAGCTTCGCTCCCGGAAGTTCCTTGCCAGAAATATCCGTTTTGGAAATCTGCACTTTCGTCACATCATCCTTCATCTCGATTTTTTGTGCTTTAGAAGAATCTTCTACTGTAAAAGTAATACTCTCCGCAGTTACATAGCCATCTGCCGGTTTTGTCTCCGTCAGAGTGTACTTCTTTCCTGCAACAAGTTCTTTAATGATATGAGCCTCTTTCCCGGAAGTCCATGAATCTACTACCTTGCCATCTTCATCCGTCACTTCCAGTTTCGCCCCTTCCAGTTCTTTTCCATCAGTCAAAGAAGTTTTTGTAATCTCCACAACTGTTGGTTCATCTTCAAAGGTAAACTCATAAGACAGTGTTTCCTTATCTGCACCATCATATTCAAAAGTAAACTCCTGTACCTGATCCGTTGTTGCAAATCCCGGTGCCGGGGAAGTTTCTTTGACATAGTAAGTGTAACCAATCGGAAGATCTGCCGTAAATGTCAGTTTTCCCTCTTTGTCCGTAGCCTGCTCCTCAATAACGGTATCTGCTTTCAGAATGACATCACCATTTGCATTTACAATGTCCTCTTTATTGCAAAGAGCGAATACTGCACCTTCCAATACCCTGTCAGAATCCTTTTCTTTTTTCAGCACCTTTACTTCCGCTTTCTGACGATTATTCTGCCAGTCGGAAGAATAAGTTACCTCGGCAGTATCCTGATCCCGGTATGTCAGGTCAATCTCACGAGCTGTACTATCCAGTACATAGCCGTTTGCCGTTTCCTTTTCTTTGACATAATATTTTCCAAGCGGAAGATCTGTCAGTTTTGCTACTCCTGTTTCATCTGTCGTAATCGTTGCTATCAGATCATCTTTCTTGTAATAATCTTCACTCTCACCATCCGCAGCTTTAATATCTTCCAGTGCATAAACCTCAAAAGTAACTTCTTTCAGGGAACCGGAAATATATTCAAATAAATGGCTGAGCCATCCACCTACGGAATCAAGTGCAGATACTTTTTCCAGAAATTCACCCTTCTTATTGATAATCAGAGTTCCAGTCGGCACATCATCTTTCATTTCCACTTTCTGGATTTCAGCAGTATCCTCTACAGTAAAGGTAATCTCCTCCGCTTTCAGATAACCATAAGGAGCCATTTCTTCACGAAGAGTATATGTTTCACCCACAGTCAGCCGCTCAATCAGATGTTCCTCACCCTTTACAGATTTCCATATATCTATTACATTTTTATCCTTATCGAGAACTGTCAGTGTTGCTCCGGAAAGTTCAACTCCTGTTGTAATGTCAGATTTTTTCACTGTGATTTTGGTCGGCTGATTTTTAAATTCAGATACAAGTTTTATTACTTTCACATCCTGTCCCTGATAAGCTGCAGTGACATCCAGTGTTTCATCCGAAGATACATAACCTGCCGGTGCTGCAAGTTCTCTGATATAATATTTGCCAAATGGCAGGTCTAGGTCAAAGACTGCCTTGCCATCCTCATCAGTTACTGCTTTTCCAAGAAGTGTATCTGCTTTCACAAGCACATTTTCATGTGCCAGAATATCCTCTTTTGTATACAGACCAAACTCTGCACCAGCAACAACCGCATCCGTTTCTGCATCTTTTTTTACAACAGATACTTCTACCTTCTGACGGTCATTGTCAAATGCTGCTGTCTGCTCGATCACTGCTGTATCCTGATCTTTATAAGAGAAAGTAACTGTCTGTGCTTCCTCATTTAACACAAAACCATCTGGTGCTGTCTTTTCGACAACTTTATAAGTTCCAAGAGGAAGATCCGCAATCTGTGCCTTTCCATCTTTATCAGTTGTAACCGTTCCTACCAGTGTTCCGGCAGCATACTCTAAGATACGGTTTCCATTGTCATCTTTCTGGAAATCCGCAGTATAAATATCTTCTGCCGCATAAACCTCAAAGACTGCACCTTCCAGATTCTCACTCTGGTAAGTAAAATCGTCTTTAAAACCATCAAGAACTTCACCTTTTTTCACAATATTCAGTTCACCCTTTACCGGATGATTCTCATAGGAAACCTCGATGATCACATCCCCGGAAGTACCGTCCATCTGATATGCTGTATTGGAATCTACATCAACCTCATAGTAATTCTCATTGAGCGTATATCCATAAGGTGCATTTACTTCCTCAATGCGGTAATGCCCGATTTTCAGATTTTGTGGAAGGATTAAATATCCATCCTCATCTGTAAAATAAGACTTATGCTTCACAGTAGTCGGATAAGTCGTTACCTGCTCCACATATTTTCCAGTGTCCATGTTATAGATTTTGAACTCTGTATTTTTCTGGAGTACCGCTTTCTTTGTTTCATCATCCTTTTTGATAATTTTCAGTTTGGCTTCAAATTCATCATCTAAAAGCACACGCCATGTCTGCGGTGTGTTTGGATTATTTTCTGTAATGCTGACTGTAAAATCATCTACCGGAGTATAATTATGTGGTGTTGTTGTTTCACGCACTACATATGTTCCATATGGGATTGCAATACTACAGGCATATCCTTTTTCATCTGTAAAGATTTCCGTTGCACCATTGTCTCCGATCACTACTGGTTTTGCAGAATCAAAATCATAACTGCCATCTTCTTTCACCTTCAGAGAAGATACCAGATAGGCACTAAATCCTGCTCCTTTCAGTAAATCCGCATCCGTTTTTCCATTATTGGCTGCTTTGATGATCTGAAATGGCTGTTTCATTACCTGTTCCAGAGAAGTACACTCACGCTTCACCTCAGCGGTCATATCCCCCTCATAATCACAGGAAAGGTCATACTCATTCTCATCTGCCAGATAACCGGTTGGTGGTGTAATCTCTTTCACATAATAACTTCCAAGATACAATCCACTGACGGAAGCCTGCCCATTTTCATCGGTAGTAAGTGTTGCCACCTGATCTCCTGCTTTATACATCACACCGGTTGCACCATCCGGATGGACAATGTTCTCTCTGGCATACAGTCCATAAACTGCTTTTTCCAGAGTCGCATCTCCCTGCGGAACTGCTTTCTTTGTTTCTGCATCCAGCTTCTGTAAAGAGATCTTTGCTGTCACACGTTCGTTTTTAAAAGTATGGTGAAATGTCACCTTTGCTTCCTTATCGTTTGTATATGAAAAAGCAAACTGGTAAACATCTTCTGTATTTCTCGCATATCCTGTTGGAGCCTGCTCTTCCTTAACTTCATAGGAAAATCCAAGCGGAAGATCTGCACTGAATTCTGCCTTTCCATCTGTTCCAGTGGTTACCTTTTCAATCAGTGTGCCTTTCTTTGCAACTACAGTACCATCCACATTTGTAATGTCACTGGCAGCATAAATTCCAAAAATACCTCCGTTCAGAGGATTTTCTGTATCCTTATCCTGCTTTGTCACAATAACTTCTGCTTTCTGTCTGTCATTCGTAAAAGTTGTTTCAGAAAATACCACTTCTACATTCTGTCCTGCATAAGCAAGTTTTACTGTCTTTTCTTCCCCTGCATTATAAAAACCAGACGGAGCCTGTACTTCCTTTACAACATATGTACCAAGATGCAGATTTTTAAGAATCACAGCACCATTGGAATCTGTTGTCAGGTTCTCCTTTACCAGATCACCTTTGCTGTAAACTTTTGTACCATAAGCGGTTGTAATATCTGCTCCGGCATAAACATTATAAACAGCACCTTTCTGTCGGCGTTTTTCATATCGGAATGTTGTTCCGTTTTCTGTCACATCTGCACCTGTGAGAACTTCACCCTCTTTATACACAGTAAGCTGTCCAAGCTGTTCTTCATCCGGAACAGTTACCGTAGTCGTCTTGCTGACTTTCAGCTTCACATTGTAGGCTGTAGCATTAATACGATAACCGCTTGGTGCAGTAATCTCTTTCAGATAAACGGTATCCTGTGTCTTAACAATCTGTGCAGATGCTTCTCCATTCGCATCCGTTGCAGGCAGTTTTGTAATCAGGTTCTTACAGTCTGCATCACTGTATAAGCCAAATACAGCTCCAGACAATTTTGCATTTGCTTTAGAATCCTTTTTAATGACTTTCACACTGGCATACTGTACCCATGTCACTTTAAAATCCACATACTTTTCATCATCGACACCCTCACCAAACACCAATGCCAGATCCTGTGAACCAGAACCGGTACTGATCTTATAAGCAGAATAATCTTTTGTGATACTTCCTTTCATTGTGGCAGACCAGCTTCCTGCCACATCACTTACCTGAGTAAGAGGTGCAGATAAATAGAACTTTGTTCCGCCACTGATCACTACGGATTCTCCTGCCTTGCTTGTCTTTCCTGTTGTCACATTATGAAGCTTTACTCCACTTGGAAGTTTCATTGTGATACTTTGCAGTTCATCTGCCTTAAAAGTAATCTCCTTTGTCCTCTGGCTGCTGCCATCCACATAGGCAGTCACATTCGCATCTGAAAAGCTCATCTCAACATCCGGAATATTTGGCTGCGAAATACAGTAATTGTACAGTTTCATAGCAAGTGTTTTTGCTTTGCTGCTTGCACCGGAAAACGCAGAATCTCCGCTGTTAGCATAAGATGCTGCCAGATGCACCAGGATAAATCTTGCTCCTGTACTCAGATTTCCATAGCCATTCTCTTCTGTAAAAAATCCATCATCACCGGATGCCTTTGTTCCGTAATAGCAGACTTTCGCAAGTTTCTTACCATCACTCAGCTTGGTAATATCATAAGTTCCACTTCCTGGACTGGATTTTTCCGGCTGAATACAGTAAGCAGTAGCAGAAACACTTCCAAACTTTACAGTGTACTGATAAGTCAGATAACTTCCGTAACCATAATCAGAATACTGATAGCAGGCTCCTCTTGTCACTGTTACTTTCTTGGTGCTTGTCGTAGATACTACCCTTGCCATAAAAGTAACTGATTCCCCTTCATCTAAGGAATAAAGGTTAATCCCTTCCTCGTCAGCCTGTTCCATCACATCAGAAACTGTCAGTCCAGTTTCTTCGTCTGTCGTTGTTTCTGATTCTTCTGTGAGATCAGTCACTACTTCTGTTTCTGTCTGCCTGTCCGTCTCTTCATCATCTGCAGTTCCAATATTCTCCGTTTCTCCGGCATTACCTTCACCCGTAGTATTCTCAGAACTATTTGACGTTGTTATAGCTTCTGTTTCCGGTTCTTTCACTGTAATATTTCTGCTGACTCTATAAGCAGGATGACCGCTGACTGGTTCTACTGCATAGACAGCTTTGTAAGTATCTGGTGTATGTGTATCAAAATCTGTGCCAGCTTCATTCTTTGCTTCATGGAATAAAATCTTGATCTTACTTTCATCTACACCTTCGATTCCAGACAGATCAACTTCTACATCAAATTCCTGCCCATAAGAAAGTTCAATGTCATTTGCCTTTACGATCTCATTCGGATCAAGGGAATCCTGAACATCTTTTAATTCTGCATACTGCTGTTCAAATGGTATTTTTTCTGGTTCTAATTCAGAAGCTGAAACTGTTACTGGTTGAATAATGGTAGAAGCCAGTGTTGCAACTGCCATAAAACCGGATAAGAATCTTTTGAATCTCATTTTCATTTTGATCGAATCCTCTCTTTCTTCTATTATCTGTTCTGTTGTCACGCAGGCTCACACCTGCATTGTTCAATCATTTGAACCACCTCCCGCCTCTTATTACTGTCATCCTGCAAAGCAGAAATGACACTTGGGTAAAATTCAGGATTAAGCATTAAGCCGCAAGAGGTAATTCGTAATCGTTCCTGCAAAAGGTGCCTCCCATCTGTATCCCTTCACGTTCTCACCGGATTCCCGCCGCAAGAATGCGTAGCTGAAAAGTTCCGGGTATCCTCTCGCTGCTGGTATGAAATTGTCAAGGTTCAGTTTTTAGGGGAGTTATTATCTTGAATTGAAAATAGACATTTGCCCCTTCACTAACCGCATGTGTGAAAGGGCAAAAATTAACCTGTTTGAAAAATTTTAATTTTACTTCATGCTCACTTTATATAAAATTCAACGTGGAACAAAAACACTCAGCATGATATACTCATTAGAAAGATAGCAGTTTGTTATAATAGCCTAATCTTAAAAAGTATAATCATCAAATTCTTTATATTGGATATAAAAAGGAGAATGTACATGGCAAATTCAACTGAACGAATGGGTGTGTATCAATGCGGAAAAATTGCCGAAAAAAATAACTGGATGTTTCGAGAACAGCCTATTGATGATATTGGAATCGATGCTCATATGGAATTAGTCGAGTCCACTGGTAAACCCAAACCACTTGTCGCTTTGCAAATAAAATCTGGGTCAAGTTGGTTTAAAGAAAAAAAAGATGACTACATAATTTTCCGAAACATCAACAATAGACAATATAATTATTGGACTATGAACTCTTTACCTTGCATAATAGTTTTATATAATCCTGATGATGATATGTGTATTTGGCAAAAATTAACAAAGGATACCATTGAGAGAACAAATAATGGAAAAGGAGCTGGATTTTTTGTTAAAGTCCCTTTATCTCAAATTTTCCTAGACGATTCATCGAACGAAAAACTTCTTACTTTTACAAATCTTCCAGAGCATATTACCAACTACAATTTTTTGTTATCTCAAAAAAAGTTTATGCAAATTATTCAAAATGGAGGCCAAATAAAATTACATTCAATGGAATGGATACATAAAAGTAGCGGTAGAGGAAATACGGAACTAATTGTAAATGATGGAAAAACCATTCAAAAGTATTCGTATCCCTATTGGTTTCCATTCACTCCATATACTATGGTTTTTCCACAACTATTCCCATGGGCAAATTTTTCAGCCGACGAAGATTTTTTTGAAGAAAATGACAAAAACCTTTGGCGGGAATATCATTGTTATTATGATAAAGAAGATAACGAATGGCTAGTTGTTGGAGATACATTTGAAGAATTTCGTAAAAAATTAAACCCTATGCGAAGCATTGATCACGCTGGAGAAGTTGCTGAATATATGATGATCCTTACTTTAAATGAATTAGGTAAATCATTCTTAAAGGTAGACAATTTTGTATCTCAAAATCGACCTTATGCTAATGCAAGACCCACAGGAGAATATCTATGAAAAAAATTAAGCTTTACCAAAATAGAGAAAAAAACTCTTCACTTAATGAATATGATCTCAATCCTACTGAAAAATACGTGATTGATATGGATGAAGAAATGGAATTTCAAGCTGCAATAATGATGTCTTTTCAAATAATGGGACCACCACCTGCAATTAAAAATTATCATGCTTGGTTATTTGAAAATGGTTTTGATGTAAATATGCCAAATCCAACAAATACCTTCGTTTCCACATATTATGGAGTTAAACCGCTTTGGAAAACTGCTTATTCACAAGGAATTGTTGTAATGGCAGAAAACGATACTGACTATTTTATTGTTATGGAGTGTAGCAACAAGAACAAAGGCTATAAAAATACCAAAATCATTCTCACCCCAGGTGGTTGCATCTAAGAAAATTTTGTCTCTATCCAATACTGTAGGCAACTTAAAAACCTACAGTATTGGCAATATATAATCACTCTTCTATAATAATTCTTTTAATTTCTCCAATACTTTCTTTCTCCGATTTCTGATTGTTTTTGTACAGCATCCAAAATACTGTGCTGTTTCTTTTACTGTAAATTCTTCAAAAAACAATAGCGTTATCAGTTCTGCCTCTTCTTTAGCTAAATATCCCATAGCTTCTTCCAGTTTCTGTATTTCTGACAGTCTGATAATGATTTCTTCCGGTGATCCTACCGAAAAAGAGCAGTCATATCCTTTTTCCTGTAATTCCTCCATGCTGCATACTCCATGCCTCTGCATTTTTTCAACCTGGTATCGCTCTTTTCTTCCAGCCTGATACCAGGCCAGATATACTGCCCTGGTAACTTCCACAAGCGTGTCATTTATACGCAGCATATAGCGTTGTCTTTCTTTTGGCTTTTTACCAGGCATACTTCCAGTCTCCTTTTTCCAATGCTCTGGCAGAGTCATCCGAATTATTCCGCATTTTCTGCATTGCCTGTGAAATACACTTTGATACTGCCGGAACTGTAATACCCAGTTCATGCGAGACTTCTTTTTGTGTCTTCTGCTGAAAATAAATACGCTGGATCATCTGTCTCTGTCGCTCTGTCAGCAAATTCATCAACTCCCTGACTGTTTCCTCTGCAATGATTCTTTCAAGCAGACATTGTCCTTTATCTGCCAATTCGCACCATTCTTCGGAAATACAGCTATACGAAATGCAATTATTATGTTCTCGTGTTTCCCTGTTTCTCCACAGCCGGTCTTCGCCTTCTAATATCAGCCTTACATACCAGGGTTGATCATCAAAAAAATTCTCCTCAACAACTGCTATTTTTCTTTCTGCTTCATACACATAATCTCGACAGGTAAATAACGGAAAAACCGTTGCATAGTCCCCCACACAATAGAGAACATATCCGGTCTGATATGCGATAATTTCCGCACAGTCCATCAACCTTTGCTTCGCAACTGCTACATCGTTTTCTCTTAAATATTTAGCGGACGGAACCTTTCTTCTTTCTTCCCTGTTACTTACAACCTGTTTCAATTCCTGCAATGTAAGCATAATTACCACCTTTCTGCCTGCTGGCAACA
>ERZ1035025.1347-NODE-1347-length-12616-cov-16.104610_pt1 | contig 12616 bp, 22 predicted proteins | sample MGYA00520619_ERZ1035025 | MGnify/ENA primary metagenome ERZ1035025 (study PRJEB33766, sample SAMN09781742) | gut metagenome | biome: gut microbiome | host: Homo sapiens | place: Madagascar | study: EMG produced TPA metagenomics assembly of the PRJNA485056 data...
TTACACTTGTACCATCAGTTCTATATTTAGGAGAACACTCTCCTAAAAAAGACATACAACAACTACTAGATTCAAAAGCGCATCCTTTGCATTCTTCAGCTGTTTCAACTTCTACTACCTGATAAGTTTTATCCTTGTAAGTAAATACTTCACCTACTTTTCTTTCCATAGCTCTTTCAAATTAACGTCTGAAATTTCCCTCACACTAGCATACTGTCCAGTGTAAATAATCTTATTAGACACGATCTCATTTAGTTCATTAACACAGTAAATTGCACCTTTAGGGATTATAAAAGTTGCTATATAGCCATCATTTTCAAAAGGAATACACACTTGTCGCTTTCCGAATAACAAATCTTTACATCTAGTTGCTCCGGAATGAATACTATAAGAAGAGTCACATATAAAATGTATCTCAGTATAACTGTGGTATGCCTTTTCTATTTTAATTTTTCCATAATAAGGATCAATTACTTCAGATTCTATAGTAGGTATATTATACAGAGTATCCACTGTATAATTAAAGCCCTTAACAATAGACTTACAAGATTGTTTACTAGCATCCCATACTATCTTATAAACCCTAAAGTCCTTATAAGCAATTTGAACATTTATATTATTTTTAGTTTCAACCCAACACATAGTCTTATAATTTTAAATGTTTACCAGTATAAATTATACTAGAAGAAACTATTTCTCCATTATCATTCTCATAATACTCTGAACCTTTAGGTACGATGAATGCTGCAATAGAGTAAATATTATGTAATCTAATATTCTCTGCAATCTTACCTAAATAAATTGTTCTAGAATGCAAACCTAAATCAGAGTAAGGCATAGCTATATCCCTATAAGAGTGATACCCTTCATATATTATTCCATACTGCTCTTTCCGTAATTTATATATACTATAATAATGAGGTATGATAGGACTCATTTCAACCTTTTCATTTAATACTCTTGGTATATAAAGAAAGTCTTGATATAAACTATTGAAACCTTTATCAGATACACGACCTAACTTATAGACATAAAAATCCCGTTCAGCTATTTTTACGTCACATTTACCTACCCAACACATAATTAAATATTATTATATATAATACAGATAATATAATTATCAGTATAACTTGAAAAATCAAAAATCGTAAAGCCTTTTTAGGATTACGACTAGTACGTATAGAATGGACTATTTTGCTGATTAATATTATAATTATAAGCCCTTCTGTAAATATTAAAAATGTTATCATTTTATTTAACTAGTTTATAGTCACCAATTTCAAATCCTGCTTCTGTAGTATCTAAAGACCAAATTTCAGGAAACACAGTAAGACCATCAAATGAATGACATTCTACTTCTATGCTATTACTAGTTCTATCTATATTAAGAACTTTAAACCACATAGGTTTCTGACACCCTTTCCACGCTTGGGAAAAGATGTCATTTACCTGTAACACTACTTTGTCCATTCTGAATCAATATTGAGAAGTCTAAAGGTATACTTAATAATTTCAGTAAGAGGAATACCTTTACCATAAATATTATTATAAATATGATAAGCTAATTCTGCATATCTCTTTTCTTCAAATCTAAGAGCCTTTAAATAAGGGTTATCACACTCAACGTAATACCCAATTTTGTCACAGCTAATAGTGTACTCAGGACCTCTATTAAGCTTCTCTTGTAAAGCATTATACATTACATTTTGCTCTCCTGGACTTAGTGAATCAATAATTTTATTTATATCTTTCATACATTAATGTGTTATTTAATTAAACAAAAAGAGCCTAACTAGATTAACTAATTAGACTCTTCAGAATAATAATATGATAAAAAGAAATGGTGGGCTCGCCCGGGATTGAACCGAGAATAAGAGATTATGAGTCTCCCGTTTTAACCGATTGAACTACAAGCCCTAAAAATGTGTCTGAGGGTCGTTACTTCCTCTCCTTCCTAATTGCTAGCAGGAAATGCACTTGACACTAAGACACGATTTGAGTTTTTATAAGTCCTCCGACTTATTAATGATTCACATATATCTGTATACCTCAAAAACAGATACATAAAGCCTCATTTTCACAAATAAAACTTCTGATACGATTAAAACTAAAAAACTTATACCATAAAAATAAAGTGTAAATGTGGACAGATTCGAACTGTCAACCTCTGGCGACCTAACCAGTGCTCTATCCAATTGAGCTACACATTCCACCACGAATCTCACGTAGAAGTATTTACGCTTACTAAATACATAAACCTAGTTAGTTGATTATGTGCCACCACATACTGCCATACTATTCAGTCAGACAGCCTATTCCAGGGATTAAGCATCTGGACCTGCTTTTATACTAGTATTGCTATATAGCCTTATTTAAAACTCATACTACTTTCACAAGCAATATGAGTCTATTTTTGATTCAAACTGTCTTCTAACAGAGAAAACAATAACTAATATATCAATTTTCACAAACTAATAAATTAATATGAGTTTAAAAATACCCATTAGATACTTAAAATAACCATTTTGTCATAATATAGTAGTTCGAAGGGGATTCGAACCCCCACGTTCCTTCCGGAACAACAGATTTTAAGTCTGTCGCGTATCACCAATTTCGCCATCGAACCATTTGGCAGTTTTAGTCTTTAACGTCTGGTGGAATATACTGCCAACCTTTAGACAAAAAAGGAGCAACTAATTATCTGCTAGTTGCCAACAATATTTGGGTAAAAACCAACATGTAGTCTTTATCGTATAAGCATTTAAACAAATCAGTTCAATATTATAATTGTTCTAAAATATTCTTTGCAATATATGAGGATACCTCTCTAGTAGTATGCTCAGAATCATTGAGCACTAAATTATACTTATCCTTATTGCCTACTTCTTTAGTTAATTCAAGTAAATACTTTTTATTAATTAAGAAACCTTTAGTTACTATTATATATTCTATACACAAGTTTTTAAGGATAGTAGCTAAAGAGCAACCAATAACAAATTTCCTGCAATCTTTAGTTACTATTAAGACATACTTACCTAGTATTTCTAAACTGACTATATCTTCTACATTTATTTGTCTGTATTCAATACCTTTAAATATAAGAAATGTATCAGAGTCAATTTGTATTGTCTTTATCTCCATATCTTTTTATTTAATTAACCCATAACAAAATGAGCACTCACGATATTCTCAGGATGATAGATAGTCTTAGCCAATCCTTTTACTGCCCATTTCTCAATAGCAGAATGTTTAACACCTGGAGCAATTTCGTGATAAAACATTAAGTCATATACTTCACCACTCTTAAAAGTTACACGTATTTGAAAAGTAGGATTTACCTCATCTTCTATGAGTTTATCTGTCTCTTCTCTAGTTACCATATAACTAAATAATGGATTAGAAAAATGTTCATCCCAAAATTTCTTCTCCAATTTAGCTAACTCTGCTCGTGCACATTTAAGTACATTCTTACAACCTAACTTCTCAGCACTATCTATTTGTGCCAATAAATTAGCCTTTTTAATAAAATGTTCTTGTCTATTCATAATCTATTAATGTGTTGATAATCTATTTAAATAATAGGCAATTTTCACTGGTTATATTTAAACTATTCCATTGTCCTCAGCTATCTAACGTTCTTTCTCTTTTTAACCCAAATGATTAATTTTAAGGTAATTACGCTATTTAATAGAGTTACTGAGAGTTGTTTAGTACCTATTAAAATTGTCAGGCTTAGAGATTCGAACTCCTTAGGCTTATTCCCGTACGAGCTATTCACCAATCTAACCCCTCGTAGATGACGGTTCCCTCACCGTAAGTCGCCTGTGATTGTTGGACTACCCAGATTCGAACTGGGACTAACAGAACCAAAATCTGTGGTGCTACCATTACACCATAGTCCAATAAAATACTATTCTCACGAACCATATTTTCCAACTACAAGTTCACAATTTGTCATAAATGTTGCGGAGAAAGAAGGATTCGAACCTTCGAGCCACATAATATGACTAGCGCCTTAGCAGGGTGCCACTTTCGACCACTCAGTCATTTCTCCAATGGGGTCACGCTAGGGATTCGAACCCTGTACTGTAGTCTCACAAACTACTGTGTTACCAGTTACACCAGACGGACCATAACGACTTCCTATCTTCACAGACCAGAAGCCTTTCCAACTCTTTAACGATTTTACATAATCCGCTGATTATGAATCACCTTAAAATAACTTTAATTATACAATTTTTATGAATGAGCAGCACTAACGAGACTCGGACTCGTTTTTCCACCTTGAAAGAGTGGCGTCCTAACCAGGTAGACGATAGTGCCAAGTAGATTCTCTATCTATCACAGACTGAGAATCCTGTAGATAATTTCTATAATAATTTAAAATTTACATTTGCGCACCCTGCAGGATTCGAACCTGCGACATCAAAATTAACAGTTTTGCGTTCTAGACCAACTGAACTAAGGGTACAAATCTCTACCTATTTATCACAAACCAGTAGAGTTATAATGTTTCTTTAACCTTTGAATAACATGAGGTGTTCCCTATGGGATTCGAACCCATGACCCTCGGATTAAAAGTCCGATGCTCTCTAGCCTTACGGAACCAACTGAGCTAAGGGAACAATAAATGACACCAGGGAGTAGAGCCTAGTTTATTTAACTAAACTCATTGAAGACTTATAGGCTCATTCTATCCTAAGATACCCTAATTTCACCTTTTATTTGCACACGGAGTAGGATTTGAACCCACGTTGTTCAACTTTCGTCTCTATAGGTTTTGGAGACCTATCCTTTCGACCACTCAGGCATCCGTATATAGTGGAGATACGTGGAATCGAACCACAATCTCGGGATTTTCAGTCCCGCGCTTTGACCTTCTAAGCTATATCTCCATAGCTCACATTTCTATAAGTAGAATAGTGGTAAGAACTTTGCCCAATAGGCATAACACACTAACAAAATATGATTAATTACTAAATTCAAATTAAAGTGATAGCGTCTTCTCACATCATGGCTGGTGATTGTAGAAACTCTACATACGTGAGGCACTAAGAGAATCATTTTTCTCTTGTTACTTCCCAATTTGGACGAAATCTTTATAATTAATTAGCTACCTTAACTATAAATAATTAGAGGATTCGAACCTCTGTTTCTATCACTATATTTAAAGGGTTATATTGATTACAGGCTGTTAATCAATTAGCTATCTTAACTAACAGTTATTTCATATTAATCTTACCTAAGTAAGCTTGCGCAATATTTTGAAACTAAACATCTCTTCTAATCACCTTTTACAGCTGATAGATTAGACAGATGGTGTCCCATACTTCCTCTGGGAGGAGAGTGTCAATATAACTAACATAAATATCAATTTAAGTAAGAAAGTTTAGTGGACTTTGAGTGCTAGATATATTAAATAGTACATCCTAAATAATACTCTAGTTATCCACTAAACTTATCTTTGAAGAAACCTACAACTATTTATCACAAACCATTGTAGAACAATATTTTGTCGACCTATTTTAATTCACAATTATTACAACTTGAAAATATTTTAAATATCTTTGTTGTAACTTGTAGTTGTGCTCCCATCCAGATTCAAACTGGAAACCCACAGCTTAGAACTAGATAAAGGAGTCGAACCTCAATCTAGTTAGATGATTTACAGCTCATTACACTGTATGAAGGCTGTTGCTCTATTCAATTGAGCTATGGGAGCTGCTGATAATTAGCATTCTTTCATCAACCTTGCCAAGTGAACTAACTATATAGTCAGTTATTTAGAATTGGTAGTTAATAAATGTTAATTTATAACCAACACTTAAAAACTTACCAATTCTTGTCTTAGGTATGAATGAATTATATAGAATGAATTTTCTTCACCAATTCCTCTATCTCAGCTTCAATACCACTGAGCACTTGATGATAATATTGATTAGTTATTTCAGAAACTGCATCTTCATCTTGATAGGATAACCAAAATGAAAGAGAGTGTGTCCATAACCCATAAATATCACCAAGAAATACTTCATCCATAGACATAGTTGCAATGTTAGATGTTCTAAACATTCCATACTTATCAGGGCATATTGCATGATTCCATGCTAAATGCATTGCTCCTAACTGTCTATGGATTTTAAAAGTGTCTTCAAGAGTATGATGAGACATCAATTCGCCTTTAAACTTATTTAATTGACAAATTTGATGTTCTAATTTATTAATCTCATCCTTTTTCTCCTGATTTTTCTTCGCAGTAACCCCAACTATAATAAATATAATTAGTGCTACTAATACTATTCCTGTTATTACCATAATCTAATTAATTACTACAATAGAGGTGCTTCTCTATTTTGTTTATACTCATTTCCTATTAACCAATAATAAAGATACTTGTAATTATTAACTAACTCAATAATTGGATAGTCCTTAATATAAATATATTTATAATGGTCTATTACTAACTCGCACAAAGCTTTAGCTGGGTTAGTTTTGTATCTCTTCTTCCATTCCTTAGTACAGCATAAATAGCTAGTAGTCCAAGTATTGGTTTTTCTAACACTTATTCTATTCTTAGGAATTACCGGAAGGACACTATCCTTAACCCAGAAATCTAAAGCTTCAATTAGTAATTTGAAATTATCTTTGTCGATAATCATTCTTACTTACTCATTTCAGAACCTATAATGGCTATAAATAATACTCCGAATACTACAGCCCAAACAATTCTAAGAAATTCCATTATTCTTTACTTCTTAATACTAAAATAATAATAATAGGAATTGCTCCACAAATTATATTCAATAGTGTCATAACTATTTGTCGTTAGTTAACTTGTAGATATAATCCCAGATTTCTTGAGGGATATTGTTGCCAGTCTCATGCACATAATCCTTCATATGACACATATTGCCATCTTCGGCAGTCTTAATTACTGCTTCAGTGAAGATCTTGATGTCCTTGAGGTCTGGAGTAACCAAGGTAATGGTTGTTGAATCGGTAGCATTAATACCAGTAATCAGACCCTCAAAAGCGGAAAGCTTTCCGTCGTTAACCTGATTTCTAATAGCTTCACTAGTAATGTGAGCAGCTGCCATAAGGACTTTCTCATCTTCGTCAGTCTTAACAACATTGACACTCTCCATAACGTCATTGTTAACTACCAATACGTTACCAAATAAACCAAATTCGTTTACTTTCTTTGTAAAATCCATAATCTTATCTATTTAATTAATTATCTAAAAATACATAAGTCTTGTCTTATGATTAACCAATTTACTTTCCAAGATGTCAACTATTTATTATACTCTATAGTACTAGAGTCCTATTTTATCTTTATTCGTATTTACTTACAATTAAGGGAACGTCCATCTACTACACAAGTTCCTTGTAAATCAGATATTACATACTGATTCACTCCCTTATCCCCATACTGAATAGAAACTACAATATTAGGTTCGATAGTCATTGTATCTGGCTTAATATCTACACCCATTAACATAGTCTCTACTTGTTCTGCAATTTTCTCTGCTTCTGCTGTTATCATAATTGTTCCATAATTAGTAAGTTCCATAACTTTCTAATTAAGTAGTAAAGACCTAACTAAACAATAACTATATAAATAATTAAAGTCTAATTAGGTCTCTTGATTATGGAACTTAACAGAAAAAATCACTTCTTTTCGTTATAGAGGAGATGCATAGCATATTGTGCCTTCTCCATTACGAAGCCAAACAACGTACCAAATGTGTATGGCTTACGATGCCATTTCTTAGGAACATAAGCAAGTGCTTTCTCCAACTGGCACCACATATGAGCTGTAAACTCATCAAACTTCTCCTCTTCTGCTAACTTAATAGCATCAAGCATAGCCTGATGTGATTTCAACTCAAAGGTATCATCACAATCGCCCTTGGTTTTATAATCCCAAGAGTCTTCCTTACGCTCGCCACGCTCCTTAGCGTTAACAAGCTCATGCTCACACTTATCTATATGCTCTTTAAGTGCATAGATAATGTCGTCCTTAAACAGATGCAACAACTCAATGTCATCAAATTCGTGTGGCTTGTAATCGCCATTTGAGTTCAAGATGATCTCAGTTCTTTGCACTCCGTTAGCTACCTCTGTCTCGGTGGTCACTTTGACACCCTCAGATGTCCAAGAAAAAATTCCATTTTTCATTGTTGTAAATCTAAAATTGTGAATCTATAAACAGACACTATGTCTGTCTTTATTTATCTAATTGTGAATTGATACCTGAACACATCTAATTACGCTTAATTAGACTAAAACCATTGAACTTTATGGCAAAATCCTTACATTAGTTTCAAATTTAGTAGGCTCACGACTTTTCTTAAACTGTTTCATTTTATTACTATTTATATTGTTAATAACTAGGAATTAGCCCATTTATTGAGCCAATTCCAACCTGTAAATTCCTTAAACAGTTCTTCATTCATAAATGTAGAACAAAGAACACAGAGGGCGAATGCTCCAAAGCCCATAAAAAGTGCCACAAAGAGTGACATATGAGCAATGTAATCTATACCACTCACATAAATAAGGGCATAGAATATTGTAAAGTAAAAATAAAATCTTTTCATTTTAATATATTTTGTTACTAATTGTCAAATTAACACGTTATTAGCTAATTTAAATAGAGCAATATCTACTTTAACAATAGACATCTTTCTAATCGAGAATTTCTCATTAATTACGAGAGACATCAACTTAAATATCTCTGGAGTATATTCTAATCCAGATTCTTTAATAAGTTGATTCACTGCATAATTATGAGACTTTCTATTAGCCACTGCTATGTTATGATACTTAGCAGCGTTAAATCTCCAGTTCTTGTGCTCTTTTTCTTTTATCTTATTCTGATATAACTGGAATACCTGAATAAGTGTTGAACTACCTGTAATCATTTTGTTAAGTGTGTAATTAATTAAAGTGAGTAGTTTAAACTCATGCTCAGGAGCTTGTCTTAAAAAAATGTGCGAATATGACTTACTTAACTAATCCTACATACATAGTAGTATGGTTAGAAGTTATTGAATCCATCTCACTAATCTGATTAGCCTGCATAAGTACAGTCTTTCTCAGCTGCTTATTAGCTGTGTGACAATTAACTAAATTAATTGACAATATAACTACTGCACTTACTAATACTAACATAATAAGTGCTGTTACTTTATTTACTTTATTCATGATTTTGTTGTTAATGTGTTATTTAATATTATTTTTTACATGTTCTGAGAACGGTTTTGTGGTAATTACCAACCATTCTCTGTTCAGCCTCAGTTACTTCAGCTTTGGCTACTTCAATAACTTTACCATTCAAAGAAGTAGTTATGTAACCTGGCATAAACGCTTTATCTAAATTTTCCATATTGTTAAGTATTATTTTTATTTATTTTAGTTCATGGACACAGAGTCATTAGTAATACTATTCAGTGATTAATAATTTTCCTCTGTGTTTCGTCTAGGTCTCATCAACATGAATGTTATACTCTCCCTAGCTGAGTTTTATTTTTGCATAAGCTATTATTAGTTAACCTATACACTAAAAGGTTTCTAATTCCTATTTAATTATGACTTTAATTTATGTTTCTAGAAAACATTAGAGTGTGAGTTACTTATGCCCCAATGTTTGAAAATCAGCTTGTATTGGGAAAGTAGTAAAAACCACTTCCCCACTCCAGTGCCACCTTGTAGCCGTCTCGATTGTGTTATCCGCTTATGTTTTGCATAAATAACACTGTCTAACAGAATATCGGCGTTCTCCATTTCTAAGTACTTCTAATAGTTCTAGTTGCCACCAACAATCACAAGCTGGATACTTGGTGATGTCTTCTCGAACTTTATAGTACTTATACTCAGAGACTAATAACCTTGAAGCTTTTTTATGAGCTTTTATAGTTATTAGTTTCCGAGATAGAGGATTAAGATGGCGACCTTTGTAGATTGCCATCTTGATTTACTAAGCTACCAGGTCGTACTTGAAGAGTGCCTTGTCAATCAAAGTTGATGTGTCTTGCACACCATTCTTGAAGCCGGTAGTCTTATACAAGACTTTAGAGCTTACCTTAACTTTCTTACCTGCCAAGAGTTCAACACCCTTCTGAGTGTCACTCTTGAGAATGTTACCATTGGTATCAAGGTCAGACTGACCACGTACCTTCAAGAACTCAGTAACAGCTGTACCTTCTGGATACAACACATCTGAAGTTCTGTATGGTTTGCCTGCAGTATCCTCAGCCCATACGAATAATGGATTCTGGAATGTAGTCGGGAACCAATTGATAGCACGCTTAGTACCATCAGGTGCCTCTACATCAATGACCATAAACTCATAGTCATTACCATTGAAGGTTCTACTACCGATGCGATCCTTCATCTCCTCCAAAGTTGGGAAGATGAGAATATCACCCTCATTGAGAGCAGCACCACCATCGAATACAGGCTTCATACCTGATGTGAATACTGTTAAACCCATCTTGATTGCACCATCTGCTTTGTTAGCATTAATTCTTTCAATAACTGTCATTTTATTAATCTCCTATTTATTTAATTATGTAGTCTCTTACTATACATTAAGTATGCAAGATTTGCTACCACAACACTTATACTTGTTGCTAAGTTACAATAGGTGCTTATACACGGCTATTTTCTACCTATTTATGGCTATTTTTATGAGAGGAGAAAATAGAGGGAAGAGTTGAGGGAGAAGTTAGAAAAGATTTTGAGAGAGAAAAGCTAATTAAAAAATAAGGGCTAACCCAAGGAAGTTATTTCCCTAGGTTAGCCAAAGCCTTTGCAAACTCCTCTACGTATTCGTAGAGATAGTCCTCTTTCTCTTTCTCTTCTTCTGTTATAATTTATTTATTTTAAAATATTAATCTTTGACAATTACCACGTAACCTTCTATTCTACTATCAAAGGCAAGTATATAGTTATGCTCTTTAGAATAGCACTCTTTAAGATATTCTAATGTAAGAGACTTTTTGTGGTCATCAACATAATTGTCTAATTTATAGTTGTATTCATTGTAGATGGCAACTGCTTCTTCTAGAGTGGGTTTTGGTAAGCCTATTCTAAGTGAAGGACAATGTACACCATTAAGATGCCAACTATCAAATGCAGTAATTATTCTAAACATAATTGTGAATTTTAAAATGTTAATAATGTGAATAAGCAGTTTAACGACTTGCTTAGGTCGTGAGGGTTAATCCTAAAGCTGCCAAAGAACTACTTTAGTGTTAATGAGTTTATCAATCATATCTGCAAGCACTGACATAGTAAGAGGCTTATGGTCTGTACCATAAGAGTCTGGTTGGGCAGCCATATAAATATGGTCAGCAATCAGTTGCTTCTTATAGTCATCAACAGACTGCGCAGCTCCTCGCTTACATTGAACAACTAATAGTATGTTGTCATTGTCTGTGAGAGCTACGGTAAATTCACCATTATCTTTATTCTCACTAAAAAGATAAATGGTAGAGTTAGCAACTGAAGGAATATCCTTGATAATGTTCTTAATAATGTTGGTAATCATAATGTAAAAATATTAAAGAGTTAAAAATAAAATTAATAATAAAGAAAGAGGGAAATCCAAGTAGAAATCCCTCTTTAAGAGCCCTACTTCTTGACAATGCCAAGCAGAACACGAGTGTAGAGTCGCTCCTCATATTTGCAGAGATAGCTCAACTTGGTGAACTTGTAATCCTTTGCATTATCATTGAAGTGTTTTGCAATGCCCTGCATCCAAGCTTCTATCGTGATGTCGGCAGAAGCTGTGGAACGAGCATAGGTGTGAAGTTCATCGTTAGGTGTAACAAACCCAGCAAACTCGCCTTTTGCATTGAATGTTGCAATATCAGCGACAAGTAAGTCCCATTGCAACATAGCAAACTCTATATGCTCAACTCCGTTGTAGAATGGAACCAAACCACAATAGCACTTATCGCTCCACTCTGTTCTATTGCGCTGATAGCGCAAATCATTATGGAATTTGAGCATAAAGTCTGCAGGGAGACTGTCTGGGAATGCCACCAACAAGTTGTCGATGGACATAGAATTGCGTAAGCGCATATTCTCGCCGCCATTTGCAACCTGTACGTTAGTGTCATTGTTTACGATTACTGTAGCCATAATTAAATTGGGATTAGGCGCAACATTACGCTGACCACTCTTTCTAGAATGGACGAGAATATCTCCTTTACTTTCCAAGGAGAGAAGTCATTCGGTAGCTTTACGTCCGACCGAAAACGGGACGCAACCCCAAGCCGCTTACGCTGACGAGGAGGACGAGCTTGACGTGCTCGAATTCGATATAATTATTTATATCTATGTTTTAATAGTTGCTAATAACTGGCTATTTTAATATTTATTTTTCCTACTCGATGCCCCGGGGGGCTAAAACGAGTAGTGAGCCCATGCTACGATCACTATGTGAATTTTTCATAAGTAATACCTATCCTCATCTTTGCTTTAGTATAAAATACTGATATTATGTTAGAATTAGCATTTTAAATTATTTTAACTTTTATATTTTTGACAATTAATCTATTGTAGAATGTGATTAAAAAGAACTAAATTAAAACAATTTTAAAAT
>ERZ1035025.1349-NODE-1349-length-12599-cov-6.353396_pt1 | contig 12599 bp, 8 predicted proteins | sample MGYA00520619_ERZ1035025 | MGnify/ENA primary metagenome ERZ1035025 (study PRJEB33766, sample SAMN09781742) | gut metagenome | biome: gut microbiome | host: Homo sapiens | place: Madagascar | study: EMG produced TPA metagenomics assembly of the PRJNA485056 data...
GTGATAGCCAGTCATTATCAGGAAGATATAGATTTATTATGTGATAAAGTATATGTGATTCAGAATGGAAAAATATGTGAAAAGCCACATGAGAAATATTGAGAAGTTTGATATGTATTATTTGAAAAAATAACAATGCAAAAAACAGCCACATATCTGAGTGAATATTTCAGTATTCATCAAATGTATGTGGCTGTTTCTTTTTATTTTTCTATTATTTCTGAGGTAACTGTTTTTACAGATATATGCTGGGATTACAGAGTGCTTACCCCGTCATCATCATAACGGTCATATTCAGCTCCCTCATATCCGATCATGCGGATAGTAGAAGGATCGATATCCTTTACTGTCTGCGCAACATCAGCAACCGGGATTGCTTTTCCTTTGCGAATAAACAGTGGAACTTCATTCAGGGCAACTTCTACATAGTGGTGTCCTTTTTCAAGAATTTCCTGAGAAATTGTTCCGTCAGGCAGGAATTTTACGAACATCATTTCTTCTGGCAGATATACATAGCGGCCTTTTGCATTCTGTGTATAAACAGGTGCGATCATGATTTCGTTTCCGAGAAGAAGCTGATCTTCTACCTGAGTTGCGAATGCATCGTCTGTGTAGTCAAATGCCAGCGGACGGAACATCATATCATCGTTTAATGCCGCTTTCATGTATTCACTGTACAGATATGGAACAAGGCGATATCTGACACCAATCACATGGCGGAAGTCTTCGATATTTTCAAACTGGTAAGCTTCCTGTTCTCTGGTTCCCAGAGCGGAATGGTTTCTCATAAGAGGTGTGAATACACCAAGTGCCAGCCAGCGCAGTACCAGATCACGTGTGGTATCTGCACCGAATCCGCCCAAATCTGCACCTGTGTAAAGGAAACCGCACATATTCAGGGATGGAAGCATCTTTAAGTTCAGAAGGATGTGTGACCACCAGGATTTATTGTCTCCCATCCAGATTCCGCCGTATCTGTGCATTCCCACATAGGAGGAACGGGAGAACATCAGGAAACGTTTGCCAGGTGCGATTTTTTCAAATGCTTCACCTGCTGCACGGGTCATGTTATAGCCAAACAGGTTATGTACTTTGTCGTGGCGAATCTTTTGACCGTTTACATTGTGATAGAAGCGTTTGTAATCTTCCGGATTATTTGCAAGTCCTTCTACCTTTGCGCCGAGAACGAATCCCGGTGCCTCTTCATTGTCCATGAAGTTGTCTTTGATGTATTCTTTTAATTCAGCAACGCCTTCCGGTGTGCAGAACATTGCAGGCTCGTTCATGTCATTCCAGAAACCGTCGATTCCTTTGGAAATAAGACGTTCGTATTTCTGTCCGAACCATGCTCTGGCATCTGCGTTCAGGACATCAGGGAAATGAGTCCAGCCCGGCCATACAGCGGAAACGAAATCACTGCCGTCTTCACGTTTGCAGAAGTAGTTCTTCTCAACGCCTTCTTCATAAACATCATAGCCAGCCTCTACCTTGACACCTGCATCGATGATCGGGATAAGGTGGATGCCTTTTTCTTTCATTTCATTGACATAGGCCTCAAAGTCAGGAAAGTTTTCCTGATTGACTGTGAAATCTTTGTAGTCTTCCATGTAATCGATATCCATGTATACCATATCGATCGGAATATTGTTTTCACGATATCCGTCAGCTGCTTTTCTGAAATCGTCAGCAGTTGTATATCCCCAGCGGCTCTGACCGAAACCAAATGCGAATTTAGGCGGGATATAGCTTCTTCCGATGATTTTGCGGAACTGTTTTACGATATCGTAAGGGGTTTCACCCTCGATCACATACAGATAAAGGTCTGCATCCTCACAGGTGATCTTTAACTGGGAAGAGAGTGTGTAACCGATATCAAACTTCAGTTTTCCGGGATAATCAACGAAGAGACCGAAAGTCTGTTTTCCGGAGATTACAATGAAGTTGTGTGCTCCGTAGAGGGAGATTTTATCCTCTGTATGGTTTGGCTGGTCGGAACAGTTGCTTTCATAAACATATCCACGTTTGTTGATTCCGCGGTTTGATTCGCCCAGACCATAGACAACATCGTTGTCATCCATGTCATAAGTAAAAGAGAAGCCGTTCTCTGTGGAGATAGTTCCGTATGCAGGAGTTCCCTCAGAAGCCGGGATAGAAGTTACGATGGCATCGGTTTCAAATGGGGTTCCGTAAGTATATTTCTGAATCATTTTGTCATATCCTCCTTAGGTTGAAAATGTTAAATTAATAACTGGAGCGTTTAAGTGCTATTGGAAAATATACAGGTGTTTTCCTTGATTTTCTACCTATAATAATAGAGGCCTGAGTGGAGAAATGCTACTGAAATTATGACAAATTTATACGTTATTTTGACTTTTGCTCAAACTGTGAAGCAGTGATATGGGTATGGCAAGCAGTGGAGCGGCTGATCGTATCTGTTTGCGCTGTTAACTTATTGTGCTTTAATGCTTTATCTTAATAGAATTTTTCTGTACATACGGTGAAAAAAGTGCTAAACTGTTATTATTACACGAAAGAAAGGTTTATTTAACATGCTTCAGACAATTGAATCCATCAATAACGTCGTAAATAATTTTATCTGGGGTGTCCCGGCTATGATCTGTATTATCGGCGTAGGGCTTTACCTGAGCCTGCGGACCGGGTTTGTCCAGATCCGCAAATTCCCGTATGCGCTTAAAACCACACTGGGAAGAATTTTTAAGAAAAAAGAGGCCTCTGACGGTTCCATGACACCTTTTCAGGCAGTCTGTACTGCGTTGGCAGGTACGGTAGGTACCGGAAATATTGCCGGTGTTGCCGGAGCTATCGCCATCGGCGGACCGGGAGCTGTATTCTGGATGTGGGTTTCCGCAATCCTTGGAATGTGTACGAAATTTACAGAGGTTACCCTGGCAGTTCATTTCCGTGAGAGAAACAGACATGGAGATTATGTAGGCGGACCTATGTATTATATTAAGAATGGTCTGGGAAAGAACTGGAGATTTCTTGCAGTTCTTTATTCTGCATTTGGTGTACTGACTGTATTTGGAACAGGTAATGCTACTCAGGTAAATACCATTACAACAGCAATTGATACGGCTCTTATTAACTTTAATGTGATTTCAGAGTCTTCCACAGGCAGACTGAATCTGATCCTTGGAATTGTGATCACGCTGCTGGTTGGTATGGTACTGCTGGGTGGTATCAAGCGAATCGGAAGTGTTTCCGAGAAGCTGGTGCCGTTTATGGCATTGTTTTATATTGTACTTGCATTGGGTGTTGTAATCTTAAATATCGGAAGAGTTCCGGCAGTTTTCCATGATATTGTTTATGGAGCCTTTAATCCCTCAGCAGTGACAGGCGGTGTGATCGGAAGCTTTTTCCTCAGTATGAAAAAGGGTGTTTCCAGAGGTATTTTCTCCAATGAAGCCGGACTTGGTACAGGGTCTATCGCTCATGCCTGTGCAGATACAAGCAAGCCTGTAAAACAGGGTATGTTTGGTATCTTTGAGGTATTTGCAGATACAATCGTGATCTGTACTCTGACAGCACTTGTGATCCTTGTAAGCGGTGTGCCGGTAAATTACGGTGCAGCGGCAGGTGCAGAACTTACAATTTCCGGATTTACTGCTACATACGGAGGCTGGGTTTCTATCTTTACGGCAGTTGCCATGTGTTGCTTTGCGTTCTCAACGATTATCGGATGGGGACTTTACGGAGCACGCTGTATTGAATTCTTATTCTCTGCAAAAGTTATCCGCCCATTTATGATCGCATATTCATTAGTGGCAATCATTGGTGCAACTGTAGATCTGGGACTTCTCTGGAGTATTGCTGAGACATTCAACGGTCTCATGGCAATCCCCAACTTAATTGGTGTATTTCTGCTTTCAGGAACTGCCATTACACTTACAAAAGAGTATTTTGCACAGAAGAAATAACAATAATAGCCCGGAGAGTTATTTTCCGGGCTATTGTTTTATCAAAAGGTAAAAAGGAGAATAATACAATGATTCCAATCGCACATATAGAAAATGATTTTCCAACCAAATTCGGTATCCCCAGGCAGAGTGGCCGTGTAGGGGCGCTTAAAGCGAGAATTGTATTCGAGCCGGAATATCGAAATGTGGATGCCTGCCGTGGTCTGGAGGAGTTTAGTCATATCTGGCTGATCTGGGAGTTTTCGGAGGCAAAGAGGACAAAGTGGTCACCGACTGTCCGCCCGCCCAGACTTGGGGGAAATGTGAGAAAAGGAGTTTTTGCCACAAGATCTCCCTTTCGTCCCAATTCCATAGGATTATCCTGTGTGAAGCTTGAGAAAGTAGCTCTGGATGAGTCGGACAGCCCTGTACTTTATGTAGAAGGTGCAGATCTGATGAATGGAACACCGATTTTCGATATTAAACCATATATTCCTTATGCGGATTGCCATCCGGAAGCAACCGGAAGTTTTACCGAATATTCCAAAGACCATTATCTGAATGTAGAATTTCCCCCGGAATTATTGGAAAAGATACCGGAGGAGAGCAGAGAAGCAGTGATAGAAGTGCTTGCGGATGATCCGCGCCCGGCTTACCAGAATGATCCAACCAGATCGTATGGGATGCCTTTTGGAGAAAAGGATATCCATTTCCGGGTGGATGGCGATATTTTGCGGGTTCACGATGTAACAGATTTCGTAAAAAAACAGCCGGAATCTGCTGCAGATTGTGAAAAATAACTATTTTCAGATATTTCTGTAAGAAAAGCTTGCAAAATTCTGGTTTATTCAATAAAATATTAAACAGACTTTATGTTGGTAGAGTGACAGAGATAAATAGCTTACAGTCACTCCATGAACGGACAACAGACAGGTAAATGATTTGTCTGCAAATATTATGTAACATATGAGGAGCAGGAAAAATGAAGAAAATTGTTAAATTCGGAGGAAGTTCTCTGGCAAATGCAGAGCAGTTTCAGAAAGTAGGGGAGATTATCAGAAGTGATGAGAGCAGACGTTATGTGGTTCCGTCCGCTCCCGGAAAGAGATTTGACGGAGATACAAAGGTTACAGATTTACTTTATAAATGTTATAATACTGCAGTTGAAGGGGAAGATTTCATCCCGATTCTGCAGGAGATCAAGGGAAGATATTATGAGATTATCCGCGGACTGAACCTTGATCTTTCTCTGGAAGATGAATTTGCTCAGATCGAAGGTGATTTCAAAGCACAGGCAGGCACAGACTATGCAGCATCCAGAGGAGAATTTCTCAATGGTAAGGTGATGGCAGCATATCTGGGTTATGAATTTGTAGATGCTGCAGATGTGATCCGTTTTGATAAGAACGGAAATCTGGATGCCGAGAAGACAGACAGACTTCTGTCCAAAAAGCTGGCAAAATGTGAACGTGCCGTTATCCCTGGATTTTATGGTGCTGGTGAAGATGGAAAAGTTAAAACTTTCTCCAGAGGCGGTTCTGATGTAACCGGTTCTCTTGTGGCGAAGGCTATCAAGGCAGACCTTTATGAAAACTGGACAGATGTTTCCGGCTTCCTGGTAACAGACCCACGTATTGTTAAAAATCCGGAAGTGATCGAGAGCATTACCTACAGAGAACTCAGAGAGCTTTCTTATATGGGTGCAACTGTTCTTCATGAAGATGCGATCTTCCCGGTTCGTAAAGAGGGAATTCCGATCAACATCAAAAACACAAACAGACCGGAAGACAAGGGCACTTTTATTGTTGAGAGTACATGCAAGAAACCGAAATTTACAATCACAGGTATTGCAGGTAAGAAGGGATTCTGCTCTATCAATATTGAGAAATCCATGATGAACAGTGAGGTTGGTTTCGGACGTAAGGTACTTCAGGTATTCGAAGATCAGGGAATCAGTTTTGAGCATGTTCCATCAGGAATTGATACAATGACTGTATATGTACATCAGGATGAATTCGAAGAAAAGGAACAGCAGGTAATTGCCGGAATCCATCGTGCAGTACAGCCGGATTTCGTAGAAATGGAATCTGACCTTGCACTGATCGCAGTTGTAGGACGCGGTATGAAATCCACAAGAGGAACAGCCGGCAGAATCTTCTCCGCACTTGCCCATGCAAATGTAAATGTGAAGATGATCGACCAGGGATCCAGTGAGCTGAATATCATCATCGGTGTGGAGAACAGAGATTTTGAGACTGCGGTAAAGGCAATTTATGATATCTTTGTAATTACCCAGATCTAATTGAGAATTGCAGGAGCTCCTTCGCAGCGGAGCAATTCGTGGATATAATGTTTACCAATTATAGTATAAATAAAATAATGGGCCGTCAGAAATCAACATAGAGATTTCTGGCGGCTTTTTGAACGCAGATAAGCATTTCCCCGTGTTCAAGTGCGCGGAGCACTAAGCGGCGGGTGAGGGGGGATGCTTATGTCCGCTTTACATTCAGGAGTTTTTACATGATGATGAATTCTGTGTTATAATGAACGGACGATGTTGGATAATTATTTGATAGCTATTGTTGTGTGAGGTGTTTTGATATGGATAAGCCGGTGGTTCGTATTTCCGTCAGAAATCTGGTGGAGTTTATATTAAGAAGCGGGGATCTTGACAACCGGGGAGGAGCTTCTGACAGAGAAGCAATGCAGAAGGGCAGCAGACTGCACAGAAAAATACAGGGCAGGATGGGAAGCCATTACAGAGCGGAGGTTTCTCTTAAATATAAAACAGAATATGAAGATGTAGGTATCCAGGTAGAGGGCAGAGCTGACGGAATCTTCACAGAAGATGGACAGTGCTGGATCGATGAGATCAAGGGTGTTTATGCAGATGTCAGTCAGTTGGAGAAGCCTGTGGAGGTTCACCGTGCACAGGCAATGTGTTATGCCTGGATTTACGCACAGGAACAGAAAACAGAGAAGATCGGAGTGCAGATGACATATGGGAATCTGGACACAGAGGAGCTTAAGTTTTTCAAAGAGGAATATACTCTGGAAGAGCTCAGTCTGTGGTACCAGGAGCTTCTGGACAGATATCATAAATGGATCGCATACCAGCTTGCATGGAAAAAAGAACGGAATGCGTCCATGAGTGATCTGGAGTTCCCTTTTGAATATCGTGAGGGACAGCGAAAAATCGTATCCGGTGTATATCACACTATATCCACAGAAAGACAGATTTTTGTCCAGGCACCTACAGGAGTAGGAAAGACCATGTCCACGATCTTTCCGGCAGTGAGAGCAGTTGGTGCAGGACTGGGGGAAAATATTTTCTATCTTACAGCAAAGACCATTACCAGGACTGTGGCTGAAGAAGCTTTCTCTATATTAAAGGAGCATGGACTGAAATTTAAAGTGATCACCATTACCGCTAAGGAAAAGCTGTGCTTCTGCGATAAAACAGAATGCAATCCTGAGAACTGTCTGTGGGCGAGAGGACATCTGGACAGAGTGAATGATGCTGTTTTTGAACTGTGGACCACGCAGGACAGCTATGACAGGGATACTCTGCTGGAATATGCGAAGAAATGGCAGGTGTGTCCCTTTGAAATGTGCCTGGATCTGGCAGTCTGGGTGGACGCTGTGATCTGTGATTATAATTATGTATTTGATCCCAATGTTTATCTGAAAAGATTTTTCGGGGAGGGTACTTCCGGAGAATACATTTTTCTGATCGATGAAGCTCACAATCTGGTGGACAGGGGAAGGGAAATGTACAGTGCTCATGTGGATAGAGCGGATGTACTGGAGGCGAAGAGACTGGCCGGGGATTACAGCAAAGGTCTGGTGCGAGCACTGGAAAAAGTGAACAGACAGCTTCGAACTCTGGAAAAGGAGTGTACAGAGTACGAAATCCTGCCAAATCCCGGAGCAGTTTCTCTGGGAATGCTTCAGGTGATGGGGGAGATGGATAAGCTCCTGGAGGAACTTCATGGAAAGGAACTTCCGGAGCAGCTGCTGGAATTTTACTTCTGTGTGAGAGATTTCCTGAACATTGATGAACTTCTGGATGAAAATTATGTGGTTTATACAGAAATGGGAGAAGGGGGAAAGGTGATTTTGCGGCTTTTCTGTGTAAATCCTGCAGCAAATATTCACAGATGTCTGGAAAAGGGAAAAAGTGCGGTGTTCTTTTCTGCGACTCTGCTTCCCATGGATTATTACCGCGCACTTTTAAGCACCAGAAAGGATGACTATGGGATTTATGTGACTTCTCCTTTCAGGCAGGAGAACAGGTGCATTCTCACAGGACGGGATGTGAGCAGCAGGTATACCAGAAGAGGATATGAGGAATATCACAGGATCGCATCTTACATTGCCAGAACTGTATGGACAAGAAAAGGAAATTATATGGTATTCTTTCCTTCTTATAAATTTATGGAAGATGTTCTGGAGGTGTATGAGAATGAGTTTTCAGCGGAATGGGTTCGTTGTATTTCGCAGACATCGGGAATGAATGAAAGGGAGAAAGAGGAATTTCTGGAGGAATTTTCTGCATCAGAGGGAACGCTGGTAGGATTTTGCGTGATGGGCGGGATTTTTTCAGAGGGGATTGATCTGATGGGAGAGAAGCTGATCGGAGCAATCATCATAGGGACTGGTCTTCCTCAGATTGGAACAGAAAGGGAGATCCTCAGGCAGTATTATGATAAAAAGGGTGTGAATGGATTTGATTATGCATACAGATATCCGGGGATGAATAAGGTGCTGCAGTCAGCCGGGCGTGTGATCAGAACCCAGGAGGACACAGGGATCATACTTCTGCTGGACGAGAGATTTGCAGGGAAAGATTACAGGAATCTGTTTCCTGCTGAGTGGTCTGACAGGGGAAACTGTACTTTAAATACTGTGGAAGAACAGCTGGGAAGCTTCTGGAACAGGATAAGAGAAAAGAACTGAACACTGATACTGAGATTCTGGTCTTTGCTGGAAAAAAGATAAAAATCTTGCTATCCTGAATAAAACAATATATACTTTGCTTACTGTGAATGGGATGTGAAAAGAAACCGTAAAAGGAGTTTTGCATGAGAAAAAATAGACAAACAGCGAAATATTATATTAAAAGTTATATCATAGCCGGAAGTCTGGTCGGAGCCATTTCCATGGCACTGGTTTTGCCGGTTCCTGTTATGGCTGCACAGCAGAGTCTTGCATCTGTCACCGGGCAGGCACAGATTCAGCCCATGGGAGACGGAAGCGGGAAATATATGATGAAGAGTGACGGATTTTACTGTCTGGATGTGAATGGCGCCGGAAGTACCCAGGCGGAGATCCATTATTTTCAGGATTATGAGATAGACGGAACTGTATTTGACGGATATTATTACCATGATACAGATGGGAAATTCAAAGCCTGCAGTCCTCATATGGAGCATCTGAAAGGTGTTGCAGTGTTTGGGGATAAGACAGATGAGGAAGCTGATACACAGAATGCCCAGGAGGCAGAGAAATTTGACGGATATTACTTTGTGAACAATCTGGGGCGTCTGTCAGCAGCACCGCAGGTAAGGTATATTGACAATCTGGCAATAGACGGGATTACTCTGAATGGATATTATTATTTTGATGAAAATGGCAGACTGGTAACCGAGCCAGGTATCCATTCACTTGAGATGGACTGTTATGAAATGAATTTTGACGGAAGCTATTATTTTGGCGGTACAAATGGCGCCCTGCTTCAGGAAAGCACAGTGACGGATGATGGTTTTATTGTGGATGATACGGGAAAGATCGTGAATATGGATGATCTTGGGATGGATAATCTGAAGCCTCAGCTTGAGAAGATGCTGTCCGGATATCAGGGAACCTGGAGTGTTTATGTGAAAGACCTTAATGAAGAAAAGGAAATCCTGATCAATGATACTTCCCTTTATTCTGCAAGTCTGATCAAAGCCTTTGTAATGGCAAAGACATATGAGGACATGGAGCAGGTAAAGGCAGATGAGGCAAAGAAATTAAATACTGCAGATACAAAAACTGTAGATGTAAAATTAAATGATCTGCTGTGGAATATGATCACAGTCAGTGACAATGAATCCTGCAATGAACTGGTGAAGCTTCAGACAGATTCCCTTGATTTCAAAAAAGGTGCGGAGGATATTAACAAATATCTGGAAAAAGAGGGCTATACAGAGACAAGTGTGCAGCACACCCTCCATCCTGCAGCATCCGCACAGGAGAGTCTGGGTGGCAGAAACATGACTTCTGTAAAAGATTGCGGCACTCTGCTTGAAAAAATCTACAAGGGGGAATGTGTCAGCAAAGAGGCGTCAGAAGAAATGTTAAATCTTCTGTCAAATCAGGAAAACACCTGGAAAATCCCCCAGGGACTTCCGGATGGAATAAAATCTGCCAACAAGACCGGCGAGACAGACCAGGATCAGCACGATATCGCAATTGTCTATGGCGAAAAGACAACTTATATCCTATGTGTGATGTCTGAAAACTGCCCGGAGAATACGGCGGTGACGAACATACAGAATATTTCAAAGATTGTATATAATTATTTGAACCTGTAGCCGCCAGACCTGCGCGGAATGATTGATTTTTACAGGAAAATCATGTATAATACCAACGAACTATGCCTATAGAAAAAAGTTTAACCGAATCAGGCTGTGAAACAACTATTCAATTATGAGCAGATAGTCAAACGGATGATTTTATCCGCTTGATTCAGGAAAGTCAGGAGGAAGAATTTAAATGCGAGTTGATGCGGACGATTTTGCCCGACCTTGCAGCTGCGGCAGGGAACACCAGATTGCAGTGAAAGAGATTTTGATAGAAGCCGGAGCTGTAGAGAAGCTTGAAGAAGAGATGTCGGAGGGAATGCTCAGAGAGTACATATCCCCGCTGGTCATCTGCGATACCAATACCTATGCGGCAACAGAGGAACTTATGGAGGATATCTATGACAGGTGTCAGGTACTTGTTCTGGATACAGAGGGACTTCAGGCAGACCGGCATGCAATAAAAATTGTGGAGAACAACATGGAAGAGGACATTGACCTGATCCTTGCAGTAGGAGCAGGCACGATCCATGATATCAGCCGTTATATTGCACACAATTACAAAATACCTTTCATTTCAGTGCCTACCGCAGCAAGTGGAGATGGATTTGTGACAACAGTAGCAGCAATGACCCTGGATGGAGTGAAGAAGACTGTGCCTTCAGTAGCTCCGATCTGTGTATATGCAGATACAGATATTTTTTCAAAAGCACCACAGCGCCTGACTGCAGCCGGGATTTCAGACCTGATGGCGAAATATATCTGTCTCGCAGATTGGAAGATTGCGAACCTGGTCACCGGAGAGTATTTTTGCCGCGAAACTGTAAAGCTGGAAGAGAAAGCGTTAAAAACTGTGAAATCTTCGATTCAGGATATTACAGAGGGAGAGGAAGATGAATGCGAACAGCTTATGTATGCATTGATTCTTTCCGGACTTGCAATGCAGATGATTGGTAATTCAAGGCCTGCGTCCTGTGCAGAGCACCAGGTCACACATCTGTGGGATATGGAAGTGATCAATGGTCCGCTGGATGCACTCCACGGAGAGAAGGTTTCTGTAGCAGCACTTCTTGTACTGGAAGAATACAAGCGTATCGCTGCAGCCATCACACAGGGACGATGTCACGCAAAACCCTATGAGAATGAGGACGAGGAGCTTCTGAAAGAAACCTTCGGAAAGAAAGGGGTTCTGGAGGAGATAAAGAAAGAAAATGAGCCGGAACTGCTGGAGTCCATTTCTCCGAAACATCTGGAAGAGTGTCTGGATGGGATCGCAGAGATCATTGACGAACTTCCCAATGAGCAGGATATGTTTCATCTGCTGGAGAAAGCAGGATGTGCGAAGACAGTCTATGATATCGGACTTGATGAAGCAGCTGTTCTGCCAAGCCTCCGACTTGCTCCTTATACAAGGAGAAGATTAAGTTTATTGAGAATCAGCAAAATGCTGGAAATCAGAGGAGAATAATATGATGCGTGTTGGAATGGGATATGATGTACACAGGCTGACCGAAGGCAGAGATCTGATCCTGGGTGGTGTGAAGATAGACTGGGAGAAAGGCCTCCTGGGACATTCAGATGCAGATGTACTGATCCATGCAGTTATGGATGCACTTCTGGGAGCAGCAGCACTGGGCGATATCGGAAAACATTTTCCTGATACAGACCCTGCATATAAAGGGATTTCCAGTATTCTGCTGCTGGAGCATGTGACGAAGCTTTTGAGAGAACACCACTATGAGATCGGAAATATAGATGCAACGATCATTGCACAGAAACCAAAGATGGCACCTCATATTCCACAGATGAGAGCCAATATGGCGAAAGCAATGGGAATCAATGAGTCTCAGCTGAACATTAAGGCCACTACAGAGGAAAAACTGGGATTTACGGGAAGAGAAGAAGGAATTGCGTCTCAGGCAATCTGTCTTCTTAATGAAAGAAAAGAGAGTTAATGATAGAGAAAACTGGAGGAATAGAACATGAAACTTTTTAACACACTGACACGTAGAAAAGAAGAATTCGTACCTCTCGAAGAGGGAAAAGTTCGTATGTATGTCTGCGGTCCGACTGTATACAACCTGATCCATATCGGAAATGCACGTCCGATGATCAT
>ERZ1035025.1354-NODE-1354-length-12582-cov-5.362896_pt1 | contig 12582 bp, 10 predicted proteins | sample MGYA00520619_ERZ1035025 | MGnify/ENA primary metagenome ERZ1035025 (study PRJEB33766, sample SAMN09781742) | gut metagenome | biome: gut microbiome | host: Homo sapiens | place: Madagascar | study: EMG produced TPA metagenomics assembly of the PRJNA485056 data...
GAGCGTGGCGTCATCATTATTCAGAAATTGTTGCCCGCGCTCGGTGGGGAGCCAGATATCTTTCGGCGTCGTTTCCATCAGTTCGAAAACAGAAGAGTTAAGAAACAAATAGCTACCGTAACTATGACGGGGATTGAGGATGTGGTTATCCTGGTTCCAGATTTTCAGCGCGATCTCAGCGTCTTCACCTTTGAGGCGTTCGTTGATCCACATATCAGGTTCGGACCAGTCAACCGGATTTTGCGGCGTGCCGGTTTGTTCCTGAATCGCACTGATCATGTTACGTACAGAATTCACTGAATAGCCGGAGACGGCTTTCATCATTGCCTGAACCTGCGCATAGGTTGGAAAAAGTGGCGTAATGACTTTGTAATTTTTCACGTTGTTCCCTTAACGATTGCTGTGGCGTTAGCTTGCCACGTCAGGGAATAAATACTAATAGCTAAGTCACTTATTTTGTAAGGTAATAAAGGCGTTGCTTTCTATAGTGGCAATACACTAGTTGCCAGCCGCCGCCACAGCACCCACCCGCCAAACCCCATCAGCACCATCCCCGCCGTGCGCTCTATCAGCCACAGCGCACGGCTGAACTTCTGTTGCACCGACGATAGCCCCATCAGCGACACCAGCGCCAGATCCCACGCCAGCACCACCATTATCATCCAGACGCCGCACGTCGCCTGCTGAAGCAGCGTGACGTCCGGCCCCAGTAGTGCCGTCATCAGCGCCAGATAGAACAGCGCGTTCTTCGGATTAAGCAGCGCCGAGCCGAGCCCCAGCAGGATCTGCTTGCGCAGAGAAGGGCAGCGCTGATGGGTTTCATTCAGCCTCATCGCCTGCGGTTGGCTGCGCACCAGATGCGAGCCGATCCACAGCAGATACAGGGCCCCGCAAAGCTCGATAAGCGTAAACAGCCACGTAAACTGGCGCAGCGCGCTCCAGCCGATAATCACCAGAACAATATAGAGCCCATTACCCGCAGCGATGCCGAGGCACAGCCCTGCGCTGCCGCGCAGTCGGTAGCGCGCCGCGTAGCCCACCAGCAGGAAGAAGTCAGGCCCCGGGCTTAACAGGGCGACAAAATGCGCCAGCGCCAGGGCGAGAAAAGCAGAAGGGAAGAACAGTTCCATAGCAACCTCGGTTAACAATCTGAGGTCAGGCTACGGTGATGCCAACGTTATTTATTGTCAGATATTGATCGGCCCGTCGCGTACTGGCGCGGCGTGGCGGCGGTATAGCTGACGAAAGTCTTATGAAAATGGCTCTGGTCGGCAAAGCCGCTCTGGTAGCCGACGTCGGCGATGTCGTCCCCGGCACGTAGCCGCGCTTTGGCGAACTCCACGCGGGAGATGTTGAGGAAGCTGCCCGGCGTCAGGCCGGTGTCCTGCCGGAAGGAGCGGATCAGTGTCTCCTTGCGCAGCGAGAATCGTTGGGCAAGTTCGTCAAGCGAAGGCGGTGCGGCCAGATCGGCAAGAAACGCCTGCCGCATGTGCTGACTGGTTGAGCGAAGCGCATCTGCGTTTTCCACGCGGCGGGGCAGGGCTGAAAGCAGCGTATCCACGGATACAGGCGACATCATCTCAACAATATCCAGGTAGCGCTTAAACAGCGTAGGGTCGCGAATCACCTGGAGCGCCAGAGGAATATCGGTGTCGATATAGAGCATATGGTAGCTGCGCGGTTGCCCGGCGACGGGGTTGCAGCTGTGCGGCGCAGAGGCCGGGATCACAATGAGGTCCCCGGGGTTAAGGATGTATTCTTTGTCATGACAAATGCAGCAGGTCTGGCCTTCCATAATCGCGCCGATAGAGAGCTGAGGGTGACTGTGGCGTTTGTACGCCTGCGTGCTCTGCCACGTGCTGCGCAGCTCAAGGCCTGAGGCGCGGTGAAAAGTCTGCCGGATGTGTCGGGTATCGGTCATATGCACTCCTTCTGGACGTTTTTTATACCACGTCAGCGAACCGTCTGGCAGCGCTTCATTAAGAACCTTCCGGATATACCCAACTTTACGTCCACGGCCAGTCATGTTGACTACCCTTAATACCCTAAGCGGTAAAACAAGGAGATTCGACATGGCTTATCAGACAGTAAATCCTGCCACTAACCAGCTCATCAAAGAATACCCCTCGCATACCGACGCGGATATCGAAGCGGCACTGAAGGCGGCCGATGCGCTTTACCATTCGGACTGGGCGAAAGGCGACATCAGCCAGCGCCTGCCGGTGTTGCATAAGCTTGCCGATCTGATCGACGAGCGCACCGAGGATCTGGCGAAAATCGCCAGCCAGGAGATGGGTAAGCTCATCGAACAGAGCCGCGGCGAAGTGAAGCTGTGCGCGCAGATTGCCCGCTATTACGCTGACAACGCGAAGCAGTTCCTGGCCCCGGTGAAGTATCAATCCGAACTCGGGGAAGCGTGGGTGGAGCACCACCCCATCGGCGTGCTGATGGCCGTTGAGCCGTGGAACTTCCCGTATTACCAGCTGATGCGCGTCCTGGCACCAAACCTGGCGGCGGGCAACCCGGTGATCGCCAAGCATGCCAGCATCGTGCCGCACTGCGCCGAGACCTTTGCCCACCTGGTGCGCGAGGCGGGGGCGCCGGAAGGGGCATGGACTAACCTGTTTATTTCGTCCGAGCAGGTGGCAAACATCATTGCCGACGATCGCGTGCAGGGTGCCGCATTAACCGGCTCCGAAAAAGCCGGTAGCGTGGTGGCCGCACAGGCGGCGAAGCACATTAAGAAATCCACGCTGGAGCTGGGCGGTAACGACGTCTTCGTGGTGCTGGACGACGCGGATCTGGAGAAAGCGGTGAAGATCGGGGTGAATGCGCGGCTCAACAACGCCGGGCAGGTCTGTACCGCGGCGAAGCGCTTTATCCTGCATGAAAAGATCGCTGACGCCTTCCTGAGCAAATTCATCGAGGCGTTTAAGCAGGTGAAGATTGGCGATCCGCTGGACGAAAGCACCACGCTGGGGCCGCTGTCGTCGAAAGATGCGCTAGAAACGTTGACCAAACAGGTTAACGAGGCGGTGAAAAACGGCGCGACGCTGCACTATGGCGGCAAGCCGGTGCAGCGCGACGGGAGCTTTTTTGAACCGACGATCCTGACGAACATCTCGCGCGACAACCCGGCGTACTTCGAAGAGTTCTTCGGCCCGGTAGCGCAGATGTACGTGGTGAAAAACGACGACGAGGCGGTCGCGCTGGCGAACGACTCCCACTACGGCCTGGGCGGCGCGGTATTCAGTCAGGATATCGAGCGTGCGAAGAAAATGGCGTCGCGGATCGAGACCGGGATGGTGTACATCAACTGGCTTACCGATACCGCGCCAGAGCTGCCGTTCGGCGGCGTGAAGCGCTCCGGTTACGGACGCGAGCTGTCGGATCTGGGGGTCAAAGAGTTTGTGAACCAGAAGCTGGTGGTGGTGCGTCAGTAAGAGGTCATAAAAAAACCTGCCAGCCGGCAGGTTTTTTAAGGGGATTATTGCACTTCGATCTTGTCCCAGCCGCTTTTGAACATGCAGCTGTCAACCAGCGTATCCCGGCGATATTCATTCGCATCTTCAACCGTGTAGCTCGTGGAAATATCCTTTTTCTTTTTCGATTTGTCCGTTTTTTCCGAGCTCGAACCGGTCACCACGTTATCCGGGGGAAGATCGATCAGTGCCTGCGCTTCGCATTCCGTGAGCTTTTTATTCATTTCCGCGTCGCTGACGCCCGGTTTCACCCATTTGTACTGGACGCAGCCGGTGAGCATCAGCGTGAGGCTCAGAACGCAAAGCGCGGTCATGCGGTGTTTCATCAGAAGGTGACTCCACCGCCTACATATGCGCCGTCAATCAGCGTGTGGTTCGGACGACCGTCTTTACCATCAACGCTCACGTGGCGGTAGCCCACTTTCAGGGTCACCGGCGCGATCGGCGTCCAGCTTACGCCACCGTTGGCTTCCACGTAGTTTTTCACGCTGTTGTTCAGCCCTTCTGGCGCCACGTAGCCTTCACCGTACACGTGGATGCTGTCGGTCAGGGCAACGTTTACGCCGCCGCCGATCGGGAACGCCACGCCGTTATCGCCTTTTTTCGGGCCGATGTAGATGGCTTTGGCACCCGCATTCAGCATTACCGGGCCTACTTCCAGGTTGTAGCCTGCGCCCACGCCGCCGGTCTGGGTACCGTCATCGGTGTTTTTAAGCCAGTTGCTTTCGGCATACAGGCCGGATGAGGATTTCCCCATTTCCAGGTTGAGGTTGGTAAAGTTTTTACCCTGCTCAATGCTGCCACCCATTGCCAGAGCGGAACCCGAGAGGGCGGTCAGAGCAGAAAGAAGAAGGATATTCAGTTTTTTCATGTTTTATGCCTCGTCATTAAATTCATCTGGGGGCACCTTAACAAGCGATGTTTATGACTGCAAATGTGATGAAGGTCGCTGTTTTATGCTGATATTGTTAACTTTTTTATTTGAAATGTTGCATCTATGTTTGATTGTCGAGGTGTCAACGCGTGATGTTCGGACGTTTAGGCATCGTTTAATTTTTTGACTAAACATAAACTGAACGAGGAAGGGATAGTGATTAGAGGCGAATTAATTGAGTTTCTAATAATTTCCAAAAGTATTTCAGATGACACACAATACAACATAACCTTACATTTCCGGGCAATGAATATACGTTCACTCGCCCATGCCGATTGCCTTTCCATGTCATTTTTCTGACACGTTTATTCTTTACGTTGTTGGCTTCACTTACTGGATGCTAACAATATGAAAAGAAAAATTATTCCTGTGCTTATCGGTTGTGCGCTCTCTTTCTCTGGCCTGGCGGCACAGCCTACCGCTGAGCGCTATGTCGTCAGCTTCCCCGAGGGTTCCCATGTGAAATACAGCGGCGCGTTTGCCGATGCGTTTCCGAATGGGCTCCCGGTGGGGATTGGTTCTGGCCTGCTGTTTACGGGTAAGCAGGGCGATGCCCTGACGTTTGCGACCGTGACCGATCGCGGTCCCAACGCCGATGCGCCAAAAATGGGTAAAAACGAAGCCAAAATATTTGTCACGCCAGATTTCGCGCCGTTGTTGATGACCATCCGCGTCCAGAACGGCAAAGCGGAGGCGGTTGATGCCCGCCCGCTGCATGACGATAAAGGCGAGATTAACGGTCTGCCGCTGCAAAGCGGCGTGATTGGTTCCACCAATGAAGTGGCGTTCAGCGATACCTTAAAGACGCTCAAGGGTGACAATCGCGGACTGGATACGGAAGGCATCACGCCGGACGGCAAAGGCGGCTACTGGCTGTGCGACGAGTACGGCCCGTTCCTGATTAACGTCGACAGCAAAGGCAAGATCCTCGCGATCCACGGGCCGCAGGCCGCGGAAGGGGAAAAATCCATCGCGGGCGGTCTGCCAAACATCATCAAATGGCGCCAGCCCAACCGGGGCTTTGAAGGCCTGACCCGGATGCCGGACGGACGCATTATCGCCGCAGTGCAGAGCACGCTGGACATCGACGGTAAGAGCAAAAAGCAGGCGCTGTTCACCCGTCTGGTGAGCTTTGACCCGGCGACCGGCAAAACCGCGATGTACGGTTACCCTATCGACAGCGCGGCCTACGACAAAAACAGCGACGCCAAAATCGGCGACATCGTGGCGCTCGATAATCAGCACATCCTGCTGATTGAGCAGGGAAGCGATAAAAACGACGGGATGCGTAACCTGATTTACAAGGTGGATCTCAGCAAGGCGAGCGATCTTTCCGCCTTTGACAAGCCGGGCGAGTACCCGGAATTTGATGATGAGAAAACCCTGGCGCAGCGCGGCATTACGCTTGCAGCAAAAACGCAGGTGGTCGATCTCCGCGCGCTGGGCTGGCAGCAGGAGAAGGCTGAAGGGTTGGCGCTGATCGACAGCAAAACGCTTGCGGTGGCGAATGATAACGACTTTGGCGTGAAGGTCGCGATGCAAAACCCGGTCGAGGGCAAGAAGCTTAAGGATTACCGGGTGAACGCGGAAGGCAAGCTGACGCTGGATGATAAACCGGTGGAAACCACGCTCAGCGTGAAGCCGCTGAAGAAGCCGGAGTCCGACAGCGAGCTGTGGATTGTGACGCTGCCGGAGGCGGTGAAATAAGTTTACCGCTCACCCCTCTCCCCACAGGGGAGAGGGAATTGTTTGGAGCGCATAGTTAAGCGGGGAGGCTATTTCTTCAGACCCGCAAACGCCGCCCGAATCTCCTCTTCTGGCAGCTGTATACCAATAAACACCATCACGCTGTGCGGCGGTTCATCGCCCCACGGTCGGTCCCAGTCGGCGCTGTACAGGCGCTGCACGCCCTGGAACAGCAGGCGGTTGGGCTCGCCGTCAATCCACAGCATCCCCTTGTAGCGCAGCAGCTTGTCGGCAAACGACAGCAGCAGGTTCTCCATTACGCGGGAGACTTCGCTGATATCCACCGGATAATCCAGCTCCACCACAATTGACGCCACGTCGTTTTGCTTGTCTCCCATAAAGTGGAAGCGCGGTTTCGCGGTGACATTCTCCTCCAGCATAAAGCCGTTGGTGTTGAACAGCTGAGACAGGTCGATATCGCCGTGCGTCGCCGTGTAAATTGGCGCGCGGGAGTTGATGCGCGTCAGGCGCTCGCGAAGCTTAACGCTTTCGCCCGCCACGTCGGTTTTGGTCAGCAGGATGCGGTCGGCGTAGCCCACCTGAGACTGGGCGATGGTGAACTGGTTCATCTGCTCGTCCGCGTGGACCGCATCGACCAGGGCAATCACGCCGTCCAGCAGGTAGCGCTGGCAGAGGATTTCGTGAGAGAAAAAGGTCTGAATAATCGGGCCGGGGTCGGCCATGCCGGTGCACTCGATCACCAGACGGTCAAAGTCGATTTCACCGCGATCGCGGCTGTCGAGCAGGTCCAGCAGGGCGTCTTCCAGCTCGTTAGAGCGGGTGCAGCAGATGCAGCCGTTGGTCAGGGTTTTGATCTGCGTGGCGCGATCGCCAATCAGCTGGTCGTCTACGGAGACTTCGCCAAATTCGTTTTCGATGACGGCGATTTTGAAGCCGTGCTGCTCGTTCAGAATTTGGCGCAGCAGGGTAGTTTTACCGGCGCCGAGGAAACCGGTCAGCAGGGTAACGGCAATCGGGGTCATGGTCTCTCCTTTAGCAGCAGCGGACGCCGCCTTCTCCACTTCCGCCGTAGCGCGCTTCCTGACGCTCGCGGAAGAATTCGGTGTAGGTCATGTATGGCTTATCCGGATGGTTGGTCTTCATATGCTCAACGTAGTTGTCATAGTCCGGAATGCCAATCAGCATTTTCGCCGCCTGACCGAGGTATTTTTTTGCTTCGCCTAAGTTACCAAACATAACGTGTCCTGATAAGAAAAAGCCCGGTGGCGCGCAGCGATCCGGGCCTACAGTACCGTTGTAGGGCGGGTCAGCGCAGCGCCACCCGCCATTGTGTTAGTGGTGTGAAGAGGTCTTCACGCCGCCTTCCGGCACCGGCACGTACGGGGTTTCTTTATCCGTACGGCCTTCAGCGTTACGCACTTTCAACCAGGTTTTGATGCCGTAGAAGATAATGCTGTATACCACCACCAGGAACAGAATGCTCAGACCCGCGTTGGTGTAGTTGTTCACCACGATATGGTTCATGTTGGCAATCTGCTGGGCTGTCAGGTCTGCGCCGCCTGCGGCAATCTTCTCTTTGTACTGGTTAGCCATGAAGAAGAAGCCTTCCAGCTGCGGGTTGGCGCTGAACAGCTTCAGGCCAAGCGCCCAGGTGGTGCAGAGCAGCAGCCACAGCGCAGGCACCACGGTGACCCAGATGTATTTGGTGCGCTTCATCTTCACCAGTACCACGGTGCCGAGCACCAGCGCCACGGCAGCCAGCATCTGGTTTGAAATACCGAACAGCGGCCACAGGCTCTTCACGCCGCCGAGCGGGTCGACAACGCCCTGATACAGCAGGTAGCCCCACAGGCCGACGCAGCCCGCCGTACCCAGAATGCCCGCTACCAGAGAGTCGGTTTTCTTCAGGAACGGCACGAAGTTACCGAGCAGGTCCTGCAGCATGAAGCGGCCCGCACGGGTACCGGCGTCCAGCGCGGTCAGGATGAACAGCGCTTCGAACAGAATACCGAAGTGGTACCAGAAGCCCATGTCCGCCCACGGCAGCACTTTGTGGAACACGTGTGCGATACCGACGGCCAGCGTCGGTGCGCCACCGGCGCGGTTCAGCACGGACGGTTCGCCGATGTCTTTCGCGGTCTGCATGATCTGCTCAGGCGAAATCACGAAGCCCCAGGAGCTGACGGTCGCCGCCGCGTGTGCGCTGGCGTCTTTCAGCTGCGCCATAATCAGCGCCGCGTTGTCGCCGCCCATCTCATGCAGGTTAGGCATCGTAATGCCGAGACCCGCCGGTGGGGTGTTCATCGCAAAGTACAGACCCGGTTCGATGATGGACGCGGCAACCAGCGCCATGATCGCCACGAAGGACTCCATCAGCATCGCGCCGTAGCCGATCAGACGTGCGTCTTTCTCGTTCGCCAGCAGCTTAGGCGTGGTACCGGAGGAGATCAGGGCGTGGAAGCCGGAGACCGCACCGCAGGCAATGGTGATGAACAGGAACGGGAACAGGGCGCCTTTCCACAGCGGACCGGTACCGTCGATGTACTGCGTTACCGCAGGCATTTTCAGATCCGGGTTGATCAGCAGGATGCCGATCGCCAGACCGACGATAACGCCGATTTTAAGGAAGGTGGCCAGGTAGTCACGCGGGGCCAGAATCAGCCAGACCGGCAGCAGCGCGGAGATAAATGCATAGCCAATCAGCGCGAAGGTGATAGTGGTGTCCTTGAAGGTCAGCGCCGGGCCCCAGTACGGGTCGTGCGCAATCACGCCGCCGAAGTAGATGGAGGCGACCAGCAGCACGATACCAATCACCGACACTTCACCCACGCGTCCCGGACGCAGGAATCGCATGTAGATCCCCATGAACAGCGCAATCGGTACGGTAGAGCAGACGGTGAAGACCCCCCACGGGCTTTCGGCCAGCGCTTTCACCACGATCAGGGCCAGCACCGCAAGGATGATGATCATAATCAGGAAGCAGCCGAACAGGGCGATAGTCCCCGGTACGCGGCCCATCTCCTCTTTGACCATCTCACCCAGAGAGGCGCCGTTACGGCGAGAAGAGATAAACAGCACCATAAAGTCCTGCACCGCACCCGCCAGCACCACGCCCGCCAGCAGCCAGAGCGTACCCGGCAGGTAGCCCATCTGCGCGGCCAGTACCGGGCCGACCAGCGGGCCCGCACCGGCGATCGCGGCAAAGTGATGACCAAACAGCACGTAGCGGTTGGTAGGCACGTAGTTCAGGCCGTCATTGTTAATGACCGCCGGGGTGGCACGCGTCGGGTCGAGCTTCATGACCTTCTGCGCGATGTATAAGCTGTAGTAGCGATAAGCCACAAGATAGACGGAAACCGACGCGACCACGATCCACAGGGCGCTTACGTGTTCGCCCCGGCGTAATGCGACAACCGCCAGACAAAAAGCGCCGAGGATCCCGAGTAAGGCCCAGGGCACGTGCTTCAGTAGTTTTTTAGTATCCATAGTAAGACCTGGTTTTTTATGTAAAGAAAAAAGGGTCAGGGTTCGTTGTGAGGAGGTATTGATTAATGCTGGAGCGATCGTGCCAGATCAACGCGCGCGTAAAGGACGGTAAATGAATGAGTGGTTGAAAGTGCCGGGTGAGCGGTCAAAGGCGGCGACGAGCGGTTTCGGCTCGCCGCCAGTGGGCGAAATTATGTGATTGAGATCACTTGATTATTCGGGGTACGCTCCACGGCCAGATAGCTTTCCAGCGTCCTGATGAGCTTCTCCTTCAGCCAGCTCGGTTCCAGTATCTGAATATGGGGGAGCCAGTAGAACAGCAGCGGCAGGATCTGGTTCTCGTGGGCCGCCTGGCAGCGCAGCGTGACGCCGCCCTGTTGCTCCTCCAGCAGCTCCTGTTCCGGCAGAAGGTCGCGGCGCAGGAAGTAATGTGAAATATTATCTTTAATGAATATTTTCACCGCGAAAGTATCTTCGGACACCCAGGGATCAAGGCTTTTTTCCAGCAGCTCAAGGACATTTTCTTCGGGAGTGAAGGTCGTTTTCTGAATATCAAACCAGCTAATCTGGCTCAATGAGAAGGATTTCAGTCGGCTATTTTCGGTGGCTTGTAAATACCATATATTTTTTTTGTTAATGAGTTTATAGGGATTAACCAGGCGGGTTTTACCCTTATAAACGATCTGGCAAACATTATGGTTTTTAATCGATTTCTCGACTTTCGTTAAATGACGGCGAATATCGCGTTCTAACGTGTGTTCCGCTTCATTACCAAGAATAAGAATATGGTTTTCGTCTACGCGTGTTTCAAGCTTTTGCCAGAATTCCGTATTTCTTTCAGGGAAAAAGCTGTCGGCATTCAGAAAGTTAGCCAGAGTGTGGTGCAATCCTTGTCCGCCGGGCGATTGTGCAGAATGAATCAGACGATATAGCCCGTTACCGGTATGTTCAACAATGGGAGAGAGTGCATTTAAATCCCGATAGACGGTGCGCTCGGTAATTTTAAATTTCTCCATTAGCGCACTGCGGTTTACCACACCGTTTAAATGTAGCTCAAGGAGAATATCGACCAGACGTTCAGCCGAGCGGCTCCGCGTCGTTTTAGCCATAAGGTCATCCTGTATATATAGGCATGCGCTGAATGATGCGGGTGCACTGACACAACCTGTCAGTATTCAGGCACAGAAAATTTCTCTTATGGGTATATAACGGCGTGATTTAGCGGAAACCTTAGGAGTTTTTGTAGAAAGCGGCGCTGGCCGGAAAAAAGGCCAGCGCGAGGGAGATCACACGGCGGCTTCCGCCTCCAGCATGACCGGGTGGAAACGGCGCCTGAAGTAGATCAGGCCATGGCCCGCATCACTCAGGATGATGTTTTTAATTTCAACAAGATAAACCAGATGCGTGCCGATGGTTTGTACCTGGCTTATTTCACCTTCAAGGCTGGCCAGCGCGCCCTTGAGCACCGGCTGCGCCAGCGGGCCTTTCTGCCAGCAGGAGAGGGCAAAGCGATCCTCCATCGTCATACCGGTCATCCCGGCGAAATGGCGAGCCATGATCTCCTGCTCATGGTTCAGCACGTTAACGCACAGCCTGCCGTTGCCCTGGAATACCGGGTTCATGGCGCTGTTGGCGTTGATGCATACCATCACCGACGGCGGGGTGTCCGTGACCGAGCAGACGGCGGTGGCGGTGATGCCGCAGCGTCCGGCCTCACCCTCGGTGGTGACAACATTGACCGCGGCCGACAGGCTGGCCATCGCGTCGCGAAAACGCAGGCGTTGTTCTGATTGCATGAAAACCTCCCGCTGCGCTATTTCAGCAGCTTATCCAGCATGTTGATATCGCTGTTATTGTGCAGGTGCGGCACCGTCCAGCCGTGTTGGTCGTATTCGGACATGCAGCGGTCGACCATCGCCATCATCTTGTCCATGTTGCCGGAGCTCTGCGCCTGGCGCAGACACTGCAGGCGGATCTCATCCTGGCTGCCGGAGTAGTTAATTTCGTACAGCTCGTGACGACCGCCAAACTCGCTGCCGATGGCATCCCACATCAGTTTCAAAATCTTGATGCGTTCGACGTGATCCATGCCGTTGGAGCCGCGCACGTATTTCGCCAGATACTGGTCGATCTGCGGGTTGTTCAGATCCCGGGCGCTGGACGGCAGGTAGATCAGCCCGGAGGTGACGTTACGCTCGATGATGTTCTTGATCTTGGCGTAGGCCATCGGGGCCATCACGCGGTAGGTCTGCAACGCCGCGTGGTCAGGAAGATACGCACCGTTGACCCACGGCGTGGCTTCGGAACACATGGAGTCGCTCAGCGCCCAGAACATGTTGCGCCATGCCACCACTTCGCCGAGATCCGCCTGCACGCCGCGGAACTCCAGGGTGCCGGTACACTCCAGGGATTTCTTCAGCAGAGCGGTGATGAAGTCGAGCTTCACCGCCAGACGCACGCAGGCCTGCAGCGGGTACATTCGCGCAAAGCCGCCTTCCATCGTCCAGCGGCGGCAGCGGTCGAAATCGCGGTAGATCAGCACGTTTTCCCATGGGATCAGCACGTGATCCATCACCAGGATGGCGTCGTTCTCGTCAAAGCGGCTGGAGAGCGGATAGTCGTACGGGGATCCGGTTGCGCCTGCCACCATCTCGTAGGAGGCGCGGGAGATCAGCTTCACACCCTCGGCATCCATCGGCGCAACGAACATCAGCGCGAAGTCCGGGTTTTCGCCCATCACCTGCGCGGAACCGAAGCCGATCATGTTGTAGTGGGTCAGGGCGGAGTTGGTCGCTACCACTTTCGCGCCGCTGACGATAATCCCGGCGTCGGTCTCTTTCTCCAGCTTGATGTAGACGTCTTTTACCTCGTCCGCTGGCTTGTGGCGGTCGATCGGCGGGTTAACGATGGCGTGGTTGAAGTACAGGCCGGTTTCCTGAATGCGGGTGTACCAGTTCCGGGCGTTCTGCTCGA
>ERZ1035025.1355-NODE-1355-length-12574-cov-4.663631_pt1 | contig 12574 bp, 8 predicted proteins | sample MGYA00520619_ERZ1035025 | MGnify/ENA primary metagenome ERZ1035025 (study PRJEB33766, sample SAMN09781742) | gut metagenome | biome: gut microbiome | host: Homo sapiens | place: Madagascar | study: EMG produced TPA metagenomics assembly of the PRJNA485056 data...
CTTTCTGGCTGCGGTGATCTCGCCCAGCTGGGCCACGGAATGACTCTCTCCGAAACGATGTCCGAAGTACAGGCACACCACACTTCGGTCATCGTTCAGAACGGATCTAATTCAGGAACGATCGATGGTTCGGTGCTTTCGCTCTCCCCTGCCGCGGGTGACAGCGTGTCGCTGGTTTGCCCCGACGGCAGTGCTGCCGTGGTCTTTGAACGCACCTATTCTTCGTCCGCAAACAACGGTGTCTATCAGGAGCGCGAACGCGGCCAGTGGCACGATGAGCTGGCGGCATCCATCGCAGGCACTACACCCGATGCACCGCAAACCGATATTCTGTCTGCGCTGAATCTCAGTGCCCGCACCCTGAATACCAGCGCAGATGGCACCAAAACGCTGGCGATCATGAACAACGGCCTGAATACGGTCTCTCCCCTTTTCATGCAGGACGATACTTTCTGGTATTCTGACGTGGATTCTTTGGTCAATCAGCTGAATGATAAGGGTTACTGCTGTGACCTGTCCGGCATCGACGTTCATTGGTGGTATCTGTCTGATACAGCGGGCTTACAAAACGCCCTCAGCCCCCAGCAGCGCCAGCACCTCGAGGACTTCTGGTCAGCCTTTTTGACCCGGTGCAATGCGGCCAGCGTCACGTTCCACAGTGACATCCTCTCCACCGAGGCCCCCACAAGCGCCCCGGAGATCTCGGAGGTGCCCGTCATTGAAGAGGTATTAGACTTCTCTGCCGCTGAACCTGAAGCCCCCGCCGCTGTAGCGCTGGACCAGACTTCGCTGGCCTTCAAGCCCAACAGCTGCGACTTTGCAGACAGCGCCGCCGCCCAAGCTGCGCTGTCCCAGGCAGCCGCCCAGCTGATGGCATCGGCCGATACCTACACGGTGGCAGGCTCCGTGGCCCTGGTGGAAGGCGCTGACCCCGACACCGCGCTGCTCCTGAGCCAGCAGCGCGCCACCACAGTTCGGGATGTTCTGGTAAGCCTGGGCGTGCCCGTTGACCGCCTGCCCAACATCGTGGGGCTGGGCACCGCCCAGACCTCACTGCGTAACAGCGACGAATCGCTGAATAGATGCGTGTACCTCGTGCCCTCCACGAACGAGGTCCTGACCGCCGAGCTGCTTGCCACAGGCACCGCCGCCTGAATAACGAGAAAGGAAGGACACACCATGAGTAAGGACTACAACCGCGAAATTTTTGCTAAGATCAAAAAAATTTTTGATGAGGACGAGGTACTCTACGGGGCGGATACTGAAGAGGGAAATTTCTTGTTTCCCTTCTTCGATCATGCCATTTCCGGAATCAGTGCCGTTTCTGTTCTCATCAAGTGCGCCAAAGAAAGCTTTTCGGTCCAGGTCATGCTCCCCTTGAAAGGCGACTGCAAAGACCCGGCCCAGATGGCGCGTCTGTATGAAGCAAGCGCTCGGATCAATTTTGGCGTTAAGATCGCTCATATGCAGATTGGGCCAGAAGGGGACATGCGGTTCTGCTCCTTTGTTGATGCCGAGGGTATGGAGAACAGCGTACCTACGACTGATCAGGTGAAAAACGCTGTCTTCATCTGCATGAACACCGCCCTGCGCTACGGCCCCGTAATCACCGCAGCCTTGTATGATGCCGCCGCCGACCTCCAGCAAATCGTCGATGCCTGCGAACACAAAGCAACGATCTCCCACCGAGAGATCCTGCACGCGCTCATCGACGCCAGGACCAGCGGTCACGAACTGCCCGACAGCATCCGGGAAGCAATTGAACTGCTTCTTTTTGAGAATACCGGGGATCCGGGCGCAGACAATGACGACATCGACTTTTCCATCGACGATGTGGACTTCGACGAACTCGACGATCCCTCCAACCACTGACCCCACAGAAAGGAGCTGCCGATGAGACCGCAATGCCACCCGGTGAACCGCATAATAACCGCCTCCGGCAGCCGGGCGCCGCCTGCCCAAAGCCACTCAGAAAGGAGAACTGCTATGTTTTTTTTCCCGCAAGCACGAGAGGATCTGACGATAGATTCCGCCCCCGAGGGCGGGGTCCTCGTCTTTGTGCCGGATTCCGGGTGCACATTCCATTTTACAGAGGATGAAGGCGACCTGCTTCTCGCCCTGGACGGATACACCGCCCCGCAGGAGCTGGACACCAGCCTTTCGGACGCCGAGCGGCAGACGGCCCTGCGGCAGTTTTACGACGCCGGGCTGCTTGCCAATCGCGTGCGCAAACCAACCTTCCGGCAGGATGGCGCTCTCGGCACGGCCGTGCTTCTGCTCCCCTGCCGTTTCCTGCAGCGGCCTGGCCGCAGCCACCTGCCCGACCTGTATACCCAGTTCCTGCTGCGGGCCTGTCTGCCAACTGTGGTAGGGACAGCTTTCTTTTTTCTGCTGGCCCCGGTCACGCTGCCCCGTCTTGCCGGGGCGCCGTTCTGGGCGATGCTGGCAGGGTTTTCCTTAGCAGTATTGCTGCACGAATGCAGCCACGGCATGGCTGCCTGCGCAGAGGATGTTCCCACAGATGGGTTCGCTGTTGGTCTGATCTGTTTTCACCCCGCCGCTGCGGCATTGTTCTGCCTTAACGATGATCCCGGCAGCCAGACCTCGCTGCGCATCCATCTGGCCGGGCCGTTTGCCAATCTATTCTGCGCCTGTTTGTGCCTATGGCTGTGCGCAGCTACGCAGCAAAGCCTGTTGTTCTATTTTGCCGTCGAATCCGTCTTTTTTGGCGTTCTGTCGCTGCTTCCTTTTCCGCTGTTCGATGGCATGGCACTGCGTCTCTGCTTTCCGCGCAGTCTCCCGCTGCGGGCCGTGCCGATCGCTGCGGCCGCAGCGCTGACCGTTGGATGGCTGCTGACCTTTCTTCCGGGAGTGGCCGGGTATCTTGCGGCGCTGGAGTTTACCGTTGCCGCCGCCTTCCTGCTGCGGCGATACGGTGCGGCCGCTTCCTGGCGCGGCGTGTTCGGTTTTTGCAGTGTCCTGCCGCTGGTCCTGCACCGGCTGCCGTGGGCTGACTATGCCGTTCCGCCCAGCAATCCCATCGGCTGGCTGCTGGTCGTCGGGCTGATAAGCTTCGCCATCGGCCCGCTGTTTCTGGATCTGTTCTTCTGCCGGAGGAGACTCCAAAAAAATTAAGTCGAAGCGGTTGTTTTTCAGCCGAAACGCCACTATACTATAGGCAAGAGAGCATCGCAAAAGAAAGGATGTTGATACGATGGCAGGTTCCGCAAAAGATGTGTTTATTTCTTACCGCAACGATGGTGTTGGCAACAACTTTGCTGCGCGCATTACCCGAAGCCTGCAGGACAGCGGATACAGCGTATATTTCAACCCCATCGAGACCCGTTCAAGCAACTTCCCGGACCGCCTAAAAAACGCCATCCAGAACTGCAAGGACTTTCTTTGCATCGTGACTGAGGATTACCTGCGCCAGCTGCAGCAGGTGCAGCCTGACAGAATAAGCTGGGTGCGGGAAGAGCTTCTCTGCGCCCGGGCATGCGGCAAAAACATTGTACCCGTGCTGGTGGACGGCACCCGCATGCCCGCCGAGGAGACCATGCCCGAGGAATTGCAGTTTTTCCCACGCATCGATGCCTGCAGCTTTTCCTCCGAGCAGTACCTCCGCTCCCCCTTCGACCTGCTCTGCCATGCGCTGCGCTCCAAAAATGACGGCATGAACGGCTTCCGGGATGTCTACAATTCCAGCGAGGTATTCGACCCCGACCAGGCATTGCAGGAGATCCTGAAAAAGGCCAATGAAGGAGACGAACGCGCCATGCTGGACGCGGGCGTATATTACTTCTATGGGATTGCCGGAGAACGCAACGAACGTCAGGCCGCGCGTTGGTTCAAAAAAATATCGGCCGCCAATGGCCCCTATACCACTGCCGCCGATAAGTTCCTGGCGCAGATGTATTTCACGGGAAGTGTCCCGCGTGAGCCGCAGTCTTACAAAAAGGCCTACACCTATTACCAGAAGGCAGCCGCAGCCGGGGACCGATTCTCGGCCGGAAAGGTCGGCTACATGCAGACGATCGGCTCCGGCTGCGACTTCGACTATGCCGCCACCGAAGCCTACTATCTGCCGCTGCTGGATACGATGGACAACCCGCAGAAAGACGCTTTTGCCCGTTTTTACTTGAACCATGGAGACTTCCAAAAGGCCGCCAGGATCTATGAGTCTATCGCGGATACCTACCCGGAAGCGGCCTTCCAGATGGGCAGCATGTACCGCCGCGGGGTGCTTTCCACGCCGTTCCAGCCGGATTATTTCAAGGCAAGCTACTACTTCCAGAAGTCGCTGGATCTTGGCTTCAAGCATGCAGCTCACGAGCTGGGGAACCTGTACTTCAACCCGGTGGGCGACTTCCCGAAGGATTTCGTCAAAGCGCAGAATTACTTTAAACTCGCTGCGGATGCAGGCAACGTGAACAGTCAATACATGTTTGCCTATATGTGCGAGTATGGCTATGTTGCCTTGGATATTCCCGCTGCCATCCAATATTATGAGAAAGCAAATAATCAAGGGCATGTACTCTCGGATGTGCACCTGGCGCAGCTGTACCAACTGCAGGCCTATCATAATTACGAGAAGGCCTTCCAGAAATGCCAGTACGCCGCCCAATGCGGGGATACCATCTCCAAGTTCCTGCTTGGCACGATGTATTTGTGCGGTCGAGGCTGTATCGCTGACCCGGACAAGGCATACCTCTGCTTCCAGCAGGCCGCCGAGCACGGCTCCGCCGAAGCCGCCGCCATGCTGCACCAGATGGATGACCTGGGCATCTGAACCAAAAATATTGCCGCCCGGCCTGTGGGGGAGCTTCCCACGGGCCGGGTGTTTTTTTATCCGGCAGCAGCCGCATTTTTATCTCCCGGCCCATGCCCTGCTGCGGGAAAGTGCGTTATACTAAAGTCACCGAAACGGAAGGGCCGCGGACACGGCGCCCCGCCTGCCGTACCGCCGCTGAAGCGGCTTCTGAGTTTGTTATCCTCCGCTGGCCGCCGCCTTGAGCCGCTCCCTCTACCTCCTTGGGACGCTGGCTCGGCACGGTACAGCTTTCTCCGCTGGTGGTTTCGAGCACGCTGGCGGGACCGCACTGCGCGGCAGTGCAAAACAGCCCCATCGGCAGCAGGTTCAACTCCTTACCTGCGCCGGTGCAGGGCTGTTTTTTTATGCCGCCTCTCCCCGTTTTTATCTCTCGGCCCATCGGCTAGTACGCAGACCTTCTTTATAATAAAGGTACAGCAACAGAAAGGAGGCCTGCCTATGGACATCATGCCCAACAGCCTGCCGGACCTGGAATACCAGCCCGACGGCAGCTGGTGCCGCGTGCGCGACCCCCACACCGGGCGGCGGTACAAAATGCCGCTGGCACAGGCAGAGCTGCTCCAATCGCTGGACGGCGACAGTTGGCCGGGCGAGAACGCCGGGCTGTACCTGCCGGAGACAGAGCTGTTCTGCCGCCTGCGGCCACTGTACAAAAGCGGCCTGCTGCAAAACACCGTGCGCAGGCCCACCCTCTGCCACGATGACTCGGGCTGCCTGCTGCTGCTCTTCCCCTGCCCTGCCTTTCTGCAGCCGGGGAACAGCCTGGTGCCGGTGCTGTACCACACGCTGCTGATGGCGCTGTGGCTCCCGCTGCTGGTGTTCACGGTCCTCGTCCTTGCCAGGTGCGGCGGCTGGGGCTGCCTGCCCATGCTCAGCGATTACAGCCCGCTGGCCCCGGCCCTCTCCCTTGCCTTGAGCGTCGCCCTCCACGAGCTGAGCCACGCTGCGGCCGCCTGCCGCCTGGGTCTGCCGGTGGACAGCATCGGCTTCGGGCTGTATGGCTTTCTCCCCTGCGGCGTAACGGTGTTCTCCCTGCTGCCCTTTGCGGGGCGGGACATCAACCTGGAGGTCACCCTGGCCGGGCCGCTCTCCAACCTGGTGTCCGGCCTGCTGGCGCTGCTGCTGGCCATACCCACCCAGAACAGCACGATCTTTTATTTTAGCGTTACATCACTCACCATAGGCGGCTTGAACCTCCTCCCGATTCCGGGAGTCGATGGATCGTCCCTGCGGGAGCTTTTCCCCCACCCCGGGCTGGATTTCGAACACAGCCCGGCGCACGTTGCGCTGCGCAGCAGCGCGGCAGCTCTTGCTGCCCTGGCAGCAGGTCTTACCCTCCTACTGCTGCCTGGCGGGGCTGCTTACCTTGTTGTGCTTGCCCTTACCGCCACTGCAGCCATCCTGCTGCCAGGCCGGTACAGCGTCTGCTGGGCCGGGCTGCTGGGCACCCTTTGCCTGCTGCCCGTGGTACTCAGGCTGCTGGACTTCCAGCTGCTGACCGTGGGCCTGCCCGCCGATCTGGCCAGCATCGGGTTCTGCCTGGTGCTCTGCTATCTGATAGACCCCGTGCTGCTGGAGCTTGTTTTCGCCACCTGTTACCTCTTCCACATCCACCATACCGAAAGGAGCTTTTCCCATGACTGACATTGAACGTATGAACACCCTGCAGGAGCAGATGGACGCCCCCTCTGTGACCCTGGACCAGTACCGCGAAGCCGTTGCCTTTGCCCCGGTCGCGGACCTGCAGCCCCTGACCACCGACCAGCGCATTGCCTACTGCAAAGCCGCCGCCAAGGCCTTATTGACGCTGCTCAAGCGCGAAGCACCTGCTGCGGATGACCCCAGGGCGTTCTGCCTGGAGATGGTCGGCAAACAATTGCAGCTGCACCAAACGCTGTACCCGGATTTCGTTGATCCCGGCTTTATGACGGTCTGCGCCGAGCTGGCAGAGATTTATCCCCTCTCAGCCAAGGCCTTTGCCGAGCCGGTGCTGGCCATGGGCCAGAAGGCCCGCCCCTTTGACCTGACCCACGCCGGGATCGGACGCCGCCGCCAAACCTGCGACCTGCCCCAGCCGCTGCAGGATGTGTGCGAGATCCTGTACAGCGAGGTAGCCGCCTACTGGTCGCTGGTGGTCACGACGGAGGACCCTGCCCGCCGCTGCGCCCTGGCCGCGCAGGCGCTGGAGCAGGTCATGCCGTTGGCGGAGCTGCCCTCCCATGCAGATACCGACCTGAAGATCCTGGACCTGGTGCACATCGCCCAGGCCAGCGCGCCCCTGGCGCCCTGCGTGTATAAGAGCGACTTCTACGGCGCCAACTGCATCGTCTCGGCCATTGCCATCTCCTCCGTAGCCGGCGAGTTTCTCTCCTTCTCGCTCAGGAACCGCTTCCCGGAGGAGCTCTTCACCCCGGCAGACGAGAGCTGACGCGAAGCAAACCGATGGAGATATTATGTCATCATGACATAATATTTCCCACCTTCATCGTAGTCGTGTACCATATTGCACCCTCTGTACAGAAAATTTCTTGCGAAATTGAATTGATTATAGGATAATAGGGATAATGAAAAAAGGAGTTGAGCCTATGCTGCGATGCAATGTGGAAGCTTACGAAGGCGACCGGCCTTATTTGTTTGTTAGTTACAGCCATAAAGACAAAGACCGTGTTTTCCCAATTTTGGAGCAGATGAAGCAGGCAGGGTTTCGGCTATGGTACGACCAAGGCATTGAGTCTACCAGCGAGTGGGATGTTGTGGTGGCAGACCATCTGCATAATGCATCGGCCGTCCTCTTCTGCCTTTCAAAAAACTTTGCTGATTCGACAAACTGCAAAGATGAACTTATTTTTGCCAAAAACAAAATAGAAAATCGCATTGCCCTCTTTTTGGAAAGTAGTCTAGAACTAGCGGTTAACATAGAACTGGCCCTTGTTCGCCAACAGCAACTTTTTCTTGAAAATTACCGCGATACCTCCGACCTTGTAAACGAACTGAAAAAAGACAAGAACCTCCAGCCTTGCCTGGGTGCTGCCACATTTACCCATAATGTCATGAGGCTGAACGTGGACCGCATCCGAAGAGAATTACAGGATGAAACGTTTCTGGCTGGTAAACATGCCTATGCAAACTATGATTTCAAGCAGGCTATGGACCTGTACCGCACAGCCTATTTCGGCGGTAACAGCATTGCCGGTACTTTGCTAGCTAATATGTATTATTTAGGTCATTACTGCCCTCATGACTACAACCGTGCCGTTCAGATCTTCATTGACTGCATGTATAGGGACAACCCACTGGCAGCGGAACGGCTGGCCTGCTGTTATCACCTAGGGCACGGTGTACCAAAAAACGAGGAGAAAGCCCGTGCACTTTTTGCCGGTTGTTCGGACGCACTAGAAGAGATGGCAATATTTGGCAGTGAGGATGCTCAGTTTGCACTCGCCTATAATCTTCTCTATGGTTTTTTTTCGGCTCCAATACCGGAACGTGGTCTATATTGGATGAAGAAACTCTCTGCGGGTGGTTCTTCCATAGCCGGGTATCATCTTGCAATGGCTAAGCTTACCGGTGACAACTGCACCAAGGATATAGATTCAGGTCTCCGCGAATTAAACCGCTGTATAGAAGATCCAAATTGCGCTTATTTGTTTGCCATCCTGCTACAAAAAGGCATCAATGGCAGGAAACCGAATGAAAAAAAGGCTTTCGATCTAATTCTGTATGCCGCGCAGAAGGGGCTCATCGCTGCACAGCGTGATCTCGGCAACTGTTATTATGAAGGGAAAGGCACCCCCGTTGATTTTGTAGAAGCCTTGCACTGGTACCAAAAAGCCGCCAACAATGAAGACACCTATTCTATTGGTCACCTTGGATTACAATATCTTTTAGCAGAGGGTACAAATCAAGATATTAAAAAGGCAATTTCTTTTTTTAAGCAAGCTGATAAAAAGGATGACGCCTATGGGGCGCGTATGCTTGGCTATATCTACTGTGGCCTGTATGACAGAGACTGTTCTTACAAAGATTTGCCAAAAGCGGTCCTCTGCCTGCAACGATCTGCCGACCGAGGCGACAAACCAGCACTGGAAACGTTACTACAATGTTACCGTGGTGATTTTGGCAAAGAAGTACAAAATCTGCCCAAGTACTGTACACTACTACAGGAAGCCGCTGATCAAGGCGACATGGATGCTATTGAAAAGCTACTTGATTGTTACTGCGGCGAGCTTGGTAAAGAATTACAGAATATGCCTATGTACTATCGTACTGTGAAAAAAGCTGCAGATTTGGGCGACGCATTTTATAAATATCTTCTAGGGCGTATTCTTGTGGAAGGGGAAGGAGAACCAACACTCCCTAAAGACCCCGCTAGTGGGAATACTCTCATCGATGAAGCTATACAGCACAATAACCTGCATGCCATGCTTTATAAAGCCGAACGGATCCTATCCGAAGAAACACCGCAGAAAAAAGATGCTGTTTCCATACTAAAAAAAATGAAACTGGCCATGCTGCAGGATAACATACATGAAAAAGACCTGTCTGCCCGTTTCTTACGCAGATTTGGCCATGTATACCGGTCTCTTGCTCTCCCAAACTTTTCAAAAGGTGATTTTTCCATCGTAAGTGCGAATGATCTTACGAACGAGCAGCAATATTATTTCAAGAATGCCTATCACTATTTTTCATTGTCATTGCAAAAGGACGACACATCGCACGATGTTCTTTACTGGGTAGCATTTCTACAGTTGCTTTACGGTTTTAAAGGTGGTACTTATGACGATGACGCTCTACTCAGCCGTCTGAAAGAAAAATCCTCAACGAACCCAAACTTTGCCTTCCTACTGGGTTTATACTATGCATCGCATGGTGATGATGACACGGCAGTCCACTGGTACAAACTTGCTGCGCAATCAAGCCGTACTTCTGCATATAACTTTACTTCCTACTGCATAGACCACAGCACCCATATCACGGACGCCCTTGAAGTCCTTGAACCTTGGGAAGATCTTCAAGACCCCACCGCCGCCTACCTCATGGGCCGCATCTACCGCAACGGCATCGGCGTGCCCAGGGACCGCGCCAAAGCTAAGGCGCTGCTGCGCAAGGCCGCCGACCTGGGCAGCAAGGAGGCCGCTGCTGAGCTGCGGACCTTCTGGTTCTGACCGCTCCCCACACACGACTTATTATGACTTCATGTCCTAATAAATTTTCCTCTTTCTTTTTCAGGAGGTTCCTATGTCCACCACTGCCAACAACGCTGCACCCCTGCCGCCGGAGCCTGCCCCAACGGACACCGCCCTGTCCGTTCCTGTGCTGAACCAGGCCGGAGACTGCTATCTGCGGATGGTGTTCCCGCAGGCTTCCGGCGAAAGCCTTGCCGAGGTGCATTACAGGAAAAAGCCCACCGCCCGGCAGCTCTGGGAGCTTGCCAGCGCGCACCACTTCTATTTTGCCGCGCTGCAAAAGGACCCCGACTCTCTCCATGCGCTGCACTGGCTGGCCTTTCTGCAGCTGTTCTTCGGGATGCAAAACGAGGCCTTGGACGATGCCGCCCTGCTGGCCATGGTAAAGGAAAAAGCCACCGGCACCCCTTGCCTGGCCGAGCTGCTGGGCCTGTATTATGAGTTCCGCGAAGACGCGGAGAAAATGATCCGCTGGTATAAAGTGGCCGCCCAGAAGAACGCAGTCTTTGCGTATCACCTTGCCCGCTACTGCGTGGATCACCGCACCCACGGCCAGGACGCCATCGAGGTCCTGCTGCCGCTAAAACGGTTCGAGGACTCCGAAGCCACCTGCCTGATTGGCCTGCTGTATCTGCACGGCATCGATGTCAAGCCGGACCGCGCCAAGGCCAAAGCGATGCTGCGCCTTGCCGCCGAGCACAGCAGCCGGGAAGCCTGCAAGACCCTGGATTCCCTCTTTTACTGACCTTTATGGCATGTCCTATAATATGACCTCATGTCATAATACGTCACTTTCTCTCCTAAAAAACAGCAAGCGCCGGGACAGTAAAAGCATCCTGTCCCGGCGCTTGCCTTATTTTTTATTGCGGTATGCCGTAGGTTCCCTGTTCCAGCTCCAGCAGGAATTTATACAGCGGCACGGCTTCGATGGTAACGCCGTCCTCCTGGATGGTTTCCTCTTCCTCGTAGGTCACGATGATGAACCGCGCGGCCTCCTGCGAATTCTGCGCCAGTTTTTTTAGGTTCCCGATCTCGCGCTCCCGGGCGTCCCCAGCAATGGAGTAGGCGGCCTGTACGGCCAGGCCGACGGTGGGAATATAAAAATCAATGTCGATACCGGTCCGGGAGGATTTCAGGTAATACACCTCCTCTGGATAGGAACGCGCCAGGGCGGCGGCCACCATGTTTTCCAGCTGCACCGATTCCTTCCGGTTCAAAAACAGGCTAAGGATGCCGTTGTCCGCAAAATAAAACTTGGGGTAGCTCTCCTTCTCCACAAGGTTGGCATAGTAATTCTGCAGATGGAACAGCAGATAGGCGTCCTCTGCATAGCGGAGATAGTCGGCGATCGTATCCTTGGCCAGCGATACATTGACGGCCCGCAGCGTCTTTTGCAGCTTGGAATAGGAAATTTCGCTGCGCACCGACTCTGCCACCTTTTTGATTAAGATCTTGACCGCATAGTCATTGCGGATGCTGTTACGCGTGATGATATCGCCCAGAAGCACCTTCTGGTACACGCTGGAGATATACTCCCTCTTGACCTTATACTGCAGCGATTCCGGCAGGCCTCCAAACTGCAGATATTGGGCGCAGGCGGCGCGGATTTTCCCGTTGGAGCGGGTCGCCAACAGGTCCGGCTCCTCGTGGGGGATTTCGCAGGCGGTCAGGTACTCGCCGAAATCATAGGGCGTGACCTTTTTGGAGAAGAACCGCCCGCCCAACGTCGTCTCGATCTCGCGGCTCAGCATTCTGGCGTTGCTGCCGGTGATATAGATGTGCTCCTTGGCGTCCGCCATACGGCGGGCGAATTTTTCCCAGCCGTCGATGTTCTGCACCTCATCCAGGAAGAAATAGCCCTTTTTGTCGCTCATCTCGCTCTGCACCGACAGCAGGTCGTTGAAGTCTGCAGCGGTGAACTCGGACAGACGCTCGTCCTCAAAGTTTACATAAATTATCTGCTCCCAGTCCGCCCCGCCCGCAATCAGGTCCAGCACGAGCTTATACAGCAGCGTGGACTTGCCGGCCCGGCGCAGCCCCACCAGCACATAGTTGCCGCTTTCTTCAAATTCATAGTCACGCGGCACGATCTGGAAATTGCGGATCAGTTCGTGCTGGTCATAGATAACAGTTTTTAAAATGGTATGGTTCATGGCGGGCACCTCCGGCAGGAAAGCATTCAATGTACAAGTATAGTATATCACGTGTGCCACGTTTTGTCGAGTATATTCGTCAACCATTCAGCATTTTGTCAGATATATTTAGAAAAGCTTATACGTTGCCGCTTTCTCTTGTTGTTTCCTCCCCGCACTCTCGCAGCAGCCGCAGCGCCGTTGTGGCCAGGCCAAGATAGAAGCCATTGTTACGGTCTGCCTGCTTCGTCTCCCCGCAATAGGTGTTCTGTTCGAGCTGCTGCATAAGCTCCTCTTCCAGCTTCCTTTTTGCGATGAGCCGGAGTGCCCACTTTACGTCAAAGCCGTCTTCCTTCTCATCATAAAGCATGCGCAGCGCAAGGTAGGCATAGTACGGAAGAATTTCCCTATCGTCCGGACACTCG
>ERZ1035025.1358-NODE-1358-length-12565-cov-47.217586_pt1 | contig 12565 bp, 11 predicted proteins | sample MGYA00520619_ERZ1035025 | MGnify/ENA primary metagenome ERZ1035025 (study PRJEB33766, sample SAMN09781742) | gut metagenome | biome: gut microbiome | host: Homo sapiens | place: Madagascar | study: EMG produced TPA metagenomics assembly of the PRJNA485056 data...
GATTTTAAAAGTCAAAAGAGCAGCCAAAAACAAAAGTTGAAAATCCACGGTAAACTCAATATTTTTTTGAAAAAAATAATCGGTTTACCATGGAAAAAACTAAACCGCATCCAATGCTTGGGTCAAGTCGGCAATTAAGTCATCAATGTGTTCAATGCCGATGGATAATCTCATCATATCTTTGGAAACACCAGCGGCTTTGAGTTCTTCGTCATTTAATTGTCTGTGCGTGGTGGATGCTGGATGGCACGCCAAGGATTTTGAATCGCCAATATTAACCAAACGGGTGAAAAGTTTTAACGCATCTTGAAAGCGCGTGCCTGCGGCCTTTGGGTCGTCCAAAGATTGGATGCCAAAGGTCAAAATGCCGCTGGCTTTGCCTTGGCAATATTTTTGCGCAAGCGCGTGGTTGATGTGATTTTTCAAACCAGCGTAATTCACCCACGCCACCTTGGGATGATTGTCTAAAAATTGCGCAATTTTTAAAGCATTCTCGCAAATGCGTTCCATCCGCAGTGCGCAAGATTCAATGCCTTGCAAAATTAAAAAGGCGTTGAAAGGCGATAAAGCCGCGCCCATATTGCGCAAAGGACTAACACGTGCGCGGGTGATAAATGCCAAATCGGCAACATCTTTGGCGTAAATCATTCCGTGGTAGGCAGAATCAGGCGTGTTTAAAAGCGGGAATTTTTCTGGGTTTTGGTTCCATTTAAAATTTCCCGCATCCACAATGATTCCGCCCAAGGAATTGCCGTGCCCGCCCAAATATTTGGTCAAAGAATGAATGATGATATCCGCGCCGTATTCAATTGGTCGACACAAAAAGGGCGTCATCACCGTGTGGTCAACAATCAAAGGCAAACCGTGGTCGTGTGCAATTTGGGCGAGTTTTTCAAAATCCGTGATGTTGCCCAAGGGATTACCGATGGATTCGCAATAAATGGCGCGGGTTTTTTCATCAATTTTGGGGATAAAGGATTCAAGATTATTTGAATCCGCAAAGCGCACATCCACGCCAAAAGAAGGAAAGGTTTGCGCAAACAAATTGTAAGTGCCACCGTAAAGTGTAGAAGTGCTTACAATATTATCGCCCGCTTGGGTGATGGTTTGAATGGCCGCCGTAATTGCCGCCGCGCCCGAAGCAAATGCCAGCGCTGCTTTGCCGCCTTCTAAGGCAGCCAAGCGTTTTTCCAAAACGTCTGTGGTGGGGTTCATCAAACGCGTGTAAATATTGCCGGGGATTTTTAAGTCAAATAAATCTGCACCGTGTTGCGTGTTCAAAAATGCGTAAGATGAGGTTTGGTAAATTGGCACGGCAACCGATTGTGTGGCCGGGTCGGGCGAAAAGCCTGCGTGGATGGCAAGGGTTTCTAATTCCATGGTTTTTTGTAAAACAATCTTTAACAAATGGCGCGCCCGGAGGGACTCGAACCCCCGACCTATTGCTTAGAAGGCAATTGCTCTATCCAGTTGAGCTACGGGCGCACGTTTAGAAAATGCGAAATCTTAACCGATTTTTTAAAAAAAATACGGGTTCACCGTGGATTTTCGTCATTTTTTATCTTAAAAGCGTTTAAAAAACGTTGGGCTTTTTGAAAATCAGCATTTTTAAGCGATTCTAAATGGTTGATGATTTCGGCCATGGCAAGTTCTGTTTTTTGTTGCGCGGCGGAATCGGCGCTAGACAAAACAAAATCAACAACCGAATGCGGCAGTTGCAAGGTTCTTGGATGCCCAATTCCGATGCGCATGCGCCAAAAATTTTTGTTGGCTAAATTCGCTTCAATGCTTTTTAAGCCGTTATGCCCAGCGTTGGCACCGCCTTGTTTGAAGCGGATTTGCCCGGGCATTAAATCCAAATCATCATGGAAAATCACAATGTTTTCCGCAGGGATTTTGTAAAAATGCGCCAATGCCGCCACCGCTTGCCCCGAGCGATTCATAAAGGTTGTGGGTTTTAATAAAAAAGCAAAGGGCGTTTTGGCAATATCTGCAAAAAATTTGGCAGACGATTCAAAGCTTGCATTTTCCGTGCGGGCGATAAAATCCAAAGCCGCAAAGCCCACGTTGTGGCGCGTGTTTTCGTATTCCTTGCCCGGATTGCCCAAGCCTACCCAAAGTTGCATTGTTTGAATTTAAATTTGAAAAAAATCCACGGTCAACCGTGGATTTTTTTTATTTTTTTAAAAATTAACAAAAGGAAAAAAATTAGGAAGCAGGTTTGGCTTCTGCCGCTGGTTCGGCAGCAGGCGCAGCTTCTTCTTCAGCGTTTGATGATGGTGCCACGATGTTTGCCAACACCATTTCATCATCCACATGCACCAACTGCACGCCGCGCGGCAATTTCAATTCTGTTAAGTGAAAGGATTGCCCAACGTTCAAATTGCCCAAGTCGACTTCAATGAACTCGGGCAAGTCTTTTGCCAAGCATTTGATTTCAACTTCGGTGATGAGCTGATTTAAAATCCCACCTTTGAGTTTGATGCCGGGCGCTTTGTCTGCATTGATAAAATGCAAGGGAACGTGCGTGTGCAAGGTGCTTTTGGCGTCAACCCGTTGAAAATCCACATGAAAAACGCGCGGTTTATAGGCGTGGGTTTGGTAATCGCGCAACAAGACTTGTTCAGTTTTGCCATCAACAACCAAATCAATGATGGCAGAGTGGAAAGCTTCTTTTTTCAAAGCCAAGTAAATGGCGTTGTGTTCCATTTCAATCATTTGTGCTGGGGCGTTGTTGCCATACAAAATGCCCGGGACACTTCCCGCGCGGCGAAGGCGGCGGCTCGCACTCGAACCCTTCACATTGCGCGTTTTTGCGTTAATTTCAAAAGCCATGGTTATAAACTCCAAAAAAAATGCCGTGCCGCGACCAGCACAGCGGGTTGAAAAAAATCGGTTAATCAATAAAAAGGGATGAAACCGAATCGTCCGTGCTGATGCGGCGGATGGTTTCCCCCAAAAGTTTGGCAACAGATATTTGCCGAATGTGTGATGATGCTTTTGCTGCGGGGTTTAAGGCAATGGTGTCGGTAACGATCAATTCGTCCAAATCGCCCGTTTCCACGCGTTTGACGGCATCCCCCGATAACACAGGATGCGTGCAATAGGCAACAACCTTTTTGGCACCGCGTTCTTTTAAAGCGGATGCGGCTTTGCAAAGCGTGCCTGCGGTATCCACCATATCGTCCATAATCAAGCAGGTGTGGTTATCCACATTGCCGATGATATTCATCACCTCGGCAACATTTGCTTTGGGGCGGCGTTTGTCAATAATAGCCAAATCCGATTCCAAACGTTTTGCCAAGGAACGCGCACGCACCACGCCGCCGTGGTCTGGTGCCACGCACAAAATGTTTTCATAATGCGCGCGGTGTATATCTTCCAAAAATAAGGGCAAGGCGTAAATGTTATCCACCGGCACGTCAAAAAAACCTTGGATTTGTTCGGCGTGCAAGTCCATTGTCAAAATGCGATTAACGCCGGATGCGGTAATCATATTTGCCACGAGTTTGGCGGCAATAGAAACGCGCGTGCTGCGCGGTCGGCGATCTTGACGGGCGTAGCCAAAATAAGGAATAACGGCGGTGATTCGACCAGCGGAAGCGCGTTTTAAGGCGTCGACCATAATCAACATTTCCATTAAATTGTCGTTGGTCGGTGCGCATGTGGGTTGCAACACAAAGACGTCTCGCCCGCGCACGTGTTCGCGCAGTTCAACGCTTACTTCACCATCGGAAAATCGCCCAACGTCGCATTCGCCTAATTTAATATCCAAGTGGGCGGCAACGCCTTTGGCGAGTTCAGGGTTGGCGCGCCCTGTAAAAACCATTAGCCGAGACATGCTGTGCTTTCTTTAAAACGGGGCGCTTGGCAGGGGAAGAAGGATTCGAACCTTCGAATGCCGGAATCAAAATCCGGTGCCTTGACCAACTTGGCGACTCCCCTGCGGAGCTCTTCAAAAAGCGTGGATAATATAGAAAAAATTTTTTTTTGTCTAGTTTTATTTTAAGCGTTGGTAATAACCGCCTGCCAAGGTTGCAATTTTGCCTGAAAATTCCAACATTAATAATTTGGATAAAATTTGCGCAGTAGGCATTTTGGTGCGTTCGGCAAGCGTGTCAATATCGCAAGCGCCGTAGCCCATGGCTTGTAAGAGCATAGAATCATCAGAATCATCCGTATTTTTAGAAGGTGCTGGTGATTTTGTGGATTTTTGAGAATCTTTGGCATCGGTTTGGGATGATGGTTTTTCAGCAGAATCGGCAATTTGTGTAGTTGAATGTTCGGCGTTGTTGCAATTTTCCACGGTAGACGTTGAATTTTTTTCAAAATTATTTTCGGTTGACCGTGGATTTTCAGAAGTTTGCGCATTTTTTTGTGGAATATACGGCGCAAAATCTAAGACTTCCAAAATATCTTCTACGCAATCCGCCAAGCGTGCGCCATCTTTGATAAGTTGGTGTGTGCCGCGCGAAAATGGGTTTTGAATGGCACCCGGCACGGCAAAGACTTCGCGTCCCATTTCTGCGGCGAGTCTTGCGGTAATTAGCGAGCCGCTTTTCAGATTAGCTTCCACCACCAAAACACCCAAACACAAACCCGCAATCAAGCGATTGCGGCGCGGAAAATTGGCAGGCAAGGGCGCGGTGTCAAACCTAAATTCGCTGACAATGGCGCCGCCTTTGTGCAACAAATCCAAGGTGAGTTTTTGGTTGCTTTTGGGATACATGCGGTTGATGCCCGTGCCGATAACGGCAATGGTTGCGCCATTTGCCGAATCAAGAGCGCCGCGATGCGCCGCTGCATCAATGCCCAATGCCAAACCGCTGATAATAGACAAACCAAAATCGGCAATTTTTTGGGCAAAATCGTGCGCCGTTTGTAAACCTTGCGGCGTGGCACTCCGACTGCCAACAATAGATAATCCCTTGTGTTCCAAAAGCTCTACATTGCCGCGAACAAAAAGCACAGTTGGCGGGTCGGGAATTTCTAAAAGAGAAGGCGGGTAGTTTGCCTCGCCCAAAGTAAGCAAGTGGTGATGCGGTTTTTCCAACCAAAAAATAGCGCTATCAATGATTTTTTGAAAATCTTGTTGTTGCGATTCGGGGTGAAAAAGCGCTCGTGCTTTGTTGGCGTTATCGAGTGTTTTTGCAACTTCTGATTCGCCCGCAGAAAAAACCGCCTCGGGCGAACCAAAGGCGGCTAACAATTTGCGTTGGGATGCGCCCCCAATGCCGTCGACCGAGGTCAAACGCAACCAAGCAGCAATTTCCTCGGTCTTCACGTTGAGTAACTTCTACGGCACCAAGAGTTTGTCGCCAACGTTGATTTCGCGCTCAGCTTCCATCACCAAGGCGTAAGAAACATTGTCAAAGGTGCGGAAAACAAACACTAAACCGTAGCGTTCATCTGGCAATTTCACATGGCCGCGGTGACCATAAGTGTCAGTTTGCACGCGGTCAGCCACATGCACGCGATGCAATGCCAAAACGTGCCCCATTTCCAAGCCATCATTGGCACCGCGGTTGATGACGATAACCTTGTGTTTTTCGCCCATCAACACGTTCTTTTGACCGCCCATGTATGCGCCGTAGGTTTTAACAACCCGCGCTTGGATTTCCGATTCTGGCCGATGCGGCACATAAGACAAAATCCCGCGTTCTTCGGCTAATTGCAAGCGGTCGCCGCGTTGAATTTCAGCGGTGGCTTGGGTGATGGTCATTTTCATAATATCTTCGGGCGGGCTATATTTCACCGTGCGTGCCGAACCCAAAAAGATCGATTCGTAAGCAATGATTTTGCCAGTTTCCGGATCTTTCAAGGGTTCGCTCGGGCGGTAAATTTGCCAGTTTTGCAAGGTGGTGCCACCACCGCGCAAGCCTTTCACATAAATGGTATCGCCTTGCCCCATCAAATTGCGTTCATCCATGCCGGTGATGACATAAGGCAAATCGTGCGTGTTGTCTTTGTCATCCACCAAGGGACGCGACAAAAACGGGGTAATGGCAGCAGGCGGAATGCTGGGCACAAATTCTTCAATATTTGTTTCGTGCGCGATTGGGGAAAGTTTCAAGGTGCCATCAGGCATTAAGCGTGCGCCGCGGTAATGTTGCGTGCCGTCATTTTGACCGTAGCCCGAAGCAGAACCAGCGCCATCGCCGCGCCCAGCAATGGTTAAGCGTGGGCTACCGTTGACCATTTTAAGAACGATGACATCGCCCGGGTAAATCAAATGCGGGTTTTTAATTTGTTCTTTGTTCATATCCCAAATTTCTGGCCAGAGCCACGGCTCATTTAAGAATTTGCCGGATATATCCCACAAGGTGTCGCCCTTAACAACCGTGTAGGTTTGCGGCGCATCTTCTGCCAAGGTTAGTGGCGCACGCGCGGGCGCTTGGGCATAAACCGGGTAAGTGGAAGCCACGCCTATGGCGCAAGCCAAGAGTGTGTTACGAAAAATATTGCGCATAATTAAACCTTTCTTTTTGAAAACCCCTCAAAAGAAACACAATATAAAAAAAATATTGTGCGCTTACAATTTTACGAATTTTAACGGATTTTTGTAAAATAAAGCAGTTTTTAACTTGTTGATTCTTTTAAAAATGGCGCTTTTAAACATTTTACGCTATCCCGATGAACGTTTGCGCGTTGTTGCAAAACCTGTGGAAGTCTTTGATTCTGCCCTAAAAACTTTGGCAGATGATATGGCAGAAACGATGTATGAATCAAATGGTGTGGGTTTGGCGGCAACCCAAATTGATGTGCATCAACGTTTGATTGTTATTGACGTTTCCGAAGAACGCAACGCTTTAAAAGTTTTAATCAACCCTGAAATTTTGGAATCGTCAACGCCCGAAAAAGCCGAAGAAGGTTGCCTTTCTGTTCCCGGTATTTACGCCGCAGTGGAACGCGCACATTTTGTGCGTTTTCGCTACCAAAATTTAAATGGCGAATGGATTGAAGAAACCGCCGAAGATTTATTGGCGGTTTGCGTGCAACACGAAATTGACCATTTGAATGGAAAAGTTTTTGTGGATTATTTGTCGCTTTTAAAACAAAATCGCATTAAAAATAAACTTTTAAAAGAATTGCGTGAAAAAAAATGAAAAATATTTTTTTTGCTGGAACGCCAGAATTTGCGGCAATCGCTTTAAAAAAACTAATTGAAAAAGATTTTAAAATTGGCGCAGTTTATTGCCAACCTGACCGCCCGAGCGGGCGAGGTTTAAAATTAAATGCTTGCGCGGTTAAAAATCTTGCAATTCAAAATAATATTCCTGTTTTTCAACCGCAAAACTTTAAAAACGAATCAGATATTGATATTTTAAAATTGCAAATTAAAAAGGCACAAGCCGAGGTTTTAATTGTTGCCGCTTATGGTTTAATTTTGCCAGAAAAAGTTTTAAATCTTTTTCCAAATGGTGCGTTGAATATCCACGCTTCGCTTTTGCCGTGCTGGCGCGGCGCCGCGCCGATTCAAAGGGCGTTGTTGGCTGGCGATTCTGAAACCGGCATTTCCATTATGCAAATGAATAAAGGATTAGATACGGGCGATGTTTTATTAAAAGAATCTATACCAATTTTAAAAACAGACAATGCAAAAACACTGCACGACAAACTCGCTGATTTGGGGGCAAATTTAATTATCAAAACTTTAAAAAAATTTAAAACTTTGAAAAAACAACCGCAAAATAATGAAAATGCTACTTACGCCCAAAAAATTTTAAAAGAAGAAGGGAAAATTATTTGGGAAGAATCGGCAATAAAAATTGATCGCCAAATTCGTGCTTTTAATCCTAATCCCGGGGCTTATACTTTTTATAAACAATCGCTTTTTAAAATATGGCAAGCGCATTTAATAAATGAACAATTTGAAAATAAAAAAGCAGGGGAAATAATCAAAACTGCTGATAAAAAATTCGCCGTGGTTTGCGGCGATAAAAAAGCCTTGGTTTTGGACGAAATTCAAAAAGCAGGTGGCAAAAAAATGGCGGCAACCCCATTTTTTATGAGCCAAAACGAATGGTTTTTTGAAAATCCACGGTAAACGCATTATTTTTTTTCAAAAAAAACAAAGGTTTACCGTGGATTTTTGCGAAATGACAACACTATTCGTAACGCACGGCAATAATGAGGTATTGCCGCTGGCCTCCGGGTGTTTTGACGGTGATTTCGTCGTCTTCCATTTTGCCAATCAAGGCGCGCGCCACCGGCGAAAAAACAGAGATTTTGCCTTTTTTGATATCCGCTTCATCTTCGCCCACAATTTGGTAAGTTACATGCGTTTCGTTATCCAAATCTTCCAAATCAACGGTGGCGCCAAAAACGCATTTGCCGCCTGCATTGATGGTTTTGGGGTCAATAATTTGCGCATTGGCAAGCTTACTTTCAATTTCATTGATTCTGCCTTCAATAAAGGCTTGTTTTTCTTTGGCGGCATCGTATTCGGCGTTTTCGGATAAATCGCCGTGCAAGCGCGCCTCAGCAATGGCGGCAACCACATTGGGACGTTCCACCGATTTTAAATTTTGCAATTCTTGGCGCAATTGTTCAGCACCTTGAACGGTTAAAGGAGTTGGATTCATTGTTGAGTCTTTCTTTAAAAAAATCCACGGTCAACGTTAAAAAATTTTCAAAAAAATAATGGGTTGACCGTGGAAAAATTACAACATTTGATGCAATTCTTGCAAAGAATGGATTTCCAAATGCACTTCATTGTGCAAACCAATGGATGCCGCTTCTGCGCCCCAAAGCGTGGTGTAAAGCGGCACGTTGGCATTTAATGCGGCAACGCGAATGGTGCGCGAATCAAAAATAGCCGGGCGTTTTTCTTCCACCGTGTTAATCATCAAGGCAATTTCGTTGTTTTTGAGCATATCCACAATGTGCGGTCTGCCTTCTTTGACTTTGTTGACAATGCCAACAGAAAGCCCAGCGTCTTTTAAAGTTTGCGCTGTGCCGCGCGTGGCGCACAATTCAAAACCCGATTCAATTAAAGATTTGGCAATGGGCAACATTTTGGGTTTGTCCGAATCTTTTAAAGACAAAAACGCTTTGCCTTGGTGCGGCAATTTCACATTGGCACCCAATTGTGATTTCACAAAGGCTTCGGCAAAGGTTTTGCCTGTGCCCATCACTTCGCCCGTGGATTTCATCTCGGGCCCCAAAATGGTATCCACACCCGGGAATTTCACAAATGGAAACACCGCTTCTTTCACGCAAAAATAGGGCGGAATCACTTCTTGTGTGAAACCTTGTGATTTTAAGGTTTGCCCAGCCATACAACGCGCGGCAATTTTCGCCAGCGCGCGCCCTGTTGCCTTAGAAACAAATGGCACGGTGCGCGATGCTCTGGGGTTGACTTCCAAAACATAAACCTCGTTTTCTTGAATGGCAAATTGCACATTCATTAAACCAATCACGTTTAAAGCCTTTGCCATGGCTTTGGTTTGGCGGCGCAATTCTTCCACAATTTCAATGGGCAAAGAATAAGGCGGAATGGAACACGCTGAATCGCCCGAATGCACGCCTGCTTGTTCAATGTGTTCCATAATGCCGCCGATAATCACATCGTTGCCATCGGACAACGCATCCACATCCACTTCCACGGCATCGTTTAAAAAGCGGTCAAGCAATACGGGAGAATCATTAGAAACCTTAACGGCTTCTTTCATATAGCGTTCCAAATCCGCTTGATTGTGCACAATTTCCATCGCGCGCCCGCCCAAAACATAAGAAGGGCGCACAACAAGCGGATAGCCAATTTCATCGGCAAGCCGCAAGGCTTCTTCTTCGGTGCGCGCCGTGCGGTTGGGCGGTTGTTTTAAACCCAACTGGTTTAAAAGGTGTTGAAAACGCTCGCGGTCTTCGGCAATGTCAATGGATTCGGGCGTGGTGCCGATGATTTTGACACCATTTTTTTCTAAATCCAGCGCCAATTTCAAAGGCGTTTGCCCGCCGTATTGCACAATGACGCCTTCTGGTTTTTCAATGGCCACAATTTCCAACACATCTTCCAATGTTAAAGGTTCAAAATACAAGCGGTCGGAAGTATCAAAATCGGTGGAAACGGTTTCTGGGTTGCAATTGACCATAATGGTTTCATAACCATCTTCACGCATTGCCAATGCGGCATGCACGCAACAATAATCAAATTCAATGCCTTGCCCAATGCGGTTGGGGCCGCCGCCCAAAACCATAATTTTTTTGTTGTTGGTGGGATTGGCTTCGCAATGGGTTTCATAAGTGGAATACAAATAAGCCGTATCCGTTTTAAATTCAGCAGCGCACGTATCCACGCGTTTGTAAACCGGATGAATGTTCAAAGCGTGGCGCGTTTTGCGCACATTTTCTTCATCGGTTTTGAGCAAATGCGCCAATCTTCTATCTGAAAAACCTTTTTGTTTCAAATAAAACCATTCTTCTTGGGTGATTTCTTGGATATTTTTTTGTTCTATTGCCAATTCCAAATCCACAATTTCTTTAATTTGAATCAAAAACCACGGGTCAATTTTGGTTAAATCATGGATTTTGGCAACACTCATTCCCACGCCAAAGGCATCTGCCACATACCACAAGCGGTCGGGTGTGGGTTCGGCAAGTTGTTCGTCAATGGTGGTAGGATCCACGCTTTTTAAATTAAAACCATCCACGCCCACTTCCAAACCACGCAAGGCTTTTTGCAGCGATTCTTGAAAAGTTCTGCCGATGGCCATTACTTCGCCTACCGATTTCATTTGCGTGGTTAAGGTGTTGTCCGCTTCTTGGAATTTTTCAAAAGCAAAACGAGGCACTTTGGTGACCACATAATCAATAGAAGGCTCAAAACTTGCTGGCGTTTTGCCATTGGTGATTTCGTTTTTGAGTTCATCCAAAGTGTAGCCAACAGCCAGTTTGGCGGCAATTTTGGCAATGGGAAAACCCGTTGCTTTGGAAGCCAAAGCCGAAGAGCGCGAAACACGCGGATTCATTTCAATCACAATTAAACGCCCGTTTTGGGGATTTTGCGCAAACTGCACATTGGAGCCGCCCGTATCCACGCCAATTTCACGCAATACGGCAATGGAGGCATTTCTTAATTGTTGGTATTCTTTATCGGTTAATGTTTGTGCGGGCGCAACAGTGATGGAATCGCCCGTATGCACGCCCATTGGGTCTAAGTTTTCAATGGAACAAACAATAATGCAGTTGTCTGCTTTATCGCGCACCACTTCCATTTCAAACTCTTTCCAGCCTAATAGCGATTCTTCAATGAGCAATTCGCTGGTGGGCGAGGCTTCCAAACCGCGCTTACAAATGATTTCAAATTCTTCCATATTGTAAGCAATGCCGCCGCCTGTGCCGCCTAATGTGAAAGAAGGGCGGATGATGGTTGGAAAACCAATGGTTTTTTGCACTTGCCTTGCTTCTTCCATAGAATGTGCCAATGCCGAGCGTGCTGATTCCAAACCGATTTTGGTCATGGCTTCTTTGAATTTTTCGCGGTCTTCGGCTTTGTCAATGGCTTGTTCGTTGGCGCCAATCAATTCCACATTCCATTTTTTTAAAACGCCGCTTTTGGCCAAGGTTAATGCGCAATTTAAAGCGGTTTGTCCGCCCATGGTGGGCAACAAGGCATCGGGGCGTTCTTTTTCTATAATTTTTTCCACCACGCGCGGCGTAATGGGTTCAATGTAAGTGGCGTCTGCCATTTCGGGGTCGGTCATAATGGTGGCGGGATTAGAATTCACCAAAACAACCCGATAACCTTCTTCACGCAAGGCTTTGCAAGCCTGTGCGCCGGAATAATCAAACTCACAAGCTTGGCCAATCACAATGGGCCCCGCACCGATAATTAAAATGCAGGATAAATCTGTTCTTTTGGGCATAGCACACCGAACACTCTTCACAAAATAAACGCTTGATTATAGCAAATAACACCAAGCAAGCGGGATAACGCAAACCAAACCAAGTTTGGCAAAATTTTTTAAAAATCCACGGTGAACCAAGATTTTTTTTCAAAAAAACATGCCGTTCACCGTGGATTTTGGGTGAAAAGTAGGGTAATGGCGTGGGTTTGGATGGCATCAGAGTTGCCTAAATAACCGAGTTTTTCATTCGTTTTGGCTTTGACATTCATACAGTTGAGCGGAATTTGTAGAATGTTGGCAATGTTTTCTCGCATCGGCAAAATAAAATCCCGCAGTTTCGGTTTTTGGGCGATGATGGTGCTATCAATGTTGCCGATGGTAAATCCGCAATTTTCAATTCGTTTTTTTGTTTCTTTTAATAAATCAGCGCTATTGGAATTTTTAAATTGCGGGTCGGTATCCGGAAAATGCGTGCCGATATCACCCAAGGCGGCAGCGCCCAAAAGCGCATCAATGATGGCGTGAATGAGCGCATCCGCATCCGAATGCCCTAATAATCCTTTTTCAAATGGAATATGCACGCCGCCTAAAATCAATGGGCGGTTTTCTACCAAACGATGCACGTCAAAACCTTCACCGATTTTAATTAAAAAATTGTTCATTTTTTAGCCTTTTAAAAAACAAAACTTTATTCAAAAAAACGCTGATTTTTATTT
>ERZ1035025.1361-NODE-1361-length-12548-cov-6.985272_pt1 | contig 12548 bp, 7 predicted proteins | sample MGYA00520619_ERZ1035025 | MGnify/ENA primary metagenome ERZ1035025 (study PRJEB33766, sample SAMN09781742) | gut metagenome | biome: gut microbiome | host: Homo sapiens | place: Madagascar | study: EMG produced TPA metagenomics assembly of the PRJNA485056 data...
CTTCAGGTTCTCGGCATCGCCGCTGGTGTTGTGAGCCTGCAGAATGCTGTAGGCCATGGTACCGGTCTTTGCGTTTGCAACGGCTGCTGCATCAAAGCCTTTTGCGGCCAGCGCGGCAGATGCATTGCCGTCTGCCGGCACCCACTCCCCGCGGGCATAGTATGCACCGCCGGTGCTGCACTTGATCATATCCAACATCTCGATTCGCCTCTCTTTTTGATTTTCCCGCCCGCCCTCTGTTGCGGGCACTGCCCCGGCAGAACGGTACACCGTCTGATCTGCCCTATCCTGCCGCACTGCCAAAGCAGGCGGCGACGGCCCCAAAGCCGCGTTTGAATATTATTATAGCATGAAACGCCGGAAAGAAAAAGCACTTTTTTCAAATGAACTGTGAAGGGAAGATGAAGAGACAGACTCTGCGCCGTTCTCTCCCCTCGTACGGCACAAAAGAAACAAGCCCGAACTGCTACAAAACAGCCCCTGCAAAAAATGAGACAGGCTTTCCCGAAAAGGATTGCCTGTCTCGTTGTCAGGTATTTTCATCCCGTAGCATTGCCAGAAATTCTGCCTCGGTCAGAACGGGGATCCCGAGTGTCTGTGCCTTCGTCAGCTTGGAACCCGCCGCAGCACCAGCCACAACGTAAGCCGTCTTTTTGGAGACGGAGCCGCTGGCCTTGCCGCCATTTTTCACGATCAGCGCCTCGGCTTCGTTGCGGGAAAGCGATTCCAGCGTACCCGTGACCACCAGCGTTTTGCCTGCCAGCTTATCGCCTTTCGGTTCGCCCTTCCACTGCATGTTCAAGCCGGCATCTGCCAAGCGGTGCACAAGATCGGTGGTGCCTTCTTTTGCAAAGAATTCTACTACGCTTTGTGCCATCACGCCGCCAAATCCGTCGATCTCGCTGATCTTCTCCACGGTGGCTTCCCGGAGGGCCTGCAATGTTCCAAAATGCTCCGCCAGCAGAGCTGCTGCCTTGTCACCGATGTTGCGGATGCCAAAACCGAACAAAAGCTTATCCAGATTATTCTGCTTGGAGCGTTCGATCGCGCTCAAAAGATTCTCCGCACTTTTCTCCTTGAATTTGTCCAGCGTCAAAAGCTGTTCCCGGGTCAGAGTGTAGATATCCGCAGCAGAATGCACCATATCCTTTTCCACCAGCTGAGTGGCAACCGCTGTGCCAAGGCCCTCGATATCCATGGCGTCCCGGGATGCAAAGTGGATGATGTTGCGCAGAGCCTGTGCCGGGCATTCGGGGTTCACACAGCGCAGAGCCGCTTCATCTTCCAGATGAACGACTGGTGCGCCGCAGGAAGGACAGACAGTTGGCATTTCGTAGGGCTGCACATCCTCTGCATGGCGGGTGACACCGATCACTTCCGGGATGATATCGCCAGCCTTGCGCACCTGAATGGTATCGCCGATGCAAAGACCAAACTGATGGATAAAATCTTCATTGTGCAGTGTTGCGCGGGCAACCGTGGTGCCTGCCAGAAATACGGGGTCAAAGCAGGCAGTCGGCGTCAGCACACCGGTGCGGCCCACTGCGACCTCAATGCTGCGCAGCGTAGTTTCCTTGACCTCCGGCGGATACTTGAAAGCGATCGCCCAGCGCGGAAATTTGTTGGTGGAGCCCATCAAATCACGCTGTGCAAAGCTGTTCACTTTTATAACAGCACCATCCATATCAAAGTCCAGCTTTGCACGGTTCTGCCCGATCTGCTCGATCTCTGCAATGGCCTGCTCAATATCATGCACCACATGATAACGCGGCGACACCGGCAACCCCAGACTCTTGAGATAGTCCAGACTTTCCGAATGCTTTGTGAGGGTTTTACCGCGGATCTGCTGCACATTAAAAATAAAAATAGAAAGCCCCCGGCTGCCGGTTATTTTGGCGTCCTTCTGACGCAGGGAACCGGCAGCAGCATTACGCGGATTTTTGAAAGGCGCAGCGCCCTGCAGTTCCTGCTCTGCGCAGAGCTTCTGGAACGCTCCGTGCGGCATATACACTTCACCGCGCACTTCCAGAAACTCTGGTGCATTCTTCAATTTTTTGGGAATGCTGCGAATGGCACGGACATTGGCTGTAACGTCTTCGCCTACTACGCCATCGCCGCGGGTGGAGGCACGAACCAGCTCACCATTCTCATATTCCAAGCTGCAGGAAAGACCATCGATCTTGATCTCGACCACATACTCCGGTTCTGCGCCTGCTTCGCGCACACGGCGGTCAAAGTCGCGCAGTTCATCATACGAAAAAGCATCCAGAAGGCTCTCCATTTTGACCGTGTGGGTCACCTTGGGCAGTTTGCTGCTGGCGGTACCGCCCACCTTCTGCGTGGGAGACGATGCCGTTACCAGCTGTGGAAACTGTGCTTCCAGCGCTTTCAGCTCCCGGGTCAGGGCATCGTACTCAAAATCTTCCAGTTCCGGCGCATCCTGATCATAATAAAGACGATTGTTTTTTTCAATGATCGTTCGCAGTTCTTCCACGCGCTGCTTTGCCTGTTCCAACTCCAAAAAATCCACTCTCCCGCTCTCCGACTTTTCCTGCGCTGCATTCCGGACTTGTTGGCTGGACGATGCTGCAGCACAGGCTTCTTTTTTGTTAGTATACCACATTTTTCCGCCCTCTGCAAAGGAATACGGTTTGTATAGATCATTTATCCATCACAGTTGAAATCGGTTTCATTTCACTTCTTCGGTTGATTTATAATCAATTCAGAAGAGATACTCTTTGTTGAATAGCGTAAATTTAATACGTATTATCGCGTTATTTTTGCTGTATCTTTTATTGAATTTCCAGTAATTGCAAGAGACTTTCTCGGTCAAATCTGCAATGGAGAATGTGAGCACATTCCTCCGTTCACGCCATAAAAAAGAGCCATCCTCTCGATCCCTTGAGAGAACAGCTCCATGGTAAAATCGATGACCTTACCGAGCGTGTTTACAATAGGCGTACCGTCGAATGGCTCATCAGCGAGCTTGACAAGATCCCCTGACGTTCTAGCACCAATCCAGCACCGGGTCGAAATATTACAATTCGAGCCACGTTTTCTTCCATATATTTCCATTTGTAGTTATGCACTTTTCATTCACGATTTTTCTTTTTAAAATGCAGAAAGCTCCAGTCAGTTCATGTATTTTTTGCGTCAAAACGCAAAAAAAGAGCCGTCCTCCCGATCCCTCGAGAGAACAGCTCCATGGTATTGACTTTATAAATATCAGATAGAAATGGTGTTGCACACGTCCATCAGCACCGGGTCAAGCGTCTTGGTCATTTCAAGGGCTTCATCCACCGGATAGTCCACCAGCTTTTCGCCTCTCATGCCAACGATACGGTTATACTTGCCCTGCTCCAGCAGACAGACAGCGTGATAGCCCATTGCAGACGCATTCACGCGGTCACGCAGGGTGGGAGAACCACCACGCTGGACATGACCCAGAATCGTTGCACGGGAATCAATGCCGGTACGGGCCTGGATCTCGTTTGCGATCTCCTGCGCATGGCCGACGCCCTCGGCTACGATGATGATGAAATGACGCTTGCCGGTCTTCTGGGTCTCTGCGATCTTATCCAGAATATCGCGCTGCATGTCGAACTCTTTCTCCGGCAGCAGAACAGCCATAGCACCGGAAGCGATGGCCACATTCAGTGCAATGTAACCGGCATTGCGGCCCATGACCTCGACCACACTGCAGCGGTCATGGCTCTGGGTGGTGTCGCGCAGCTTATCGATCATTTCCAGCGCGGTATTCATCGCAGTATCGTAGCCGATGGTATAATCCGTGCAGGAAATATCGTTATCGATGGTGCCGGGCAGGCCGATCATCGGGATGCCGCGGTGGGCCAGCTCACGAGCGCCGCGGTAAGAACCATCACCGCCAATGACCACCAGTGCATCGATCCCCAGCTCGCGGCATTTCTCGGCGCCCTTGTCCTGACCTTCCTTGGTCTTGAACTCCAGGCAGCGGGCAGTGTAAAGGATCGTACCGCCTGCAGAAATGATGTTTGAGACACTGCGCAGGTTCATTTCAAAGCATTCGCCGTTCAGCAGGCCGTTATAGCCGCGCTGAATGCCGATCATACGGTAACCCTTATGCAGGCCGGTACGGACTACGGCGCGCACAGCAGCGTTCATGCCGGGAGCATCACCGCCGCTTGTCAACACACCAATCGTTTTGATCTGCTTTTCCATACGAGAGATTCCCTCCAATTTTGTCTTCATTTACCCAGTAATATCACAGCGCTCTCCATTTCAACGCTGCTCAGAGCACTTCACTTGCCTTGAATCATTATAACACAAACGCACCGTTTTGAAAACATTCTGCCTGTTAAGATTCGTGCACAGAAATGTCATTTTGTTGCAATATTGTCTGTGCCGACCAGTCTTTCCAGTTCTTCAAACAGCAGCGGATGGCCGGAAGTGTAAAGATGACGCGGCACCTGCAGATACTGTCTGGTATCCATCAGGTACAGAAGCACCGGCATATCGCCATCGAAAATATGCAGAAGATTTACCACCTTTGCATATTCCCTGCTGCTGCGGGACGGCACACGGATATAGAGTTTTTTTGCAGCCTTCCGCATCGGGTCCGGGCGGCCCTTGTCCGGCCGGGAGGGATCATAGCTTTCAATGGGGACAACACTCTCTGCCAGCAGCTTGGAGGCTTCGTCCTCTCGCACAGAAAGCTTGCCGTCGATCACGACGACTGCGTTTTCGTGCAGCGAATCGCGGAAGGTGTCCAGCACTCTGGGGAACACGATCACCTCCATCGTACCGGTCAGGTCTTCCACACTGGTAAAGGCCATCATGCTGTTGGACTTGGTGGTCATCATGCGGCTTTTTACCACTGCACACACGATGCGTACCCTTTCGCCGTCCTTCACATGGGCATCCTCGCCGGTCAGATCCTTGATGGAGTGGGACGCGATTCGCGCCGACTGCTCACGGTAGGCGTCCAGCGGATGGCCGGACAGGTACAGGCCGCTGACATCCTTTTCCTGCTGCAGCAGCTCCTTGTGGCTGTATTCCGACAGCTGTTTGATCTCATAGCTGTCCGCAGATGCTTCGTCCTGCGCTTCCCCGCTCATGACAGAGAACAGGTCCAGCTGGCCGTCCAGATTGCGCCGGGAGTCTGTTTCGATGCTTTTCAGAATGCCTTCCACCGCCTCCACCTGACTGTGGCGGTTGCTGCCCATATGGTCAAAGGCACCGGCCTTGATCAGGCTTTCGACCGCCCGGCGGTTCAGTTCTGTGCCATGCATCCGCTTGCAGAAATCGTACAAGCTGGTGTAGGGCTTATTCTGCCGCTCTCTGACCACATTCTCAATAAGGTTGCGGCCCACGTTCTTGACCGCATTCAGTCCAAAACGGATCTGACCGTTGTCATCTGCCGTAAATCCGCCGTTTGAAACATTCACGTCCGGCGGCAGCACCTTAATTCCAAGCCGTGCGCACTCACCGGAGTACTCGATGACTTTATCGGTGTTGTCCAGCACGCTGGTCAGCAATGCAGCCATGAATTCGCTGGGGTAATGGCACTTGAGATAGGCTGTCTGAAATGCCACATAGGCATAGCAGGCAGCGTGGCTTTTGTTGAATGCATAGGAGGCAAAGCTGGACATTTCGTCGTAGATCTCGTTTGCCACTTTTTCCGAAATGCCGTTTGCCACACAGCCCGGGCATTCGTTGCCGGGGTCGGTGCAGCCGTGCACAAAGTGCTCACGCTCTGCCTCCATGACAGCATGCTTCTTTTTGCTCATGGCACGGCGGACATTGTCTGCCTGCCCGAACGAGAAGCCTGCCAGCTCACGGAAGATCTGCATCACCTGTTCCTGATACACGATGCATCCGTTGGTCACGTCCAGAATGTGCGCCAGCTGCGGGGTCTTATAGCTGATCTTATCCGGCTCGTGGCGGTTGCGCAGATAGGTCGGGATGGAGTCCATGGGGCCGGGACGGTACAGGCTGATGAGAGCGATGACATCTTCAAGGTTCTGCGGCTGCAGGCCCACCAGGACCTGCTTCATGCCGGAGGATTCCAGCTGGAACACGCCTTCGGTATCGCCCTGCCCCAGCATCCTGTAGGTGTCCGGGTCGTCATAGTCCAGCTTCTGGACGGAAAACTCCGGGTCGTGCTTCTGCACAGCTATTTCCGCATCGCGGATGACCGTCAGGGTGCGCAGACCGAGGAAGTCCATCTTCAGAAGTCCAAGCTCCTCGATCTCGGTCATGTTGAACTGGGTCACGGGCAGACCATCATTGGTGGCCAGCGGCAGATAGTAGTCCGTAGGCTCCGGGGTAATGACGACGCCCGCCGCATGCGTGGATGCATGGCGGGGCATTCCCTCCACCTTCAGGGCCGTGTCGATCAGCTCCGTGACCTGCGGGTCGGTGTCGTACATCCGCTTCAGCTCTGTCGAGACCTCCAGCGCACGTTTCAGGGTCATTTTCAGTTCCATGGGGACCTGCTTTGCCACCGCATCCACCTGCTGATACGGGATCCCCATTACACGGCCGACATCGCGGATGGCGTTGCGGGCTGCCATGGTGCCGAAGGTGACGATCTGCGCCACATGGTCAGCACCGTATTTGCGGTTGACGTAATCAATGACTTCCTGTCGGCGTTCGTAGCAGAAATCCACATCGAAGTCCGGCATGCTGACACGCTCCGGGTTCAAAAAGCGTTCAAAGATCAGATTATAGCGGATGGGGTCGATATCCGTGATACCCACACTGTAAGCCGCAATGCTGCCTGCGCCGGAGCCGCGGCCCGGGCCCACCGGGATGCCCTGACTCTTGGCGTAGTTGACGTAGTCCCACACGATGAGGTAGTAGTTTGTGTAGCCCATCTTTTTGACCACGCCGATCTCGTAGCTCAGACGGTCTTTGTTGGCCTGCGGTACATCAGGCCCATAGCGGCGTTCCAGACCCTCCCAGCAGAGCTTTTCAAAAAACGCCTGATTATCCATCCCGTTCGGTGCTTTATAATAGGGGATCTTGGTGTGCCCGAAATCAAAATCAAAGCTGCACCGCTCCGCAATTTTGGCCGTATTTTCGCAGGCTTCCGGCACCATGGAGAACAGATCATACATTTCGTCTGTCGTTTTGACATAGAACTCGTCGGTCTGGAACTCCATCTTATCCGCATCCTGAATGGTCTTGCCGGTCTGGATGCACAGCAGGATGCCCTGCATCTTGGCATCCTCCCTGCGCAGATAGTGGGAGTCGTTGGTGGCTGCCATGGGGATGCCTGTTTCCCGCGCAAGCTTGATGAGCTGCGGCAGAACGATGTTGTCCTCTTTCAGGCCATGATCCTGCAGCTCAATGTAATAGTTTCCCTCGCCGAACAGGTCGCGGTACCACAAGGCGCTGGTTTTGGCACGCTCATAGTCGCCTGCCAGAATGGCCTGCGGGATCTCACCGGCCAGACAGGCAGACAGGCAGATCAGTCCCTCGTGATACTGCTCCAGCAGCTGCTTATCGATGCGGGGCTTGGAGTAAAAGCCCTCCACAAAAGAGGCCGATACCATTTTGATCAGGTTTTTGTAACCGGTCTCATTTTTGCACAGCAGGATCAGATGGTTATTGCCATCGATCTTGTTCACCTTATCAAAGCGGGTGCGGGTGGCAACATAGACTTCGCAGCCGATAATAGGCTTGATGCCCGCCTTTTTAGCCGCCTTGTAAAACTGCACGCAGCCGTACATAACGCCATGGTCTGTGCAGGCAATGGCGGTCTGCCCGCACTCTTTTACGCGCTCCATCAGCTGGTCGATGCGGCAGGCACCGTCCAGAAGGCTGTATTCCGTATGGATGTGCAGATGAACGAAGTCCCTTCCAAGACGGTTGTTCTCACTGATCTCGCTCACGCTGTGCCTCCTGTTCCAGATTCTTCCGCAGATTTTCGGCCAACGCCTCCAGTTTTTTCATCCGGTGTGACAGGCCGGATTTGCTCACCGCAGGCTCAAAGCAGCCGCACAGTGCCGTGAGCGAAAGGTCCGGGTACTGCATCCGTTTGGCGGCAGCTTGCTGCAGCACCTCCGGCAAGGTGGAAAGAGCATCCTGCTCTTCCAGAAAGCGGATCGCCTTCAGCGTCTGCGCATTGGCGCGGGCCGTTTTGCCGAGGTTTGCGGTGTCGCAGTTGGTCTGACGATTTGTCTGGTTGCGCACCTGCTTGAACGCCTTCTGCGCGTGCATCTCCTCAGCGGCATTCACTGCCCCCATAAAGCTGAGCAGCCGTTCTACATTGGCTCCCGTTTTAACATAGATCAGGTTCACACCGTTGCGCCGGGTGCGGTGCGGTGCAAACTCATGCTCTGCCAGCAATGCTTCAAAGTCCCGTGCAAGGTTGGTGCGGGAGGTAAGGAACTCCAGATTATATTCCTTCTGCGGGTCAATGACCGTTCCGCTGCACAAAAAAGCTGCGTCAATGTACGCACTGACGCAGGTCTGGCAGCGGATAAGGCGGGGATCGATCTGCAGACTGGTTTCACTGCCGGTGGTGCCGAACAGCTCATGCATCCGGGCCACCTGCTCCGGCGCACGGATGTTGAACTCGTACAAAACACCGCTGGGCCGCTGCTTTTGCAAAATTTTGCCCTGCACGCCGCAGCGGGCAAACAGCTGCTGTGCCGCCTGCACCGTCTCCTGCTGTTCGGTCTGCACCACAAGGCCCCTGGCATCAAAATATTTGGCAAAGCACGCAATGCCATAGGCCGCCGCACGCACACAGCAATCCTTCTGGATGCTGCGTGCAGCGATCTCCTCCCGCGCACGGGACGCAAAACTACTCATATTTCCTCAATTCTGTCAACGCATGGCATCACGATGCTGCACGCCCGGCTCGTAGCCGAGTGCCGTGCAATACTCCGCGATCTTACGCGCAAATGTAATGGAGCGGTGCTTGCCGCCGGTACATCCCACCGCAATGGTCAGCTGGCTTTTGCCCTCCTTGACGTAAAGCGGCAGTGCATACTGCAAAAAGCTTTCGTAGCGCTTGAGCAGCTCCTGCGCTTCCGGGTGCGACATGACAAAGTCCACCACTTCCTGATCCAGCCCCGTCTTGTGCTTGAGCTCCGGGACATAGAAAGGATTGGGCAGGCAGCGCACGTCCAACACGAGGTCTGCTTCCGGCGGAATGCCAAACTTGAAGCCAAAGGACATCACGGTCAGGCGCATTGCACTTTTTGCTCCGCCATTTTTCACAAACAGGTCGCAGATGCGCTCCTTGTTCTGCGCAGTGGAGAGCAGTGCCGTATTGATGGTATAGTCTGCACGCTCCTGCAGCGGCTTCAGGATCTTGCGTTCCTTTGCAAAGGCCTCCCGCGTGGAAATGCCCTCCGAAATGCTGATGGGATGACGGCGGCGGGTCTCGCTGTAGCGGCGCATGAGCACATCATCCGGGGCATCCAGAAACAGGACCTTATACAGGATCCCCTGCTCGTCCAATTTATGAAGCGCCTGCTCGATCTCCTCGCTGGTGCGGCAGCCGCGCACATCCATAGAAAGTGCCACCCGCTCCAGCTGGCTGTCGCCTGCTTCCGAGAACGCAGTGATGCTGGGCAGCAGTCCGGCCGGAACATTATCGATGCAGAAAAAGCCGATATCCTCCAGCGCGTTCATGGCGACCGATTTGCCTGCACCGGAAAGTCCGCTGACGATCAACAGCTCCATAATTGATATCCCGCTCCTTTTATCTTGGCCAATGTTTTTATTTCACAACACGGATCTCTTTTTCCAGTTCATAGCCGGTCTTTTCCTTCACGATGGCACGAACCTCATCGCAGAGAGCCAGCACATCGGCACAGGTGGCACCGCCGAGGTTGACCACAAAGCCGCAGTGCTTATCGCTGACGGCGGCACCGCCGTGACGAAAACCGCGCAGACCGCACTGGTCGATGAGTGCAGCTGCAAAAGCACCTGCCGGGCGCTTGAAGGTGCTGCCGGCGCTGGGCTTATCCAGCGGCTGCTTGTCCGCACGCTTTGCCATCAGTTCATCCATTTTTGCACGGATGTCCGCTGCGTTCCCGGGCTGCAGCGCAAACTGCGCCGAAAGGATGCAGCCGCCATTTTCTTCAAAAATGCTGTGGCGGTAGCTCAGGTCCAGCTCTGCTGCTGATGCCTGCACGACCTCTCCTTCTGCGGTCAGATACCGCACCACGGTGAGGACATCCTTCATTTCGCCGCCATAGGCACCCGCATTCATATACACTGCACCGCCCACCGTGCCGGGGATGCCGTAGGCAAATTCCAGACCGGACAGACCGTGTTCCAGCGCAGCCCTGCACAGGGCTGCGAGCCGGACGCCCGCACCGGCGGTCAGCATATTGCCTTCAACGGCAATATCGCTGCCCAGTGCAGAAATGTCGATCACCACACCGGCAAAGCCCTCGTCCGCAAACAGGATATTGCTGCCGTTGCCCAGCAGATAATAGCGGACAGCCTGCTCTTTGCACAGCGCAACCGCACTGCAAAGCTGCTGTTCCGTCTGCGGCTGCACGAACAGCTGGGCGGGACCGCCGATTTTAAAGGTACAGTGTGCCGCAAGCGGCTCATTCTCCCGGAACGGGATGCCTGCCTGCAGCAGCTTCTGTTTGAATCGTTCCATAGTGGGTAGCTCCTAAATCAGTCCATTTTGTCATCCAGACCCAGACGGATCAGCAGCTCACGCGCTGCATTGTAGCCCATCTTTTTCTGGCGGTTGTTGATGGCGGCAGTTTCCAGCACGACAGCCAGATTGCGGCCCGGCGAGACCGGAATGCTGGTGCTGGGGATGCTGACGCCCAGAATATCGTAGTATTCGTTTTCCAGTCCGGTGCGCTGGTAGTTTTTGGTGGGGTCCCATGTCTCCAGCTGAACAACAAGATCCAGACTTTCGCTCAGTTTGACCGCGCCAACGCCGTACACACGGGCCACATTGACGATGCCAATACCTCGCAGCTCAATAAAATGGCGGATATTTTCCGGTGCGGTGCCCATGATCTGGCGGTTGGACACCTTGCGCAGCTCCACAGCATCGTCTGCTACCAGACGGTGGCCGCGCTTGACCAGCTCGATGGCAAGCTCACTTTTGCCGATGCCGCTGTCGCCCAAGATCAGGATGCCCTCGCCATACACCTCCACCAGCACGCCGTGCCGGGTGATGCGGGGAGCCAGTTCCAGATTCAGCACACTGATCAGGCTGCCCATCAGCGTACAGGTCGTCTCGTTGGAGCGCAGCAGCGCTACGCCATGCTTCTGGGCCAGTTCCTGCATTTCCGGGAAGGGAGTCAATTCCTCGCTGCGGCAGACGATAACAGCCGGCGGCTGCTGACGAAACAGCTGATCCAGCGCTTCGTAGCGTTTTTCTGCCGAAAGGCCGGACAGAAAATTCATCTCTGCCAGACCCATGATCTGCAGGCGCAGCTTATCAAAATAATCGTAATAACCCGCAAGAAACAGACCGGGACGGTTGACCTCGGCGACCTCCACACAGATCTGATCCAGTTCCTTTGGCGTATAGACAACTTCCATACTGACACGGTCGGTCAGCGTTTTGAGTGAGACATTGAATGTGCCCATCCTTGTTTCCTCCTGTGCTCCCTTTTGCCGTGCAGCACCGCCATTCCGCCGGGCGGGCACAGCATTCTTTCCTTTTATTATAATAGAATGATTCCTAAAAAACAATACAGCCGCTCTTTCTTTTTCCTTTGCCGGAAAGAAACCTGCACAGCAGCGTGTTCATACACTTTATTTTTACATTTTTCTTACTTTTACACGGATTTTACATTCCGCGGATTTTGGATTTTACATTGCAACAGTATACTCTCAGACAGGAGAGAACCATCAAAACACGAAAGATGCTCTTTCTGTAAGCAGAGCGCCTCCGTTCCGGCGGTGTGCACTGCGGGTGAAAGCAGCTTCTGAAATCAAAAGTGAGGAAATCTTTATGACCATTTTCAATGTCTTTTCCCTGCTTGGCGGCCTTGCCCTGTTTTTGTTCGGCATGGACATCATGGGCAAGGCCCTGGAAAAGCAGGCCGGCGGCCAGCTGCAGAAGATCCTGAGCAAGCTGACCGATAACCCCCTCAAGGGTTTTTTCCTTGGCCTGTGCGTCACCGCTGTGATCCAGAGTTCCAGCGCTACCACCGTGATGGTGGTCGGCTTTGTCAACAGCGGCATCATGGAACTGCATCAGGCCATTGGCGTCATCATGGGCAGCAATGTGGGCACCACCGTCACCAGCTGGATCCTGAGCCTTTCCGGCCTGCAGGGTGACAGTCTCCTCATCAATCTGCTCAAACCCACTTCTTTCAGTCCTTTGCTTGCATTTATCGGCATTTTGCTGTATATGTGTAAGAGTGAGAAGAAAAAGGGCGTCGGCACCATCCTCATCGGCTTTGCCGTGCTGATGACCGGCATGACTGCCATGTCCAACGCCGTCCTGCCCCTGCAGAACGAGGCATGGTTCACCAGCCTGTTCACCCGCTTCTCCAACCCCCTTCTGGGCGTTCTGGTGGGTGCCCTTGTCACCGGCATCATCCAGAGCTCCAGTGCCAGCG
>ERZ1035025.1363-NODE-1363-length-12525-cov-8.737690_pt1 | contig 12525 bp, 10 predicted proteins | sample MGYA00520619_ERZ1035025 | MGnify/ENA primary metagenome ERZ1035025 (study PRJEB33766, sample SAMN09781742) | gut metagenome | biome: gut microbiome | host: Homo sapiens | place: Madagascar | study: EMG produced TPA metagenomics assembly of the PRJNA485056 data...
ATCTTCTTTTTGGGTAATTAAGTTGAGGCTAAAGGATGGACTGAATCTGAAAAGTACAGTAAAATCTACATTAAAAATATTATCGGGAAATATTCGTGGAGGGGAACGCCCTTCTTCGGAAAAACAGGAAGCTGAGGTCGTGCGTTTGCAACAGACTTTCAATAAAATGAAAAAGCAGAATTAAAGAAAGTTCAACAGGCACAGAAAGAATGGAGATGACTAATTTAGACAAAGTCATCAGTCTTTTATTAATTACAAGTAAATATTGATATGGTATACTAAAATAAAGTTTGTATACAAATAAATTGTGCGAGAGGAAAAATCATGGTAAAGATAGATTTGATTACAGGTTTTCTGGGGGCAGGAAAGACAACATTTATAAAAGAGTATGCATCCTACCTGCTTCGTCAGGGTCTGAATATCGGAATTCTGGAAAATGATTTCGGTGCGGTGAATGTGGATATGATGCTTCTTCAGGAGCTGCAGGGAGAAAAATGTGAACTGGAAATGATTTCCGGAGGGTGTGATAAAGAGACACACCGCAGACGATTCAAGACAAAGCTGATCTCTATGGCAATGTGTGGATATGACAGGGTAATCGTGGAGCCGTCGGGAATCTATGACGTGGATGAATTTTTTGATGGATTAAGAGAAGAACCTCTGGATCGGTGGTACGAAATCGGAAGTGTGATCACAATCGTAGATGCGGGACTGGAAGAAAATCTGTCAGATCAGGCGGAATATTTGCTGGGATCTGAGGCGGCGGATGCGGGTGTGATCGTGCTGAGCAGGCTGGATAAGGACAATGCTTGTGAAGAACAGGAAAACAGAATTATTTCACATGTCAATCGTTCTCTTGAACGCATTGGATGTACCAGAAGAATTGAAAAAGAAGTGATCGCAAAAGACTGGGATATGCTGACAGAGGAAGATTTTGCACAGATTCAGAACAGCGGCTATCAGATTGAGTCGTTTCGCAGACCGGAAGGTACAGAAAAGGATGGATTCCAGACCTTATATTTTATGAATCTGAATCGGACAGAAGAAGAACTGGTTCCGGCTGTGAAAAAGCTGTTTGGTAAACGTGGATGCACAGATGATTCTGAAAAAGAAAACAATAAAAATCTTAATGATATCGGAAGAGTGTTCCGTGTAAAAGGATTTATGAAGAATCAATCCGGTGACTGGATGGAACTGAATGCGACAACACAGAAGATGACAGTAAATCCAATCAAAGAAGGACAGGAGATTCTGATCGTGATCGGTGAGGATTTGAAAGAAGACAAGATTCGCGAGTGTCTGGAAGAAAAATGCACTGAGGGAGCGGAAAATGAGTGAAATTCAATTGCCGGAAGCATTTCTGAAACTAGGAGAAGTGCTGGAACAAGGACAGTTTGAACTGCTTTTTACAGAAGAAAAACTGCGGCTGGTTTATTTGATGAACGATGCGGTAGAGAGCTTTCTTGTCTTTGAAAATGCAAGGATGACAGGTCAGTATAGAGAGGATTATGAAGGTGAACTAGAAGCGGAGTTAAGTGTAACAGAAGAACCGGAGGAGTCCTATGTCCTTGTAGTTCATCAGGGTGAGACCGTGGTTACGATTTTTTTTGAGGATTTAAGTGAAGAAGTACACTTATATGACTATGGAGAAATCGGACATTTCTGGGTGAAAGGTGCGGAATATCTGCGTCAGATAGAATATAAGATTGCAATCGTACGGGATAAACTGGATTATCTGGGAGCAAAATACTGTAATCAGACGGAGCGGAAACTAGCTGTGCTGGCGGACTTTCCGCCGCTGAATCATTGCTGTTATCCGGCAGTTTCAGAGCAATATGTAGTTCCAAGGGAAAATCCGTGGGTACCGTCAGCAGAAGCACATCAAGTGATGCAGGAGCTTGCGGCAACAGTAGAAGATAAAAAGTTACTAAGATGTCTAAAGTTTTATCAGAAACATCCATGGAAGCGGAGTGCAAAAAAGATTGCCGGGATGCTGCAGGAAAAGCGTCATGCAGAAGTTACAGATCTTCTGATGGAAGAACTGAAGATGGCAGCAGCAAATTACCCGAGAAGAAAATTCACAGATGAGGAAGAAAATCAGAATCGTAAGACTGAGAAGAGGGCATCGGAGAGGAAAAGAGAGTTAGAAGAACAGGGATTTCGGATAAATATATTTCGTGAGGAACCATTTATTGCATCAAGAGATTCACTCCAATACAAAATCAGTCTGATGATCTGGGAAAAGAAAGGAAAAAAACGAAAAGTTCAGATAGAAGAATTTTCTGCTGACCGGAGAGGATAGGTATGGAACCATTTTATTATAGTAAGATGAATAAGATGCAGCAGGCGGCGTATCATGCAATCTGTCAGGGCATCTTGCAGATGGAGAAGGAGATTCAGGTACCGCGTATGAGCGGAGAAGAACTGTATAATGTATTCTTCCAGATGCGCCTGGATCATCCGGAGATTTTCTGGGCAACGGGATTTAAGTATCGTTATTATCAGGAATCGCCGAACATTCAGTTTCTGCCGGAATATTTGTTTGACCGGGCGAAGGTGAAAGAACATCAGAAGGCAATGAAATCCAGAGTAGAGAAACTTGCACGACCGGCGCAGAAATTATCAGAATCAGAGAAAGAAAAATACATTCATGATTTCATTTGCGGGAATGTAAAATATGACAAATTGAAGAAACCTTATTCTCATGAGATCATCGGCCCGTTGGGACAGGGCGTCGGAGTTTGTGAGGGGATTGCAAAAGCGGTGAAAGTGCTGTGCGATGAGCTTGGAGTCTGGTGTATGATCGCTATTTGCGGGAATAATCCGGATAAGGGAATCAAATACCGTCATACATGGAATATCGTGCGGATTAATGGGAAATATTATCATTTAGATGCGACATTTGATAATACACTTACAAGAAACTGTACGATCGGAGAAGAAATCCGTTATGATTATTTCAATTTGGAAGATAAATCGATTTTCCGGGATCATGAGCCTTTGATCGCTCCGGCTATGAAGTGTACGGACGGAGATCATTTCTATTATAAAGAAAAGAAACTGTCTTTTACAAAACCGGAAGAAGTTTACAAAAGAGCACTTCAGATGGCAAAGAAAGGAAGAATTCTGACGTTTCACTGGCGCGGAGGTTATCTGACAAAAACAGTTCTGGAAGAATTGCTTGATCTGATTGAAAAAGCAGGTGCGGAGAGAGGGAAGAAACCAAGAATCAGCCTTAACTGGCCACAGGCAGTGATTCGTTTTGGGTATGTTGATGCAGAGATAGCAGGAAGTAGCGCAGCAGAAGAAGTGCAAATGGAAGAAGCGAATGAAGGTGAGATGCATTCTAACTAAAATACATATGTTATATATGCTTCAGACCGAGATTGGTATCAGAGTGACAGTTGAGAATTTACAAGAAAAAGTCAGTGTGATAGAATAGGATTGAACCGTGAAAGTTGTCGATATCTGTAGGATATAAGCGGGAGAAGAAACAACTTTCAAAAACCAAAGATGGTGACAAAAGAGAGGTTAAACAGATGATAATTGTAAAAACATACAGAGGACATATTCGTAACTGGGAAGAACTTTGTGAGAGACTTGGAATTGATCTTACACTTTCCAGAGAAGAAAGAGAACATGAGATTTTGATTAAGGCATATCAGACATGGGGATGCGAGATGGCAGATCATATGCACGGAATGTTTGCATTTGCTCTGTGGGATGAGGAAGAGCAGAAGCTTTTCTGTCTGAGAGATCAGTTTGGAACAAAACCATTCTATTACTATGAGACAGAAGATGGAGAGCTTCTTTATGGAACGATGATCCGTGATATTATCGATCAGCCGGGATTTAAGAAAGAACTGAATGAAGAGATGCTTCAGCTGTATTTAAGTCTGACCTATGTTGCCGGAGAGAATACATTTTTCCGTGGACTGAAAAAACTGTTGCCGGGACGCTATCTGATCTGGCAGGATGGAAAGCTTGAGATTCACAGATACTGGAAACCGGAATTTCATCCGGATGAGAGCAAGACTCTGGAAGATTGGGCTGATGAGATTCATAATACTCTGAAAGAAATCATGCCAGAGGTAAAAACAGCGGATGAAAAAGTAGAATCATTCCTGTCTGGCGGAGTTGATTCTTCCTATGTGCTTGCAATGTCTGACGCAGAGCAGGCAGATTCCTGTGGTTATGAAGAGGAAAGATTTGATGAATCTGTACTTGCAGAGAAGACAGCACAGCTTCTTGGAAGAAAATTCTCCAGAAGCATCATTACACCGGAGCAGTTCTTTGATATTGTACCTTATGTTATGTACAATATGGAGCAACCACTTGGAGATGCATCTGCGATTGTATTTACACTTGGATGTAATGCGACAGCAGAACATACAAAAATCTGTTATTCCGGAGAGGGTTCTGACGAATTCTTTGGTGGTTATAACATGTATAGAAATGCCGAACGTTATGGTGAGAATCTGAAGAATTTCTATGTTGGAAATACCAATATCATGAAAGAAGACGAGAAGCAGAAGATTCTTAAGAAATACGATCCAGACGTACTGCCAATCGAACTTGCACGAGGAATCTACGAGGAGACAGAAGGTCTTGATCCGTTGACAAAGATGTCTGATGTAGATATTCAGATCTGGCTGGAAGGTGATATTTACCTGAATGTTGATAAGATGAGTACAGCAGCCGGACTCGAGATCCGTATGCCGTTGACAGATAGAAGAATTTTTGATATCGCATCTCGTATGCCGTCTCGCTTTAAAGTAAATGAAGAGCAGAATAAGGTGGCATTCCGTACAGCAGCTGCGAAGGTTCTTCCGGAAGAAATTGCATTCCGTAAGAAGTTGGGATTCATCGTACCAATCCGTATCTGGATGGCTGATGAGAGATATAATCAGGACGTACAGCGTCTCTTCCACAGTGATATTGCAGAGAAATTCTTTGATGTGGATGCAATCAATGCGATTTTTGATGAATATGTTGGAGAAAATTCTGATAACTGGAGAAAAGTATGGACAATCTATACGTTCCTCGTATGGTATGAAGAGTACTTTGTGAAGAGATAATAAAAAGACTATATATTAAGACTTTAAACATTTTTAAGTGATGGGGTGGAAGCATAAAAAGCTTTGCCCCTTTTTGTTATCCCATTTGATTATCTGGGATATCCACGAAAAAGAGACAAAAGAAAATCCACCGTATGCACCTACGCTATACAGTGGATCTTCACTTTGTTATTCCATCCATTGGAATATTCCTCCTTATTTACTTGATATCTATCTGAAACTATTATCTCAAATAGTGATTTTATATTTTATTTCATTTAATTATCCCATTGGAATATCCTTCTTTCGATTCTTTGTTTATCTATTTTTGGATTTTAACTTATCGTCCCATTGGAATTTACCTCTTTCAATTTATTTGTTTGATGATTTAATGAACTATCCCATTGGATTCTACCTCTCTTTCTTTAAATATCGTTTCCGTTTTTTAAATTACTCTTTCTGGTGGTCTGTACCTCTTTCTTTAGATTTTTAAGGATTTAATCTACCTTCCCATTGGACTATACCTCTGTTTCTTTAAAATTAATTTTAATGAAAGGATTAAGTGTCTGGTGGTTTGTCCTCCTTTTTTGTTTTTTATTTCGTTTCCTTTTGTTGATTCTATATTAACTCACAGATGGGCATTTGTCAATAGAAAATCAGAAAAATATTAAAAATAATTGAAATATACAGAAAATAATAAATAAAACACAAAAGATACAGGCTATTAAATGCGAATATAAAGTGAAATGTAAATTGCTTTAGACAGAAAAGTGGACGCAATCTATGAAAGCATGGTATGATACTAAGAAAAGAGTTGCCAGCTCATAGAACGAACAGCAACAGAATGCAATGCTACAGGCCCTTGCAACGGGCGAGGAATGGAGAGAGGAAATTGGGGAAAGAGTCAAGAACCAGCTGTGAAACATGCACTTATTATATTTATGATGAGGAGTATGAGTGTTATCTTTGTGATAAGAATATGGATGAGGATGATTACATCCGTCTGATGACAAATCAGCATTATCAATGTCCATATTATCGGAATGGAGATGATTATCTTGTTGTTAGAAAACAGCTGTAGAATCATAGAAAAAGCAAGGAAGTACAAAACCAAAAGAAAGAATAAGAAGAAAAGCGGGAGAATCGTTAGATCAGATTCTCCCGTTTTTTAAGAAAGACCTTTTGATCTTGGTATCATTAAATTGTTTTCAATACTTTTAAGAGCCGGTCATTATCTTCTGGTTTCATAATGCAGAAGCGGACGAATTCGCCATCCAGACATTGGAAAGAAGAGCAGTCGCGGATCATAAGTCCTTCTTTTATACAAGCTTCAAATACATCGAAAGAAGTTACTTCTGGCTTTAAAATCTTCACAAGGATAAAGTTTCCATATGGAAAATAAACCTTGAAAGAAGACATCTTTTTTAATTCAAGAAATATCCGGTCACGTTCAGTCAGGATTAATGCACGTGTCTGGCGGATGTAGGAAGTGTCTTTGAACATCTGCTCGCCGGCATATGCTCCAAGGCTGTTTAAGGACCATGGAATCTGCTTTTCTTTCATCTGAGATAAGAATTCTTTATTTCCGGTAATGCCGTATCCAAAACGCATTCCCGGAGCTGCATAGAATTTTGATACACCGCGCAGTACCATGAGATTAGAGAATTCTTTCGTGTATGGAACAGCGGTTACTTCCTGAACGGAAGGTGCAAATTCTACATACGTTTCATCTATCATGACAAAGATATCGCGGTTTGCACAGAAGGAAAGCAATGCACGCATTTCATCTTTTAAGATGGCAGAAGAAGTTGGATTGTTCGGATTGCAGAGAATCAGAAAATCATATCCGTTTAATAAAGTCCGGCAAAGATCTTCTACATCTAATTCAAAATCTTCCGCTTCCTGAAGATGATAATAGTCCTGTGTACTTCCGGAGAAAGAAAGTTCTCTGGAGTATTCAGAATAGGTTGGACCAAGAATCAGAGTGTGTTTCGGTGTTCTTGTTTCAATCAAAAGTGAAATCAGTTCGCTTGAACCGTTGCCCGGCAGGATGAAATCAGCAGGAACATCGCAGTACTCAGCGATTGTGTTGCGAAGCGATTTATAATCCCGGTCAGGATAAGAAGAAAAGAGGTCCACATGAGCCGCAACAGCTTCCTTAACAGAAGGGGAAAGTCCAAGTGGATTTACATTTCCGGCAAAGTTTGTAATACTGTTTTGGTCGATATGATAATACTCACTGATTTTCTCAATATCACTTCCATGAAAAACTGGTTTTGTATTCGTCATAGGCGTCTCCTCCTTAGTAGGTTTCAAATAAAATTCCAAGCGTATTTGGTCCACAATGGCTGGAAATCGTACAGCTTGCTTTCGTTATATGGATTTCATCAAAATGCATGGTTTCTTCAAGCGTATTCTTAACAAGTTCAATGTATTCAGGGGCGATTCCTGAGTGCGTGATAAAGATCAGAGATGGATCGATATCCGGATAAGCAGCAAGTTTGTCTTTTACATATTTCACAAGAACTTTATCAAGCGTTCCACGATATTTCTTTCCTACATTCATACTGCCATCTGCTGTGCTGACTTCGATACACGGCTTTAATTTCAAAACATTTGCTCCGAGAGCAGCGACCGTTGAACAGCGCCCACCGGCATGTAGAAATGTCAGCGTATCCAAAATAAAGCTGGCATGACAATGCTTTGTGCGTTCGCGAAGAGCTTCGGCAATGTCTTCCGCTTTCAATCCCTGCTCGATCATCCGACCGGCATCTGTTACAAGAAGTCCGGTTCCGGTGGAGAGAGAACAACTGTCAATCACATGAACATGCCCGAGCTCTTCAGCAGCAATACAGCAGTTTTGATGAGCACTGGAAAGTGAGCTGCCAAGATTGATATGGATCACTTCATAGCCTTCATCGACCCATGGTTTAAAATGTTCAATATATTCCGCAACATTGACAGCAGCTGTCTTTGGAAGGATTTTTTCATCGTAATATTTCTGATAAATTTCTTCCGGTGTAATGTCAATGCCGTCCTTATAATCTTTTCCATCCAGAATGATGTGGAGTGGAAAATAGTGTACATGATAACGTTCTTTCAGTTCCTGATCCAGGTCACAGGTACTGTCGGCACTTAAAATGATCTTATTTGTAACAGAATCAGTCATAATTCTCCTCCTAAATTAGTTCGAAAAACTTGAATTGTATGGCTAGTATGTATTTATACTGCATAATGTGTACACAAATTATAACATATTTTTCCCATAGAGTATAGTTTTTGTATCCAAAAAACAAAAAATGCAAAGAATTTTGGAAGCTTTTATTGACATATATAGACAATCGATATATAATTAAGCCAAGATATATAGATAACCGATATATCAGCTGGGAGTCAATCCCCCAGCTGATATAGCCTCCGGCAGGATTGCAGAGGTGCGCGTCATTTTGCAATGAGAATGTTAAGAAGTGTACGGTTAACGTAAAATCAGAAGATTAGGAGGAATTGTTATGGCAGTTGACAGAAGTCTGGTATCAGGAAGCACAACGATGTTGTTATTAAAGCTTTTATCTGAAAAGGATATGTATGGTTACGAGATGATCGAGACCTTAAGAGAAAAGTCCCAGAATGTGTTTGAATTAAAGGCGGGAACGTTATATCCATTGCTTCATGGAATGGAAGATAAGAAATATCTGACAGTTTATGAGAAAGAGGTTGGTGGTAAGGTTCGTAAGTATTACAGTATTACGAAAACCGGGAGGAAAGTTTTAGAAGAGAAGAAAGAAGAGTGGAAAATTTATTCATCAGCTGTAGTAAATGTGTTGAATGCAGCAGTTTGTTAGAAAGGGTGATGTTTGATGAGACGAGAGGAGTATTTACATACATTAACAGAACAGATTCGCTGTAAGATGGCAAGAGGGACGATAGAACAGGAGATCAATGATCATATTGAGGATCAGAAAGAGGAATTCCTAAGTGAAGGAATGAGTCAGACAGAAGCAGAAGAAGCTGCGGTTCGAGAAATGGGTGATCCGGTAGAAGTCGGGCTTGAGATGGATAGAATCCACCGGCCGACAATGGCGTGGGGAATGATCGCATTAATTGTTGGATTAAGTCTTGCAGGCTATCTTTTACGAAGTGTTATGTATCAGACCGTTTTAGGTATTGAGCAGAGTGCAGGAAAAACAGAAGAATTGTTCTGGGTAGGAACGTCATCCAGTTGGCATACGTCGCTGGAACTGCCGGCACTTTTGCTTGGACTTGTGCTGATGATTGGTATTTGCTATATGGATTATACGAGGATTGCGGTTTATGCAAAACCAAGCTTGATCGCATATCAGGTGTTACTTTTCATTGGACTGCAGGTTGCCGGTTTGAAATTGAATGGATCAACCAGATATATTAGAATGCCATTCGGCATTGGATTGAATCTGATTGATTTACTCTGGCTGACAATTCCGTTGTTTGCAGCTGTATTATATAGTTACAGAGGTCAGGGATACCGAGGAATTTTAAAGGCAATCCTCTGGATGATTATTCCGTCTTATTTTCTGATCATAAGAAGCCAGAGCCTGATCGCGGCAATGATACTGGAATTGGTTTATTGTGTGGTTCTGGCGGTGGCTGTTCACAAAGGCTGGTTTCAAGTTTGTAAAAAAGCAGTACTTACGGGAATCGGAGCAGTAGTTGTTCTGATACCGGTTCTGCTTGCGGGAGGCCTCTGGTGTTTTGGCAGGGCTTACCAGAAAGAGCGTGTAGCGGCTATTTTATCGATCGGTGATCATGCTGCAGATTTCCCGAGAGTCAATGTGATCTGGAAAATGATTTCCGGAAGCTCAGCATTTCATGGCAATCCGCAGTTTAAAGAACTTCTGACATCCGTAGACGGAAGTGTCCATCTGCTTGCCAGTGTGGTAGCTGCTTATGGAATACTGGCAGGCATGTTGTTGGTGCTCTGTCTGGTAGTGCTCGTTCTTCGGTTTGCTAAGATTTCTTTAAACCAGAAGAACCAGCTTGGTATGGTGATGGGGACAGGATGCACAGCATTGTTCCTGATTCAGACCGTAGTTTTTATATTAGAAAATCTGGGAGGAGTCGGTAATATGGGAATCGACTGTCCATTCTTTGGAACAGGAAGACCAGGTATGCTGACATCTTATATCCTGCTCGGATTACTGCTCAGTATCTGCAGATATCAGAAGACAGCGCCGGAACCGGTAATCAGGTCCTGGCGCTGGAGACAACGTTCTCAATCATGAAAAAAATTATTTTGTTGTATTACGGCGAATTAATACAGGGGCAATTTGTTTATGAACAGGTTCACCTAATGGTTTGGGAACACGCTTTTTCTGCTCTTCCATCTGTTGGACAAGAAGATCCATGGCAGTCTTTGCAATCACATCAATCTGCTGGCCGATGGTTGTGATTGGAAGGATTGCCTCGCTGGCAATCGGAGAGTTGTCAAATCCAACGATCTCATAAGTAGAAGGAAATGTTCCATATTTTTGGAAAATTAAATTAAGAAACATATTTGCATAGGTATCATTCGCGAGAAAGATACCTTTTTTTTGATTGGGATATTTTGCTTCTATTTTATTGAAAATCTCTCGGATTACGTTTAAAATCTCATGATAAGAATCACCTTCTACACTAAGATCTATATCATATGGAATATGATATTCTTCGCAAGTAGCCTGAAAGGCTCGGATTCGGTCATAAGCCGGGATGGATTTATTCACATTGACATTTATATGAATTAATATGTCACATTTATCCCGAATCAACAGGGAAGTAGCTTGAAGTGCACCCATATAGTTATCAGTATTGACACTGCTGATATATTCTGCTTCGCGTTCAATTGCGATGACAGGAATCTGATAGGAAGCAAGTTTCTCAGATGGAAGAGTGTGACTTAAAACAATCAGTCCTTCAATCTGATAAGACAGAAGTTCTTCAATGTACTGTTGTTCTTCTTCAGCGCCATGTTCACTGGCGAAAACAAGAAATTTATAGTGATAATCACTGTAACTGGAAAGGAATTGTGTCAGCATCTCAGAATAATAGTGCAGGTAAAGGTTTGGAACAATGATTCCGATAAATTCACTTTTTCCATTTGCCAGAACCTTTGCCAGCTTATTCTTTTTATATCCAAGTGTATCAAGAGCCTGTGAAATCTTTTCCTGGTTTTCAACCGTCAGTGAATCCGGGTGATTGAAATATCTTGATATTGTAGTTTTTGAAAAATTGGTGTATTCCGCAATATCTGCAAAAGTTACCTGTTTTTTACTCATAAAAGTTGAATCTCCTTCAATATGATGGCTGATGGTTCATAATATTTTTTAGTATAGCAATTTTCATGGAAAAACGCAATACTTAAATAACCGCTTACGTAACCGGTTATTTTATCGCGCAAAAGTGTTGACAGAAATAGAAGAATATAGTAATATCAAACCATAAAGTAACCGGTTACGTAACCGGTTTTCCATAAAGTTAAAGGAATGGAGGAAGAAGTGCATGAAAAGAATGCAAAATCAAGCAAAGTCCGTGAGCAAACGAACGTGGAGAGAAAAGATGACTTATATGAAGAAAAACTGGCAGTTATATCTTTTCTTCCTAATGCCAGGGCTTTTACTGACAATTATTTTTAAGTATCTCCCAATGGGTGGTCTCCTGATAGCTTTTGAAGACTACAATGTAATAAAAGGAGTTCTTGGCAGTCCCTGGGTAGGACTTGAGTATTTTAGGCGATTTTTATCTTCACCAGATTTTATGAATTATCTGATGAATACATTAAAATTGAGTATCTATGGACTGTTGTGGGGATTCCCGGTTCCGATTATTCTTGCATTGCTTCTAAATCGCATCCGTAAGACAGGGATTAAAAAGAAAGTTCAGCTTTTGATCTATATGCCGAATTTTATCTCAGTCATCGTACTTTGCGGTATGGTTCGTATGCTTTTATCACCTGTAGGACCGCTGAACAAAGTGCTCGGAATTAGCACAAACTGGATGACAATGCCTTCTGCATTCCGAACAATTTATATTGCAAGCGGAATCTGGCAAGCAGCAGGATGGTCATCTATCATGTATACAGCAGCATTGGCAAATGCAAGCAAGGAGCTGGAAGAAGCAGCGACCATGGATGGAGCAAATCTTCTGCAGCAGATCTGGTATGTAGAGTTGCCGGCAATTAAAAATATTATCGTAATTCAGTTTATTTTACAGGCCGGAAATATTATGAGTATAGGTTTTGAAAAAGCATATGCTTTACAGACAGACATGAACTTGCCGGCATCAGAAATCCTGTCTACATATGTATATCGTATTGGACTTCTGAACGGAGATTATGGATATTCGACAGCGGTAGGTCTCTTCAATTCGGTTATAAATGTTATCTTGTTGATCTTTGTAAACCAGGTTGTTAAGAAACTGAATGACGGAGAAGGATTATAGAAAAGAGGGAGAAGAG
>ERZ1035025.1364-NODE-1364-length-12525-cov-4.343144_pt1 | contig 12525 bp, 10 predicted proteins | sample MGYA00520619_ERZ1035025 | MGnify/ENA primary metagenome ERZ1035025 (study PRJEB33766, sample SAMN09781742) | gut metagenome | biome: gut microbiome | host: Homo sapiens | place: Madagascar | study: EMG produced TPA metagenomics assembly of the PRJNA485056 data...
GCAGGCCATGGCAGTAAACAGAATGTAGTGACGGCTAGTGTGGAACGCGGCAACAAACATAACCGCTCCGATCTTCGCAAGAGCCAATGGAAACTGCGCCAGGAAATTCCCTGGTAGCAGTAGCTATTAGTGTAGCGAGATCAGATATCGGACGAAGAACGAAACCTGTGATCGGCTCCCAAAATTAGGCGTAAATCGTTTTGCCAGTCGGTGAAAGGAGAGGTTGAGTCAAGCTTGGAATCGTAAATCACCACGGACGCCTATTTGGCATTTACGCACTGCGATCGTATGACATGAGCATATGCCGGGGCCTGAATCATTAGAGCGCCCCTTCGCTACAATTCATAATTCTGTAACGTCGAATACTTGATAAGCGATTGATAGCGTGGGTGCCCTGATCGAACAGCCTTCTTGTAAAGCTTGATATATTTTTCAAATCCCTTTTGCACGGCAAATTCATTTCCGCGAAGGGCTTCGAACTCATTCCGGCGCAGGTGCGGACACGTCTGTTGATCTATGTATTCCGGCCGGTCAACTACAACAGCCTTCGAATAATCAATTCCGCATCTATTGTCAGGATCAGTAAAGAAGGCATAAGCATGACGAATATGGGACCGAAAAGGTATACCCCAAATATGTCCCTCAATCTCGACCAAAAAGACTATATAAGGACGGTTTTGCTTTTGCTCCATCTCTTTGAACGGCGGGTTCGGATGGTCTCTGTAAAAGAGGTCACTTAAGAATACGATTTGAGAATTCATTCAGACCCTCCAAATAAGAAAATGCCTCCAACCCAAAGAGATTGAAGGCATCTTCTCAGTGGGCTTTCTTTTGATTCCGTTGGTCGCGCCCTACGACCAAAATCTTCTCCGTGGGCTTTCTTTTGATTCCGTTGGTCGCGCCCTACGACCAATTTCTGACAGTAGTATACCCAAGATAAAGATGATGTGGCAATCGTTTCGATATTTAATTCCGGCATGTTCAACCCATCAAATATCAATCACATTTGGCCTGCTCTTTCGTCCTGATTCCTGCGATAACCTCGATCGCAACCCTCAGCTTGTGCAAGTCGCTCTTCTTGTAGATAGAACCGCAAAACGAATAATAGTCCAAAGGAAAGACGCGCTTCTCAGTCTTGAGCCCGAGGAGGCCCTTTCTCTTGTAGCTGATCGACACTCGGGACACAATCGAATCGAAGTTCTTAATATCTGGACCATCAAGGATCACGGTATTGCGGTAAGCCTCAGGAACAAGCACGGGGATACCCTTGGTTAGAAAACTACGCTCGCGAACGTAATCGCGATACTTATCCTGCACGAGGTCAAAATCGAAAGATTCGATCTTCACGTCTTCAGCAACGCCCCTTCCAAAATTTTTGACCTCAAACAGAACGCATCCATTGTCCCTATCATGTGAAAGATATGCGACGATGTCAGGTCTTTGGGCAGCCCAATAAAGATAGAGGGACACAAATACGGCCGCCAGGGCACCGCCAGCCGCTATCACATTCACAATAAAGTTCGGATTTTGGAGCATCGGCTACCTTCCTCCGTCCAAATTAACTATTTCGTCCCGACATCTCTCCACAAGCTGCGAAGGCACAAGCTCAAACCTTGTCGGATCGAGCTGATATAGGAATCCGTTTCCAACGTGAACGCTTTCGTCCATTCGCTCTTTGAGCACTTTGTCGTCTGTGCAGGCTTCCGTTGCAATCCGAGCAAGTTGCAGCTTCTCGTAATTCGAGCTCGATGCATCGAAAATCGCGAGCATCTTCGTAGGGTCTTTAATCGTCTCGAGCAAATCGTTATAGTCGATGGACTCGCCAACAATGGCCTCAAGATTTGCCACGCCGTTAAAAATCTCAGCTGTTTTCATGGAAGTATTGTCTATACGCATCGGAGTTGGGCGATGGTGGAACAAGGAAGAGACAACATCGTAGGCGTCCCCTTTATCATCCCTAACCTCAAGCACCTTCCTCGCATAAACGAGTTTGACAATGAGAGCGCCAGAACTTTTCGCAAGTCTTTCGTAAAGGTTATCTGCCAATATCATATCGTTCGCAGCGACGACAGTCTCGTTAATCACACCGTCCGTGCAGGAAAGAACACAGCTATTTGCGGAAGGCTGGAAGGCGGATTTATGTGTATGTTCAATATCGAATAGAGTGCCGTAATCATGGGTTAGAAGAAGCACGGTCTTCCCCTTAAGCGTTGCCTCCCCAATGCCGCCAAGAAACAGCATATTCAGCAACGCGTACCTCTTGGCTCCATCAAACGAACTGATCGGATCGTCCAGAATGACCAGATCAGGCTTTTTGCTCATGCATTCGTAGGCAAAGAACACAAGCGCAAAAGCGTTTTTCTCGCCATAGCTCAGCGCTTCGCGCGAATCCGGAACCTCCCACAGGCTCGTATGCACTAACCTCACCGAGCACTTTCCGTCCTCGGCACCGGGAATGCTGACGCTATAAGGGTATCCTGCTTCCGCAAGGAAAGAATTAATCTCTTCGCATCTGCCTTTCAGCGCTACCGCCAGCTTCGACTTTTGGCGATTCACGAGCCCCTTGAGCTTCCCGGCATTTGTCATGGCGTCTTCGACGGCCCTGTTAATCTCAGCTGCCAGTGCGCTGCAGGATGAGGAATCAAAGCTATCAACAAGCGCGATATCGATTTTACAGTTACTCAGCCTTTCGTTTAGATCGTCTACACTGCTCAAGACGAAATACGAGGAAACCGTCCTCAACCTCGCAAGCGTGTTGATAATTAGTTGGGCGTCCTGGACAACTTTACCGATGAAACCCTTCTCCTGATCTGTAATCGGGTCAGGCGAGTCGACTATTGCGTTAATCTTGCGGTTTGCCGTCTCACTCAGATATGCACCGCCAACAGACAGAGCATTGATGGTCTTCTCAATGTTGCCCACCTTGGTCGAATCGAAAGAATCGCCTACGGCATCAATGCGCTTTTCCGCATCGGATGTGGGCAGGCCGCAGTACGGGCATACGCCTTCCATCAGCGAGAGATAGTCCCTGCCCTGCTTATGCCACGCCGCCCATTTTTTGAAAGGACCTTGCCCGAGAATAGGCTTAAATGGAGTGAGCAGCGGGTCCTCGTGCTCCCAAGTGTTCCCATCTCTCAAGGCCTTTACAACAGGCGACGAGCCCTTCGGCATTTTATTGCGGTCTAGCCCAGAGTTGCCTACCAAATTCGCAAGAAAGGACTCTAGATCGGCAGCCAGCTTTCTAACGTCCTCACGCTCGCTCAGCTCAACCATTGCTCCAAGCTGTTCTCTCAGCCTGTTTTCCGTGTTAATGAATTCAGGCGTGCGAACGAACGCCTCAAAACTACCGGGAAACAGGCTATCTTGCTGAAAAACGACGGACTGAACATATCCCTCGTCGAACACCTCTACGGAAGCGACCCCGTTCAAGCCGTTTACGGTAAAAGGATGCTCTTCAGCAGAACCCTGTTTTAGCCATTTGAATGGTACGAGGCCGGGACCTATGGACTCGCTCACGGTAGAGACTAGAGCCTTCGCAATGGTCGATTTTCCAGTTCCATTAGGTGCGAATTTAACGTTAAGTTTGCCGGGCTCTATAGAGATAGAGGCGTTATCTATACTTCGGCAGTTTTCGATGACCACATTCATATTGATATTCCCCCTTGGTATTTGTTGACTTTTCCCCAAAAATGTTCCTTCGCCACGACGTCGGAACACGACAAGATAAATTATTACAAGTTTAAATGACCAGCCAGGACAGGGATGATCCGAAAGTCTAATCCCGAAATCACGCGAAGCATCGTATCGACAGCATTATCCCCAGCCCTTCTCTTGATTGGAAACCTGGATATGCTTATTAAGCAGCCCGTGATGTCTCACAACAATACGACTGATAGCATCGGAAATGTTGGTGCAAGCGCGTCGACGGTTAACCGCCAAACGCTAGCGGCCCCTGTCCTAGAATCTGGAATAACCACAAACACAGGCTCTGGGAAAGGACAGGGGCCGCTATGGACATATTCGCAGACGCGATGCCGGAGAAGGCCGCCATCCCGAGATCGACCGACGGGATGGTCGATACCAGTCGCTGCTCAGGCTGCTCGCCGAGCAGGTCGTGAACGCCATCATGAACGAGGAGGCCGACCAGCTCTGCGGCGATGGGGCCAACAGCAGGGACGGCTACAGGGATCGCAGCCTCGAGACACAACTTCTCGGCCCCCATATTAGTGATTTTGGGCCATGGCTATTGAATCTCCTTCACATCGAATCTTGCTGCCACTCCTGCCACCCTGAGTTAAGTTAACTCGGAATTGGAATTGTATAATGATGAGAGCCATAACGGACACGAATGATAGTGTTTTTTGAATACTGAAGAATACGTGCACTTACTCAAGCCGTCTTCTTCATTGCAGGATTCGATGGATAACCTGCAGGCATAACGACCATTGACCAATGAATCTCACGTAAGATATAGGACAGACAGGAATTTTAGGTAATCAGAAATGACTGACGCGACGTGAGGTATAATACAGACACGAACATCAGACACGACGGTGGTTTCCATTAACTAGACGATTCGTGTAAGGCTTCTCATTTAAGGAGAACAGCATGGACAAGAGCATTTCCTCTCTCCTAAACGAGGTTAAAGTTGCAACCCAGGAGTATGTCACTGCCAAGGTTCTTGCTGGTCAACTTACTGATGCCGAACTGGGCATCGATATGCTAAAAGCCCTTGAGTCTCCTCTTTCTATTGCAGATAAACTTTCCGCGAAAGCGTCTGAGTACGGAAAAGGTGGATTGGAACTCAGCTGCGCTCGAGTCGCCGCAAAGCCTGTCGACAATACTGTTACAAATCCCCCGTATAAAAACTATCCTATTCGCGGAAAGAATATTTCCTTCGGCGAAGAGCCACCCTTTTATTTCATTCACAACGAAAAGCTGTACAAAGTCGGAAAGCTAAATGGAGATAATAAAAAACCGTTTTACAAGAAGATGGTTCCGGCAGAGGAGCTTCCCTACCTTCTTGAGACTCTTATTAGCCTGTTGCTGGACGGAAACGGTAAAGTTGCGGTAAAGGACTACCTACAAAAGATCAAACTTGATGCGCCTAATTCATATGGCCGCAAGATATCCGAATACCGTTGTTATGTAGTTGTTGGCGCCTTGGAAAAGGCTGGGATTCTAGAGCAGAAAGAAAGGGGGAAATACTGCTACGCGGGCAAGCGAGCGCCTAGCCCCACGCAATTTAGGGACGCATTATACACACTCAAAAAGAGGGAGGCTTTATTGAGCCAGGCAGAGTAAAAAAATGCATCGGAAGACTGGTACTCTTCCGATGCAAAACCAACCAGTACGTGGACGTACGGAGCGGCTTATTCCATTTTAAGCTGTCTCAAAATTAATGCAAACTTACGACACGAGGAAGTTTAAAATGGTTTACTTCATTAATGTAAACGAAAGTGACAACTGGCATGTTGTTCACTCTGAGCACTGCGGCTGCCTTAATCGCACGACGCGCATCATCCGACTTGGAAAGTACGCTTCTGCAAGCATGGCCCTTCGTTCGGCAAAAGAAATCTACCCTAATACCCGTCCCTGCTTTTATTGCTGCAACTAGGTCTGCTGACCATTTTTAGAATCACGTCGATTCTGATAATGATTCTTGGGCTAGGACACTGAAGGGGCCGGAGATCTTGAAGATCTCCGGCCCTATATATTATTTGCAATCATCTTTTAGTGATTTGTTCCGTGGAAGAGACGATCACATCAGCATGATTCGATGAATAGTCTCTCTACTGCTCTCGTATCATTTTGATATTGGGCTATTTCATATCGGCAATCGCACGCAGAGCCGTCATCGCGGTCATCCCTATCGTCCTCATACTCAAGCCTCAGATCCCACACATATTCGAAGGCATAATCTTCAATCACTTCTTCTACCCGGTCTAGTGAAATATCTTCAGTTAGAAATTCACCCAACTCGTCGCAAAGACCACAAAGTACCGAATGTGCATTTACATCCTTAACCAGCTCTGCATAGATCTTCTCTTTTACAAACGTTTCCCAATCCTCGATATAGCAGTCGTACATCGAAGGTTGATATTCAGATTCCCAGTCTCGACCATTGCCAAAGCTCTCTACGGAATCAATTACATATTCTGCTAACCAGCGATCCGCCTCGGCCTTAAGTGCAAGTAATAGACGATCAGATGCTTTATTGGAGATATTCAGTATCTTCTGGGCCTTTTCAAGGCTTTCTAATAGGTTATAGGCCAATAAAAAGCTTGTGCCTTTTGCCAAATGGCTCAAGCGCAAATTGGAGCAGAACAAGTTCGCATAATATGTGCTGTTAAAGAAAGCACCACGATCTGAGCCCGATAAAAACAGGGAAGCAGATTCCCAGGCCTTAGGATTTTCAGAATCAAGCATTTCCCCCAGAAGAGATCCAACCCATTCAGAATCATTATCAGTAAGAAGTTCAATTATCTGCTGCAATGCAAAGCAAACATAATGTTCCGTACAGAGATTGAGCCAAGAACTGGGCCAATCAACTTCAAGAGATAAAACTTCGCCTTTAATAGCTCTTAATTTAAGAGCGTCGATAACGGATCTGTCGGTATTAACCTTAAAGATGGTTTCCAGCTGGTCGGCATATATTGCTGTCTCCACTATCGATGCAGACTCTAGGGAATTTTCAGCAAGAAAGGCGGCGCAGTAATCATCAACAGAAGGGTTTACCATGGCAACATGCAGCTCGCCCTCGATAATTACCGTTTTTACGACTGCCGACTTAAGACGCTTGATTGCACGATCAAAGCAATCAATAGAACAATCGATACCAGAAGATAGCTTGATTCTGGAATTAAAAGCTGTTTTTAAATGCGACAGCCTTACGGGTCCTCTTCCGAACGAAAATAGCTGATAAGCAAGAACCCTCTCTTCCTCACCAAGACGCTCTTCGAATTCGTTTTTCCAGATATCAACTGGGTTATTAAGACGTGAAACAATCGCTGAATAGTAGTTGTTCAAATCGCATCGCTCAATAAATTCCGGGCGTGAACAATATTCAATCACGCGAGGATTATAGTTGGGGTGTTCACAAATCTTAACGCAGCCCGCCTTATCCTTATCGACTTTCTCAGACAAGGCCTTTATGTATGGTTGTGGAACGTTTTCGAATCGCAAGTTAGAAAGGAATATGCGGGCTTTATCCAATAAGCCCATGGAACTGGTGTCAATATAGACAAGTTGATCATTAAGTTGGCGAATTAAGCGATGGAAAGAATCGTCCTTCCTATCAGCCTCGTTAAGAATAGAAATGCGTGAATTGAGAATTATCTTTCGCTTGTCAGATGTCTTAACCATAAAAAGCAAACGGCTTATCTGACGTATCAAGCCGGGACGAACGTCAAGAAAATTTTGTCCAAGAAAATCATCTAATACAATTAGTTCAGGTAGATCGGAATCAGGCGAAGATGCGCTAATTGCGCTCTCCAATTCATAGTATGAAGAATAGAGCACCCGATAACCATCTGCAGACATCTGAAGAGCGAGCATTTGTGTAAGTGTAGTTTTGCCTGTACCTGGATCGCCGGTGATGAGTAGACAAGGGTTTGATTTTAGAATATCGACCGCCCTATTAAATAGTTCAGTCTGGACAAACAAGGATTTGCGCTCGCCAATATCAGCCAGATATAAATCGCAGCCCACAAAAAATGACCTGTTGTACAGGTTCTGCAGTACATTAGTCCCAGCAATCCATAGCTTAAAGTGATTACGTAGAATATCTGAATTAGATTCGTCCGAAAGAAACTGATCAAACTTAACGGAATCTAATAACTGAAAATTAGAAACGCCGAGAGATTTAGCCTTGGTAGACAGCCGCTGTTGGAACACTTCGGAGACGCCGGATGCCACTGCAAATATTAATCTCTTAGAGGGAAGTTTGCCGCAAGAATGCAGTTGATCAATCAAAGCGACCATTGTTGACTCAAGCTTAGAATAGGATGCTCGCTGAATCCACCGTTTAGCCTGAACGACTATCGAGGGGTGAGCGTCTGGCCCGAAATAATAGTCGGAAGCATCTATCCCGCCGTCCTTACCTTCGGTATAGCAGGACAGCTTAATACCTGTACGCCTTTGCGCAACATCACGACTAAGCAATTCAAACTCATAGCTATCAAGCGCGGAATAGTTAAATTGCATAAGCCGAGCTCCAGGTGAACTGTAGGAAATACTTATTGCCGTATAACCAAGCTTAAAACAATAGGATAAAAGGTGGCGACACCAGTAGAATTTCCTAGAAGAAAGCCTATACGTTGAAGATTGAGAAGAGGATATGAAACTCGAGGTACCAATAGCAGGATGTCTTTTTCTTAGTACTGCCATGGTACTGGGACTATTTCGCCCCTTCCTCTAGGGCGTGCAATCAACAACTTCAGAAAGCGCCCTCCTCAAACGAGGTGATAGATTTTGCAGAGACATAATGTGCTGGAGCTGAGGCTTAGTTAGACGAATTAATAAAGCCTCTTCTGGCAGCAATGTCTTATACGCATCTAAGTACTTATCGATTACAGCATCTATATTCTTATCAACCCAGTTTAATAGGACCTCTTCTGCCATATCAAACACCAGGGATAATGCAAATGGTGCATTACCAGCAGTTAGTTCGAAATCTGCAGCTCTGCAAATTAACTTGAAGCTAATGGGGATTAAATCATTTACCAGTGCAGACCGCGAGGCTACCGAAGTGCAGCAGTTTGCTGCAGGATCATCAAACTTCAACCCCTCTTTATTCATATTGGCAAAAGCAAGTTCGATGTCACCGAATAGCGGAGTATTTTGTAGCAGCTTTGGATGAGTCTTGCAATAATTATTTACTATTTTTTCAAGTTCAAGCGAGCTCATGCGAACAGGGTTAGCGTAATGAAATAAAGTTAAAACTAGCCTATTCTTATCATGATCTTCGATTTCGCTTAAATTAAAAATAATGCGTGACAATTCTGCAAACAGAGAAATCTCACTATCAGTAAACTTAGAGCGCTTACCGACCGATGCTAAATAACTTATTGCGAAGTCTATATCACAGTCTTTTATTAAACCCTTAACGAAAGAGTTGAATTTTGTGTCGAACTTAAACTCGTTTCGAAACATGAAGTAAAGGAGATGAATATTTCTATATGCAGGCAGAGCAAGGCGATCAGGAGGAATTCTATCAAGGAGAGCGCCGCAGTTATGTGGTTTATATCGTTCTCTTGGTATATTCTCAGTTTGAACAAGTTTCAGATAGCACCAATCGCTCCAGCTAAGTGAATCGCCATGCGATCTACTTACGCATCTGACCATTTGGAACGATAGACGATGGGTTCTTAATAATGCAAGAAAGGCAGGGAAACGTTGATCATTGCGAACAATATTCCCGTACTTAGAATAAAAAGATGAATCTTTATCTTCAAGAAGCCCGTCGTCCAACGCATATCCAATGGCATAGGAAACAATAGATACTGGTTCCTCAGAAATTAATATGGTCTCCCAAGCCTTACTATATGCAGAATGATATTGTTTATATAAATAAGTCGAGGAGTTCATTAAGCCATACAGCAGCCCCTTTGAAGACTGAAAAAAAGCGAAGTCTCTAGGGAATAAAATTTTATATACCACGGCGGCAAATAAGAAATCATTTGTTGAACTGTAAGTGTTTAAATTAATTGATAGCAATGTGCCGTATAACAACAGCTCATTAACTAAATCAAATACCAACCTTGCGGAATCAAATGAACTTGAAACTGCACTTATCAAATCGGTTGATACCCTAATGTCCGCCTCATCAAATAGACGGGTAATTAGCTCACCAGAATTAAATGAGTCAGCAAAGGGCAAAATCGGAATAATATAGTCAAAGAATTTGACTCTGTCATCGGCTGAAAACAAATCATCTTTCACTAGATAGAAGAACCGAATGGGATAGTTTGATCCGGTTTTATGCCTAAGATTGTTTATAATCTTATTTGAAATCAATCTATTCGGGCTTATCCTATTTAATACTCGCCGCTTGTTGTAATCATTGACCATTTTATTGACAGTCCTGAGCTGCTCTAAAACCTCTAAGGATAGAGTGTCAAACCTATCAATGTCCTCGAAAACAAAGCAATCATTTTTTGAATGTGAAATTAAATAAAGCAAAGAATCAGAAAAAGAGTCGATTCCAGTATTATTCTGCGATGATAACTCAACAGAATATTCCGACATAAAGGTAAAACTTTTTATATAGCGCCGCAAACCTCCGTAGAATAAGATACGAGAAAGCGCGAGGCAGCTAAAAGCTATCGTTAAGATAAATAGTTGGGCAAAGGTGATATTAATCAAATCACATATCAATTTGCCAACATTATTATTGAATATAGAAAATAACAAAACGCCAAATACAACTAAAAAAGAAGCGACAAAAAGGCTACGAAGCATTCCGGATTGACATACTGACGAAATCCCGGCATGTGAACTATTTGAATATGAAGAGTCGATTGTAATTTGATCCAGTATCCCTTTCTCTAGTTTCCTGTTTAGAGATTCGGCCGCTTTGTAGTTTTTTGCTTTTGTTTTAACAAAGGAAGGAACAGATACATATAGAAAATTGTGCCCTGAGGCTCCATCAAGTTGGTCAATAGATTTTATAAAGCTGGATTTTCCGCAACCATATGGTCCCGATACGGCAATATTGGTGATGGCTTCGTTATCAAAGACCATATTGATATCCAAGTAATAAGGGGTGACTTCGTCAAGTGACAGCCTCCTTGGGGCAAGCGATAGCTTCTTGCCCGTATATAGCTTCTTGTTCCGTTGAAAACCAGAAATAATTGAATCGATTGTCATCGAGATTGACTCCGCATTTATTTATAAAAAATAGTGACGATGGCCGATTTTTGCGACCATCGTCACTATTTAATTCAAATGATCAATTTTGTGTATCCCAACGCCTATAAGCTTTTTTCGAGTTCTCCCTCCTGCACGCGTGAATAACTGTCTCTCGGCATCGACCGCGACCTTGTCGCCAGGCTGAAGACCGTAAAGCTGCTCAGGCGGAATATCTCCAATCGGAAGAACGGTTTCATTTGACAACCCATCGCCAACATCCTCCCTAATTCGGAGATGATCTTTTTCGGAAGTAGTAACGGTTAACAAAACACCCTCTATATAAACCTGTTCAACATTAACCTGGGCATCCTGAATCACAGAAGCAGCAAATTTAGCAAAAGAGTGACTTATGCTGCATGTTTTCCGCTCCTCAAAAGGCTCTTTCCATTCAAAATCAACATCAATTTGGCTTCTGTCCACAGTCTCACAAAGAGATTGAAAATTTGAAGCAACTCGGGGACCCAATTCAGCAAGATGCTCGACGAAGGCATCTTGATCAGGCGTTTCACAAGTTAAATCTGACAGTAGGTTTGAAAACTCTTCAAAGGCACAGTCAGCCAGAGTTTTCGCACCGATGGTTGTTTCAACGTCGAATAAAGCCGGTTCGCCGCCCGGGCGGAAATCCTCAATCCTAGGCATAGAAGGCGCTACTTCCAGAACGACGGATCCAGGAAGCGGGGATGCGACTAGAGCAAGCTCGGTTCTATTTGCAATTTTAGTGGGAATGGTACCACTCAGCGCTTTAAATCCTTCGATAGAAGCCCCCACAGCCTCAAATGTCGACTGCAGCTGCGTCATAAAGTCTCCCACGCTGCGCAGGGGCGCGCTATGTCCGATGACGGAAGGTCCAGTGATATGAATTAACGCGGAGGATTCACTCGAATGTTGAAGATACGATTGGTCAAGAAAGGCACGCAAGCTGGAAACAGAGAGATCATTCAGGTCCTCGGGAAGGGAATAGCTCTCATTCTTGCTGAAACCGAGACTCTCTAGCAGGGCATCCGAGCTAATCGTCGTACCCATCTATCATCACCTCCAAATATCCAGCAGCTGGATATAACCACCGCTCGTCTTCGTCCTCAAAACGAGTTTTGGACCAAAACTGATCCCAATACCCTCGCAACGGAGTGTAGCCCCGTTTGGCATCATTTTCGATTTCCGTTGGTGGAACAATTATCATATAACTATCAACGTAGCTGCTGACTCTGCGATCGGGACCGTAACTCCCGGATAAAAGATTAAGAACAAAGGCGCCTCTACTATCGACGGATTTAATGCAGTCTTCTTTGAAGAAGAAAACAACATCAATATCATGAGGGTTTTCTTCACTGGTGATGAAGCTGCCGCCAATCCACAGCTCAGCGATGCAGCCGACCGTCTCTCTAACCAAGTTGATGACTGTTAATAAACCACCCCATATAGCAGAGCGGTTTTCATCGTCATCGGGTACATACCTTTCACGTATATCATCGAGCGAGCAGGAATACCTGCCCAGAGGCAACACCCTTCTTTTGGCCCCAATGTCCACCAGTTCGGGAATCAATCAGATACCTCGATCCAAATCTACTGTCCCAGCACGTCCGCAATCCGCTCGCTCGCATGTCCGTCACCGTA
>ERZ1035025.1366-NODE-1366-length-12522-cov-4.592524_pt1 | contig 12522 bp, 7 predicted proteins | sample MGYA00520619_ERZ1035025 | MGnify/ENA primary metagenome ERZ1035025 (study PRJEB33766, sample SAMN09781742) | gut metagenome | biome: gut microbiome | host: Homo sapiens | place: Madagascar | study: EMG produced TPA metagenomics assembly of the PRJNA485056 data...
AATGCAGAGTTTTACCTTATAATTGGGGCAGACCAATTGCTTCATTTTGATAAGTGGTATAAGTATAAAGAAATTCTTACACTTGTAACTCTTTGCACAAGTGCAAGGGAAAATGAAGCCGAAAAAGCACAGATAATTGATTTTGCGTCAAGCTTAAACGGACTTGATATAAATAAATTTAAACTTTTGGCTTCACCTGTATTAAAGGTCAGTTCAAGTGAAATAAGAAATAAAATAAAATCGGGTGAGGATTTTTCAAATCTTGTGCCTGAAAAAGTGTATGATTATATAATAAAGAGGCGAATTTATAATGTATGATACCGAAAAATACGCAAAAATTTTGAAAGATACATTATCTGACAGGCGATTTTACCATTCGCTTTGCGTATCACAAAGTGCCATTAAACTTGCAAAGCGTTATGGTGTGGATGAAGAAAAAGCCGAGGTTGCAGGGCTTTTGCATGATATTACAAAAGAAACCGACAATGCTGTTCAACTTGAAATAATTAAAAATAACGGTATTGAACTTCACAGTTTTGATAAAAAGAGCGATAAATTTTTGCACCAAGCATCAGGTGCCGGAATGGCAATTAAGCTTGGTATTGATGATATGGATATTATAAATTCTATAAGGTATCATACTACCGGCAAGGCAAATATGACTATGCTTGAGCAGATTGTATATCTTGCCGATTTTATTTCAGCCGATAGGGATTATCCCGATGTAGATGTTATCAGAAAAGAAACGGAAAAGGGTATTGAATACGGTTTGCTTTACGGCACTGCTTATACAATTAAGTCGGTGGCAAAAAGGCAAATACCGCTTCATCCTTTGACTGTTGAAGCATATAATTGGATACTTGATGAGTATTTTAAATAGAAAGGGTGAAGTTATGCAGGCACTTAATATTGTAAAAACAGCAGTTAAAGCTATTGACAGCAAGAAAGGCGAGGATATTGAAGTAATCGGTATTACCGATTTAACTGTTCTTACCGATTACTTTGTAATTGCCACAGCTACAAGTTCAACTCAAATCAAAGCTATGGCTGATGAAGTTGAGTATAAGCTTGACGAACTCGGCGTTGAGCCGCACCATATAGAAGGCAGAAGCACAAATTGGGTTTGCCTTGATTATAATTCGGTTGTTATTCATATTTTCCATAAGCAGCAGCGTGAATTTTATTCACTTGAGCGTTTATGGGAAGATGGCGAAGTTTTAGATACAGCAAAATTATTGGAGGATTAAAATAATGGAATACAATTTTAAAGAGATTGAAGCCAAATGGCAAAATGTTTGGTACACTCAAAACACATTCGCAGCAAAGCAGGATTTTTCACTTCCTAAATATTACTGCCTTGTTGAATTCCCTTATCCGTCAGGTCAGGGACTTCATGTAGGCCACCCAAGGTCTTATACAGCTCTTGATATAGTTGCCCGTAAAAAAAGACTTCAGGGATATAATGTTCTTTACCCTATGGGTTGGGATGCTTTCGGTCTTCCGACTGAAAACTTTGCGATTAAAAATCATATTCATCCTGAAGAAGTAACAAAGCAAAATGTTGCAAGATTTAAGCAGCAGCTTCAGTCACTCGGCTTTTCGTTTGACTGGACAAGGGAAATTAACACTACTGACCCGAGCTATTATAAATGGACACAGTGGATTTTCCTTCAACTTTTCAAAAAGGGACTTGCCTACAAAAAAGAAATGGCTGTAAACTGGTGTACTTCTTGCAAATGCGTACTTGCAAATGAAGAAGTTGTAAACGGTGTATGTGAGCGTTGCGGCAGTGAAGTTATCAGAAAGAACCAGAGCCAGTGGATGCTTAAAATTACCGAATATGCTCAAAGGCTTGTTGATGACCTTGATGACCTTGATTTTATTGACAGAGTTAAGGTTCAGCAGAAAAACTGGATCGGCCGTTCAACCGGTGCAGAAGTTGATTTCGGCACAACTTTGGGTGATACTTTAACTGTATATACTACCCGCCCTGATACTCTTTTCGGCGCAACATATATGGTTATTTCACCTGAACACCCGCTTGTTGAAAAGTGGGCAGATAAGCTTAAAAATATTGATGAAGTTCGTGCTTACCAGCAGGAAGCTGCACATAAGTCGGACTTTGAAAGAACTGAACTTAATAAGGATAAAACCGGTGTTAAGCTTGATGGTGTAATGGGTATCAACCCTGTAAATGATACTGAAATTCCTATCTTTATTTCAGACTATGTACTTACATCTTACGGTACGGGTGCGATTATGGCAGTTCCTGCACACGATACTCGTGACTGGGAATTTGCAAAGAAATTCGATTTACCTATTATCGAAGTTGTTGCAGGTTCAAAAGTCGGTGTTGAAAACGAAGCATTTACAGACTGTGCAACAGGCAAACTTGTTAATTCATCATTCCTTACAGGTATGACAGTTGAAGAAGCTAAAAAAGCAATTACCGAATGGCTTACTAAAGAGGGTAAAGGCCACCAAAAAGTAAACTTTAAGCTTCGTGACTGGGTATTTTCACGCCAAAGATATTGGGGTGAGCCTATTCCTATTGTTAAGTGTGACGATTGCGGATATGTTCCTGTTCCTGAAAGTGAACTTCCTTTAAGACTTCCTATGGTGGATTCATATGAACCTACCGATACAGGCGAATCACCGCTTGCAAAAATGACAGATTGGGTTAACACCACTTGCCCTTGCTGCGGAAAACCTGCTAAAAGGGAAACAGATACAATGCCGCAATGGGCAGGTTCATCTTGGTATTTCTTAAGATATATGGACCCGCACAATGATAAAGAACTTGTTTCAAAAGAAGCGGCAGAATATTGGAGTCCGGTAGATTGGTATAACGGTGGCATGGAGCATACTACTTTGCACCTTCTCTATTCTCGTTTCTGGCATAAATTCCTTTATGACATCGGTGTTGTTCCTACTAAAGAACCATATCAAAAGCGTACATCGCACGGTATGATTCTCGGTCAAAACGGTGAAAAGATGTCAAAGTCAAGGGGCAATGTTGTTAACCCGGATGAAATTGTTGACCAATACGGTGCAGATACAATGCGCCTTTATGAAATGTTTATCGGTGACTTTGAAAAAGCTGCACCTTGGAACAGTGATTCTATCAAAGGTTGTAAGAGATTTATTGAGCGTTTCTGGAATTTGCAAGAAATCGTTAAAGACGGTGATGAATATTCAACTGAACTTGAAGCTCTTATGCATAAAACAATTAAAAAAGTTACAGATGATATTGATAATCTTAAGTGCAACACAGCTATTGCATCAATGATGACCCTTGTAAACGAAATGTATTCAAAGGGTGTTAATAAAGCCGAACTTCGTGATTTAACTATCATTCTTAACCCATTTGCACCTCATGTTACAGAGGAAATGTGGGAAATAATGAACTTCGGCGGTGCTGTACACGAAGCAAAGTGGCCTGAATTTGACGATGAAAAGACTAAAGAAAACAGTGTTGAAATCGCACTTCAGGTTAAAGGTAAGGTTCGTTCAAGAATTGTTGTTCCAATTGATATAAGCAAGGAAGATGCAATCGAACTTGCTAAAAAAGATGAAAAAATTGCCGCTGAAATTGCAGGCAAAGAAATTAAGAAAGAAATTTATGTTCCGGGCAAGCTTGTAAATATTGTTGCAATATAATTGGCAAGTGCCTTTTGAGGTGATATTATGCCTAAGAAAAAAATATATACAGTCGCAACTTCACACCTTGATACAGTGTGGAGTTGGGACTTTGAAACTACTGTCAGCCAATATATTTATAATACTTTAGTTGATAATTTTAAGCTTTTTGAAAAATATCCTTCATATAAATTTTCTTTTGAAGGTTCATATCGCTATGAACTAATGGAAGAATATTATCCTGAACTTTTTGATAAAATGAAGGATTATATTGCAAAGGGAAGGTGGAATGTCTGTGGCTCTGCATTTGAAAATGGGGATACAAATATTCCGTCACCCGAAGCACTTTTCAGAAATATACTTTTCGGCAATTCCTATTTTGATGAAAAATTCGGCAAAAGAAGTGTTGATATTTATTTGCCGGCTTGCTTCGGCTTCGGCTGGGAACTTCCTGCAATTGAAAGCCATTCAAACCTGATGGGATTTACTACCCAAAAGCTTGCTTGGGGCAGTGCATACGGTATTCCGTTTGATATAGGCAAATGGCAGGGTGTTGACTCAAGCGAGGTTTATGCAAGTATTAACCCGCACGACTATTATTACACTCTTACAAAGCTTCGTGATTGGGATTTTGTTCTTAATAAGTTTAAAGAAAATGAAAAGTATGACCTTAATGATACATATATTTTTCACGGTATTGGTGACAGGGGCGGCGCACCTGATGAAAAGAGCGTTGCTTTTGTTGAAGAAGAAATCAAGAAAAATGATGAAAGTGATATTGAAGTAATTGCGGCAAGCGCAGATGAAATATATCACGATATTGAAAATAATTATACCGACGAGCAAAAGGCTAAACTTCCAGTTTGGAAAAATGAATTTGTAATGCAAAATCACGGTGTAGGCGGTTATACATCGCGTGCAATCGGCAAGCGATGGAACAGAAGATGTGAGGAACTTGCGGATATAAGTGAACGCGCAGGTGTTATTTCATCATATCTTGGCTTAACCGATTATAACCAAAATGCAATTAACCGTTCATGGAAACGCTTTATTGCACATCAGTTTCATGATGATATGCCCGGCACAAGCTGCCAAAGGGTATATAAACGCTCATGGAATGATTATGCGGTTTCAATGAATCAGTTTACAAATGAACTTGAAGCTTCAATGTCGCCTGTTTCATCACTTATGAAAACTGATTTTTGCTCCGGTATTCCTGTAATGGTTTATAACCCTGTTGAAGCGGACAGGCGCGGCGCGGTAACACTTCGCCTTGATGATGTTTCATCTTCTTATGTAAGGGTTTATGATGAAAAGGGCAGAGAAATTAAAAGCCAGGTAACTCCGCTTGAAAACGGAGTGCTTGAACTCGTTTTTGTTGCCGATGTTAAAAGCCTCGGCACAAGGGTATATGATGTTCGCCCGAGTGACAGGCCTTGCTGCGTTAAAAGTGAAATTTCAATCAATTCCGATAACGCAATGGAAAATCAAAAGTATGTTGTTACTCTCAACCGAAAGGGCAATATATCATCAATTCTTGATAAAGAACTTGATGAAAAAGAAATACTTAAAGAGCCTATTACTCTCGGCTTATTCAATTACACCGGTTCAAAAGAATGGCCTGCGTGGGAAATGAATTTTAAAGAAGCAAATAAAGATGCAGATCGTATTCCTAATGTAGTAACCGTAACTGTATTGGAGCAAGGCCCTGCAAGAGTATCATTTAAAGTTGTTCAAAGTGACAGAAAAAGTACATTTACTAATATTATCGCCCTCACAGACGGATGTGATATAGTAGAAGTATATTCCGAAATTGAATGGCAGAATTTGAGAACTCTTGCCAAAAATAAGTTTTCTTTCACGGCAGAAAATGAAAAAGCTACTTTTGATTTGGGACTCGGTGCAATTGAACGCGGAAATATGAGCGAAAAGCTTTTTGAAGTTCCTGCTCAAAAATGGGTTGATTTAACAGATAAAAGCGGCGAGTTCGGTGTTTCTGTTTTAAGTGAATGTAAATACGGTTGGGATAAGTATAAGGATAATACACTTCGCCTTACCGCAATTCACACACCGAAGCGCAATTATCGTATTGATTCAATGCAGTCATTTATGGACTTGGGGCTTAACAGATATTCATTCGCAATTTTCAGCCATAAGGGCAAGGCACAGGCTAAAACCCAGCTTGAAGCAAGAAAATTTGTAACTCCTATGACTGCTTATGTAACAACCAAACACCAGGGTAAACTAAAAAATGAATATTCTTTCGGCTCTGTTTCAAGTAATGATGTAATTATTCGCGCAATCAAAAAAGCAGAAAATAGCGATGAAATTATCGTTCGCCTTAATGAAGGTGCAAACAGCGAGGTTGAAAACTTTACATTAACTTTGGGTGAGGGTATTCAATCTGCCAGAGAAATTTATGCAAGCGAAGAAGAAAAGGGCAGTGCTGTTGTTGAAAACGGAAAGCTTGTTACAAGCTTCAAGCCTTATGAAATCAAAAGCTTTGCACTTAAATTGAAGCCAAGCAGTATTGATTCGCTTAAAACAGAAAGCGTACCTGTTTTGCTTAATTATGATAAAAATATTATCACAAAAAAAGGCGAAAAAGGTGATTTTGAATATACAATTCCAAGCGCCCTTGTGCCTGATGAAATTATGGCAAACGGTACTTTGTTTAAATTAAATAAGGGTGATAAAAACGCTCTTATTTGCCAAGGCCAAAAAATTAAGCTTGGCGGTAATGCGAATAAACTTGTTTTGCTTTGTGCTTCAATGGCAGGGGATAAAAAAGCTTTCTTTATACTTGGAAGCAAAAAGGAAGAAAAAACGGTTCTTTCGGCATTTGAACGCTTTGCCGCTTGGGATTTATATGACTATGGCGAAACAGCTTATATCAAATCGGGTAAAATCGGCTATGAATTTACACATTGCCATAAAAACGGAGAAGTTCAGTTTGCAAAACAGATGTACTTTTTCCTTGTGGAATTTGAACTTGGCGGTGAAAATGAAATCACTTTGCCTAATGATTCGGATATTGTGATTTTATCTGCAAGTGAGTTTAATGTACCATACGGTAAGCTTGTAAGCCCGACTTATGACGAGGTTGAAAAAAGGCCGTTTACTTTTACACTCAATTTAAAAGAAAAAATTCAGTATGCATATAATAAGTGTGTTTGGCAACTTCACGATAAAGATAATTTTATCAAAGATAACAATAAGGGCAAGGATTACTGATAAGGGGAAATATTATGGCTAATAATTTTGAAAAAAACTGGACAACCAATAATAACAATTATCCGCTTGACAGCAAAGAGGTTGAAAGATACCTTTCTGTTAAGCCGAGTGAAAATCAACTTACTCTTGTTGATAAGCCATTTTATACCTTTATGCACTTTGGTATGAATACCGCTACCGACAGGGAGTGGGGTGCAGGTGTTGAAAAAGCATCTGATTTTACTATCAAATCAATCAATGCAAAGCAGTGGGTTGATACTGCAAAGCAGGCAGGTGCAACAGGCGTGATCCTTACTTGTAAACACCACGACGGTTTCTGCCTTTGGCCAAGTGAATACACAGATTTCTGCGTTAAAAATTCATCTTATAACGGTGATATTGTAAAAGAAGTATCCGATGAATGTCATAAGCAGGGTATGGATTTCGGTGTTTATCTTTCACCTTGGGATATGCACGATGAACGCTATGGTACAGATGCGTATAATGATTATTTTTGCAATCAGCTTACAGAACTTCTTACTAATTACGGTGAAATTTTTGAAGTCTGGTTTGACGGCGCAAAAGGTTCAAATGCTAAAAAGTTTGAATACGACTGGCAAAGATATTATGACCTTATCCGCAAGCTTCAGCCAAAAGCTAATATTGCTATTTGCGGCCCCGATATTCGCTGGGTAGGTAATGAGGGCGGCAAGTCAAGAAAGAGCGAATACAGCGTAGTTCCTTGCGCACTTCGTGAAGCTGACAGAATTATGGCTTTGAGTCAGCAGGATGAAAATCAGGCATCTTCTCTTCAAAAGTATAATCAGATGGATGAAGATTTGGGTTCAAGAAAAATTCTTGAAAAAAACGCATATCTTTGCTGGTTTCCTGCTGAAGTGGATGTTTCTATCCGCAAGGGCTGGTTCTTCCATGAAAAAGACAACAGAAATTCAAAAAGTGCTAAAAAGCTTTTTAAAATCTATCTTAATTCGGTAGGCAATAACTGCACGCTTCTTCTCAACATTCCGCCAAATGCACAGGGTGAAATACATAAAAAAGATGTTAAAAACCTTAAAAAGCTTGGTAAAATGATAAACGATATTACTCAAAATCCTATTGTTTATCAGGAACTCGGTGAACTTACCAAGGATAATGGATTTATTGATTTCACATTCAACGATGTTCGCAAGGTTAATTATGTTGTGTTGCAGGAAGATATTGCAAACAGCCAGCGTGTTGAACTTTTTGACCTTTATATTCAAAAAGCAAACGGTAAGTTCAAGCGTGTTTATAAGGGTACTGTTATCGGCGCTAAAAAAATTGTTAATCTTAAAGGCAAAAAGGCAAAGGGTATTCGCTTTGTAATTCGCCAAAGCCGTTCAACACCTATTATTAAATCAGTTGGTATTTACGAATAATTGTACACCTGTATAATTTTGTATAAGCTAAAATTGTAAAGTTTAGAATTAGTTTAGCCTCTTTTATTTTTTGCGTGATATAATTAAAGCGTGATAAATAAGGGAGGCTGATTTTATGACTGATAAAGTTGAAAATGAAGAAAAAGTTGTTGAAAAAAACAAGTTTGCAAAAGACTTGTGTTTTGACAAGATTGTTTGGATTTTTATGATTAGCTGTATAGTGGGCTTTCTTGTTGAAACACTGTGGTGTTTAATTAAGCACGGATATATCGAATCACGCCAATCTCTTGTGTGGGGGCCGTTTTCGGTAGCTTACGGTATGGGTGCAGTTGTGTTAACTCTTGCACTTTATAAGGTTAAGGATGCACCTGTTTGGAAAGTGTTTGGTGTATCATTTATCGTAGGTACAATAACTGAATATATCTGCTCACTCGGGCAAGAAATTGTGTTTGGCTCTGTTGCGTGGGATTACAGCAAAATGCCGCTTAATATTAACGGGCGTGTTTGCTTCTTGTATTCTTGCTTTTGGGGGCTTTTGGGAATACTTTGGATTAAGGCAATTTATCCTATAATGTCAAAGGTTATTGAAAAAATTCCGGTTAAGCTCGGCACAATTATAATGTGGGCATTTATTGTATTTTTTGTATTTGATTCATTTGTTTCCGCTACTGCGGGGCTTCGTATGGATAAGCGTGACGCAGGTCAGGCACCTAATAATGTTTATGAGCAGTTTCTTGATAATCATTTTCCTGATGAGAGAATGAATGAGATATACGCAAATTCCCAAAAAGTAACTAAATAAGAACGCAGCGTTGCCGTGTTGGCGCACCGCAATAAAAAAGCAGTTCAAAAATCGAGTTGCCTTTTATTACATTTACAAATATTGACAAATACTGCACTGCAAGATATAATAAAACAAATCTGATATACATAGGTTTTTATATTTGTTTTGAATATAAAATTAAAAGGGAATCCGGTGCGAATCCGGAGCAGTCCGAACCTCTACCGTATTTGCTGACGAGAAATATTCGCTAAAGGCGGCCATTGCTCTTTTGAGTGAGAAGGTTTATTTTAAGGTTGAAGCATTAGTCGGGAGACCTGCCGTGTATATGGTTTTTGCAGTGCTTTAGGTTGGAAGTCGGCAGTATTTAACATATGGGATAACTATGCCCATATGCTTTTTGCGATACAATTTTTATGCACTGTTTTAAACGGTGCATTTTTTTATGCTCTAAATTGAAAGGAGAAAAGATGAAAAAATCAATTACAAAGGCTTTGGCAGTTTTTATGTCGCTTATGCTTGTACTTATGAGCGCACTTCCTGCTATGGCTGAAAATTCAAGCGAGGTTGAGGCGTACCTTAACAGCACATACGCAAAGGCAATCGGCAGCCTTAAAAAGGATGATGAGGGCAGATATATTATCCCTCTTTCCAAAACAAGTGTTTCTCTTAAAAAGGACACATCATCAAAGCTTTATACTTCCTCTTGGAGTTCAAGCGACGATACTTATGCAAAGGTGACAAACAGCAGCTATTCCGCTTCTGCAAAAATTACTCATCCGTCATATAATGAAGGTGCTAAGGTTGTTACTCTTACTCTTAAAATATTAGATAAAACCGACGGCAAAACTGTTTTAGGAACAAGAGATTATGTTCTTTATATTGAAACAAAACTTGCTACTTATTCTCTTGACGTAACTGCTAAGAATGAAAAAGGCGAGATTATTGACAACGCAAAAGTCAGTGTTTCTGACAGTCGTAATATTGAACAAAATCCGTCGTCACTCAGCGCTAATACCGAATACACTCTTACCGTTTCGGCTTTGGGATATGTTCGTGATGTAAGAAAAATCACTTTAACTCAAAATACTAAACTTGATGTTATATTAAAAGAGGGCGCAACAGTTGATTTTACCGTTAAACTTGCAACGGGAGCTAAAACGGATAACGCTACCTTAAAAGTAACGTCAGCAAACGGCAGTCAAACATATTCTCCGATAGAGGACGAATACGGCTATGAAACCTCACAGTTTGAGCTTACCCCCGGCGAGTATAAATACTATGCAACTTATCAAAGCGGCAGTCAAACGGCAGCGGGTACATTTACTGTCGCAGAGGGTGCAAAGTCACTTAATATAACGGTAAATCTTAAATATACCGAATATAAGGTTAAATTTGATGTTACACCCGAAAATGCAAAAATCGCACTTAAAAAGAACGGCTCAAGCGGCGCTTACGGCGACGAAATTTTGCCTGATGAAAACGGATATTATACGGTTGTTTACGGTCAATACCGTTATACCGTTGAAGCAGAGGGATTTATTACTGTAAGTAAGACGTTTAATGCTACCGATACATCTCTTAAAAATAATAACTATGTAATTACCGTTAAACTTGACTCGCTTTATGATTCACTTCTTAATAAAGCAGACGATTATCTTTTTGCTCAGTTGGGCGACGGAATGATGATGACTGAATTTTCAGGCGTTCATACAGACGGCGATTTCGGTTACGTTTCTGATGTTGACTCCGATTATCAAGATACAAACGTTATTGAAACAGTGGAAGAAAAAATCAATTCAAATGTAAAATCCGATGAAAAAATCACGGTTAAATTAAACGCCGTTAAAAATATTGACGGTGACGATGATAATACAGTTATTTTCAAAAACGGCAATATCTATTATAACGGCGTTGATTCTTCAAATTATGACGAAGATTTTTACGGCGCAGTTTACGACCTTTCACTTACTTTAACTTGCGGCGATAAGACTAAGGAAAGCAAGGTAAGAGTAGTAGTTCCTTATCATACGTATACAAGGCTTCAAAGACTTGACAGCGCTGCTCTTTATGCCGTAAACTTTGCAAATATTAAGGGCGAAAACAAGAGTGCAGCTGATGTTACCCGCAATCTTGATTTGATAAATACTGCAGATTCGGATGAGTACAGCTATTATTCAATTTGCTCAAGCTGGGTATCCGATCACCCCGAAATTATTGATGCAAAAACAGGTAAAGTAACAAGACCTGAAAAGGATACTATGGTTAAACTTACGGTTAAAACATATTATTCAGCTTCGTTTGTTGAAGAAACAGATTTCTTCTTTGATCCGGGTCCTTTGGGCGATAATGCGGCTTACAGAAGTGTAAGAGTTATGGTTAAGGGTACAAAGCAGGACGAGGTTAAGGACAGCAAACCTGCAACAAAGCCGAGCAAACCTACAACAACTCCTACAACAACTCAGCCTACAACAAAACCGAGCACAACTAAGAACACTGAGACGGTTAAGCCTAAAAAGACGTCGATTAAAAAACTCAGTAAAGGCAAAAAGAAATTTACCGTTACTTGGGCAAAAGTAAGTGGTGTTAAGGGATACCAAATTCAGTATTCTTCCGATAAAAAATTAAAAAAGAACAATAAGAGCGTTACTGTTACTAAGCAAAAGACAACAAAGGCTACCGTTAAAAAACTTGAGTCTAAGAAAAAGTATTATGTTCGTGTTCGCACATACAAAACGGTAAACGGTAAAAAGATATATTCATCTTGGTCAAAGGTAAAAAGCGTAAAAACCAAGTAAGATTTATTTGTGTTTAACGACGCAATAAAAAAGACAGCCTGATTTTTTAGGCTGTCTTTTGTTATATTCTTTTCTATTTAACTTCAAGATAAAATTCCACACTGGCAAGCGTTTTTGATTAACTTTCTCTCAACGCCTTGTTAATCGCATTTAAAACTCTCTTTTTATCCGCTGACCAAAGCGGTGCAATCAAATCTTTTTTTGCTCCGTCGCCGGTAAGGCGGTGAATTACAATATTTTTCGGTATAATTGCAACACATTTTGCAATCAGCTCAACATATTCATCAAATTCAAGGGTTTTAAATAATCCTTTTTCGTAGTCTTTTGCAAGGTCTGTTCCTGCTATTATGTGCAAAAGCTGGAGTTTAATTCCGTCTATTTGGCTTTGGCAAACATATTTTACGCTTTCAAGCATATCTTCTTCACTCTCATTCGGCAAGCCTAATATTATATGCACCACGATATTTACGCCAATGTTTTTTAGCTTTTTAACAGCTTCGTTATATACTTCTAAACTGTAACCTCGCCTTATATACTTTGCACTATCGCTATGTATTGTTTGCAACCCAAGTTCCACAAAAACAGGCTTGATTTTATTCATTTCATCAAGAAGTTCTATTACATCATCACCCAAGCAATCGGGCCGTGTGGCAATTGACAGTTCAGCAATGTC
>ERZ1035025.1367-NODE-1367-length-12506-cov-3.764035_pt1 | contig 12506 bp, 8 predicted proteins | sample MGYA00520619_ERZ1035025 | MGnify/ENA primary metagenome ERZ1035025 (study PRJEB33766, sample SAMN09781742) | gut metagenome | biome: gut microbiome | host: Homo sapiens | place: Madagascar | study: EMG produced TPA metagenomics assembly of the PRJNA485056 data...
CGGGATGGCGACCCTGATCGGTTCGCCCCCGAACGGCATCTTCGCGCGCTTCGTCGAGGACACCTACCACGTGTCCGTGTCCTTCACCGCGTGGATGAAGGTGGCCCTGCCGGTCGCGCTCATCGTGCTGCCGAGCGCGTACATTCTCCTCACGCGCGTGCTCTTCCCGATCCGCCTGCCCGGCATTCCCGGCGGCAAGACCTGGATCAAGGGCGAGCTCGAGAAGCTCGGGCCCCTCTCGCGCGGCGAGCGGACCGTTCTCGTGATCTTCGTGCTCGCGGCCGCGTGCTGGATGTTCGGACCGCTTCTGCGCGGCATCGAGATCGACGGCGTACGCCCCCTCAAGCCTCTCTCCGACGAGGTGATCGCCATGGCCGCGGGCGTGCTGCTCTTCATCATCCCGGTCGACACCAAGCGCGGCATCCATGCGCTCGACTGGAACAGCGCCAAGGACGTCGTCGCCTGGGACGTGCTCCTGCTCTTCGGCGGCGGCCTCTCCATGGCCGCGGCCATCCAGACGACGGGCGTCGCGGCGCTCATCGGCGCGCAGGCCGCCGCCCTGCAGGGACTCGACGAGTTCTTCTACCTCTGCGGCGTCGCCTTCGGCACAAGCTGGACTTCAGAGGTCACCTCCAACACGGCCCTCGCCGCGACGATGATGCCGATCGTCGCAGCCGCGTCCGAGTCGCTGCACTTCAACCCTGAGGCGCCGCTCTTCGCGATGACGATCTCCGCGTCCTTCGCCTTCATGATGCCGGTGGGCACGCCCCCGAACGCCATCGTGTTCGGCACGGGGCGCCTGAAGATCCGCGACATGGTGAAGGCCGGCATCGGACTCTCGCTCATCGGCAACTCGGTGTGCGTGCTCTGCAGCTACTTCCTCGGCCGCGGGCTCATCCCGATGTGATGACCAACTGTAAGGAGTCCCGCCGGGGCTCCCCGTCCGGCATGAAGGCCGGTCCGGCGCAGCGCCGGGCCGGCCTTCGCGCATTCGGAGTGGCGCCCATCAAAGCATCAAAAAGCCGGGCCCGACGCAAAGGTCGGCCCGGCCCGAAAGGCTCAGATCCGGACGATCAGCGGCTTCGCCCGCCCCCGAGGAGCGCGGCCACCGGACGACGCTTCTCATGGCGCTCGAGGTACATCGGCTCGGCCTTCCCCGAGCTCTCGTCCGAGGGACGCTCAATGTAGGGCATGTCGAAAATCGGATCGTGATGGCGCTGCGAGGGCGGCACGTAGCTTCTCGCGCGCTCGCGGGCGACGCGCTCGTCCTCGGGCGTGTCGACGCGCTCGGTCCACTGGCCCGGACGGTCGCCCCCGCGGCGCGCTCCGCCCGCGCCGCCCCGGCGATTGCGGGGCATGGGCGAGACCGGGATCGCCTTGAAGGTCTGCTTCGTGAGCTCCTCGATCGCCTTCACGAGCCGGCCGTCCTCGGGCGTGGCGAGCATCGTCGCGACGCCCTTGGCGCCCGCGCGGCCCGTGCGACCGATGCGGTGGACGTAGTCCTCGGCGCTGTAGGGGACGTCGTAGTTGATGACGCAGGGCAGCTCCTTGATGTCGAGGCCGCGCGCGGCGACGTCGGTGGCGACGAGCACATGGATGGCGCCCGAGCGGAAGCCGTCAAGAGCGACCTGGCGCTCCTCCTGGGTCTTGTCGCCGTGGATGGCGTCGGCGTTGATGCCGACGCGCTCGAGCGTGCGCGCGAGACGCCGGCAGGTGATCTTCGCGTTCACGAAGACGAGCACCTGCGTGAGAGGGCCGCCGTCGGGGCCGCGCGTCTTGAGCATGTCGATGAGGACGTCCGTCTTATCGCGGTCGCTCACGCTGAAGAGCTCCTGCGTGACGGTCTCGGCGGTCGAGTTCTCGCGGGCGACCTCGATCACGGTCGGGTTGTCCTTGAGGAAGTTCTTGGCGAGCTTCTTGATCTCGGGCGAGAACGTCGCCGAGAAGAGCAGGCTCTGCCGGTTCTCGGGCAGCAGCTGCAGGATGCGGGAGATGTCCGGCAGGAACCCCATGTCGAGCATGCGGTCCGCCTCGTCGAGAACGACGATCTCGACCTGCGAGAGGTTGACGGCCTTCTGCGTCACGTGGTCAAGCAGGCGCCCGGGCGTCGCCGTGAGGATCTCGACGCCGCGGCGCAGCATGTCCGCCTGCGGACGGATGTCGACGCCGCCGTAGACGACGCCCGCGCGCAGCGGCGTGTCGCTCGCGTAGGAGACGAGGTTCGCCGAGACCTGGTCGGCGAGCTCGCGCGTCGGCGTGAGCACGAGCGCGCGCACCGGATGGCGGGCGGGCGACATGGAGGTGTTCGCCTTCGGCAGGATGCGCGCGATGAGCGGCAGTCCGAAGCCGGCGGTCTTGCCGGTGCCCGTCTGGGCAGCGCCCATCACGTCACCGCCCTTGAGGACCACCGGGATGGCCTGCACCTGGATGGGCGTGGGCGACGTGTAGCCCATGCGAGCGATGGCGGAGAGAATGCGCGGGTCGAGACCGAACTGATCGAAGGAGGACATCCGAATGAATTGGAAAGTGAGACGGGGAGCCTGCGATCCGGCGCGGAGCCGGAGGCGAAGGGGCGCGGACGGGCGTCCGGGCTCCTTTGGGGAACCGGCCGCGTTGCGCGGCGCGTCTCCCGTCGGGGAAGCGTGAGCGAGGGCTGCGTGGTGGGCCCGCTGGGACTTGAACCCAGGGTAGCCGGATTATGAGTCCGGTGCCTTGACCAGCTTGGCTACAGGCCCGACCCTCTTCTTTCGAAAGACGACGATTGTACCCGAGAATGCCCGATCGCCGAAGCCGCCGGACGGACTCGAAGAGCGAAAGGGCCGCGGGCGCCGCCCGCCCTGGCGACGGACGATTCCCGCGGCCCTTTCCAGCCCCTGCCGCTCATCCGGATTCGAGCCGGACGATCGAGCCTCAGAGGAGCTCAAGGAGCGCGTCGACATCCTTCGGGTCCGTCGACCAGGAGGTGGCGATGCGCCAGACTGCGTGCGCGTCGTCCGTGCGCTCCCAGAAGCTCATCGCCACGCTCTCGGAGAGCTTCGCCGACTCGGCGTCCGTGAGGCGCACGAAGACCTGGTTCGTGCGGCCGCCGAAGAGCACCTCGTAGCCGCGCTCGGCGAGGCGCGCGCGGATGCGGTCGGCCTCGCGGTTGGCGTGCCGCGCGATCTCCAGGCCGAGCCCGTCCGTGAGCAGGGCGTCAAACTGCGCGCCGAGCACCTTGCTCTTGGCGAACATCGCGCCCAGCTGCTTGGTGAGCGTGTAGAAGTGCGGAATCAGGCCCGGCCGGGGGAAGACCACCGCCTCGCCGAAGAGCAGGCCGCACTTCGTGCCGCCGATGTAGAAGGCGTCCGCAAGGCGCGCGACATCGGCGAGCGTGACGTCGCAGTCCTCGGCCGCAAGGCCGTAGAAGATCCTCGCGCCGTCCAGATAAAGCTTCACGCCGTGGCGGTGCGCCGCCTCTGAAATCGCCTCGAGCTCGGCGAGCGTGTAGTTCGTGCCGTATTCGGTCGCGAGCGTCACGAAGACGACGCCGGGCTCGACCATGTGCTCGCGGTTGCCGTCGCCCTTCCAGAGGAGAATCTCGCGCTCGACGGTCGCGGCGTCGAGCTTGCCGTCGCGGCTCTCGACCGTCATCACCTTGTGCCCGCCCGCCTCGATGGCGCCCGCCTCATGGATGCTGATGTGCCCGGACTTCGAGGCGATCACGCCCTCCCAGGGGCGCAGGAGCGTCGTGAGCACGACCATGTTGGTCTGCGTGCCGCCGCCGAGGTAGTGCACCTCCGCCTCGGGCGCCTCGCACAGGGTCCGGATGCGCTGCGTCGCCGCGTCGCAGAAGACGTCGCCCGCGCCGTAGCAGCCGGTCTTCACGAAGTTCGCGCGCGCGATCGCCTCGAGCACCTTCGGGTGCGCGCCGTCAAGGTAGTCACAGGAGAAATTGAGCATTCCGAATGCCTCTGGGAATGGATGGAAGTCGAAGAGAAGCCGATGCGGGAAATCCCGGATTCGACCGGACTCTCCGCGTTGAAGAAAGTGACTATAACACCCATGAAAAATAACGAATGTGACTCAAATTCACAGCTGAGATTACCGCGGCCTGGAGGTCCGTCCGCATGAACCTTGAGAAAGTCGAGTATCTCCTCACGGCCATCGAGGCGGGCAGCTTCTCGCTTGCCGCCGAACGGCTCGGCATGACGCAGTCGGGCCTCAACCGCCAGATCTCCTCGCTCGAGGGCGAGCTCGGAATGACGCTTCTGCTGCGCGGGCGGCGCGGCGTGGTTCCCGCCCGAGGCACCGAGCCCGTCATAGCGCGCCTGAGGGACCTCCTCGCCGCGCAAAAGCGCGTGCGCGAGGAGATCGCCGCCGTGAAGGGCGTCCTCACGGGATCGCTTGCGATCGGCTCGTACTTCAGCATCTCCACGAGCCTTCTGCCGGTCATTCTCAAGAAGTTCTCCGACGTCCACCCCGCGATCGCGCTCTCAACGGTCGAGGGATCGGACACGGACCTCATCGCGCGGCTGCGCGACGGCACGCTCGACTGCGCCTTTATCTCGAAGCACTCCTACGACGGAGACTTCTTCGAGCTCATGGAGACGGAGTTCGTGGCGTGGCTCCCCGCGGACCATCCGCTCGCGAAAAAGAGCGCCGTGACGGTCGACGAGATCACCCGCGAGCCCTTCATCTACCCGCGCGTTCACCACAACACGGACATCGACGACTTCTTTGCGCGGCACCGCGCGACGCCGCGCACGCACCTCATCACGAACGACCCCTACAGCGCCTGGGCGATGGTGAACGCCGGCCTCGGCGTCTCGGTCAACAACCGCCTGCAGGGCATCAACCTCACGGGCGACGTCGTCGAGCGGCCGTTCCTCCCGCAGGAGTGCGTGACGCTCGGAATCGCCCTCCCGTCGCTCGAGACGGCCTCGCCTGCGCTCATGCGGCTCGTGTCGATGTCGCGGCGCCTTGCCGGCGAGCTCATGCGCGGGCCCTTCGCCGCGGCGCTGCCCGCCAAGGTGTGAGGCGCGCAAAAGCGAAGGGCTCCGCCCGGAGAAGATCCCGAAGCGGAGCTCTGCGGCGGCGGGCCGGTCAGATCAGACCAGATCAGACGGCCTTGCCGGAGCGATGCGCGAGCCAGGCGAGCACGACCTCGGAGGAGGTCTTCGCGGCCTCGCGCATGAAGACGGGGTAGTCCACGGTCGCGCGGCCGTCCGCCTCGTCGGAGATCACGCGGATGACGACGTAGGGCACGCCGTTCACGAACGCGGCCTGGGCGATCGCGCCCGCCTCCATCTCGACGGCCTCGGCGCCGAAGGTCGAGACGATCCAGTCGCGGCGCGCCTGCGACGCGACGAACTGGTCGCCCGTGGCGATGGTCCCCGTGCGGAACCGCACGCCCCGGGCGCGCAGGGCTTCGGAAAGTCCCTCGACGAGCTTCTCGCCGGCGGGAAAGCGCACGCGGTTGATGCCGGAGACGAGCCCGTAGTCGTCGCCCACCGCGGTCGTGTCCATGTCGTGCTGCACGCACTCCTTGGAGAGGATCACGTCGCCGATGTGCAGCTCCCCGGTGAGGGTGCCCGCGACGCCAGAGTTGACGAGCGCCGTGACGCCGTAGCGCAGGACCATCGTCTGAGCGCAGAGCGCGGCGAAGACCTTGCCGACGCCGCACCTGGCGAGCACGACCGGCTCGCCCTCAAGAGAGCCCGAGAGGAAGCCGATTCCGCTCACGGTCTCCTCGCGCTCGACGCGCATGTGCGCGCGCAGGGCCTCGATCTCGGCCTCCATGGCGCAGATGATGCCGATCATAGGATTCACTCCTTGTACTTGAAGTCGGGACGGAAATTCGCCTCGAGGACGTCGGGGTAGCGGCGGCACTCGCGGTGCGCCGCCTCGATGTCAAGGCACCGGTAGTTGCCGCATTCGGCGGCGGAGGCGCCGAAGACGGGCTCCTCGTGGGCGAGGGTCCTTCTCAGGCAGTCCTTGAGAACCTCTAGCACGCGCATGTTGTCGGCGTTGCGCACGAGCAGATAGAAGCCCGTCTGGCAGCCCATGGGGCCGAAGTAGATGACGTCCGGGGCGATCTTGGAGTTGCAGATGAGGGGCACGATCATATGCTCGATCGAGTGCATCGTGACCGCGTCCATGTAGTCGGCTTGCGCGTCCTCAGGTCGTAGGTCGTTATGTCGCCGTCGACGCGCGAGACGTAGATGCCCGGCTCGAGCACGTCATGGTTGATGCGCAAGCTCTGGATTCTTTCCATCTTCGTGTTCCTTCTTCAGTCCTCGACGGGAGCGCCCTCGGCCGTGAAGAGCGGCAGGGGCGCGAGGAAGCGGATGTCCGCGCGGCGCTGCGCGGCGCCCTCGGCGAGAACCGCGCAACGGCCCGCGACGAGGCCGCCCGCCTTGGCGACGAGGCTCTCGAGCGCCGCGAGGGACTGCCCCGTCGAGATCACGTCGTCCACGATGAGGATGCGCCTGCCGCGCATCAGGGCCGCATCCTGCTCCGTGAGGTAGAGCTTCTGCGCGCCGGCGGTCGTGATCGACCGCACGTCGGCCTCAAGGGCCTTGCCCATGTAGAGCTTCATGCGCTTTCTCGCGACGAAGTAGCGCGCCGCGCCCGTCTGGCGGGCCATCTCATGGATGAGGGAGATGCCCTTCGCCTCAGCCGTGAGCAAATAGTCGAACTCGGGGGCGATGCGCAGGAGCGCCTCGGCGCAGCGAACCGTGAGCTCCTGGTCGCCGAGCATGATGAACGCGGCGATCTGCAGCTTGTCGGAGATGGGGAAGAGCTCGAGGTCGCGCCTGAGGCCGGCCACTTCGATCGTATGGAACATTGCGTGTCTCGCGCGGGGCGCCTGCGGCGGAGGGCCGCGGGAGGCGCCCCGGGTCATGGAATCGGAAGGCCGCGCCGGAAGGGGCCGCTCAGGGCCGGGCGGCGCGGAATGCGAGCGCCATTCTAGCCGCGCCGGACATGCGAAGGCCCGCGGCCTCCGCACGGGAATCGAATTTCCCTTCGGGAGACGCGCGGGCCTTCGCGGGATGCCGCGGCGCCTGAAGCGCTGCAAGCGAATCAGTTCGTCAGGTAGTCGCGCAGCCTTTCGGTGAAGTCCGGCGAGCGGAGCTTCCGAATGGCGGCCGACTCGATCTGGCGCACGCGCTCGCGCGTGAGTCCGAGCGTGCGGCCCACCTCCTCGAGCGTGTGGTCCTGGTTCGTGCCGATGCCGTAGCGCAGGCGCAGCACCTGGGCCTCGCGGGCGGAGAGCTCGCCCAGGGACTTCTGGATGCACTCGATCATGGACTGGCCCTGGAAGGCGACGCCCGGATCGTCGCGCTCGTCGCCGCGGACGAAGTCGAGCTTCGTCGCGTCCTCCTCGTCGCCGATCGGCGCGTCGATCGACTCGACGCCGCGCATGGCCTGCGTGAGCAGGAGCACCTTCTGGAGCGGGAGCTCGGCGAGGTCCGCGAGCTCCTGCTCGGTCGGCTGGCGGCCGTGCTGCTGCAGGAACTTCTGCTTCTGGCGGCGGAGCTTGTTGTAGGACTCCGTCATGTGCACCGGAATGCGAATCGTGTTGCCGAAGTCCGCCACCGCGCGGGTGACCGACTGGCGCACCCACCAGGTCGCATAGGTCGAGAACTTGTAGCCGCGGCGGTACTCGAACTTGTCCACGGCCTTCATGAGGCCGAGGTTGCCCTCCTGGATGAGGTCCGTCATCGCGAGGCCGCGGTTCACGTAGCCCTTGGCGATCGAGATCACAAGGCGCAGATTCGCCTCGATCATCTTGGCCTTGGCCTGCATGAGGTTCGTCTGGGCGAGCTTCATGGCGCGGCCGAGCTCGCGCTGCTCGGAGAGGCGCAGCAGCCCGTCGCGCTCGGCGCGGATGAGGATGTCCTGATCCTCCTTGAGGACGGCGATCGAGTGGCCGACGGCCTCCGACCAGGGGCGGCCGGCGGCGGCGACGTCCTCGAAGACCTTCGGATCGGTGACCGCGTCGCTCTTGAGGAGCTCGACGGCGTCCTTCTGCGGCATGCGGCACTGCTCGACGAGCGTGAGGCGCATGCGCTTCAGGGTGTCGTTGACCTCGTCCATGTGCGCGCCGATGTGGTCGGTGATCTGCGTGACGAGCTTGACGGAGAAGCGGATCGGCGAAAGCGCGGCGGACATGTCGCCCAAGGCCTTGCGGTAAACCGCCTCCCTGCCGGGCTGGCCGTAGGTCTCGCGCACGCGCTCAAGGGCCGAGCGGGCGGCGTCAAAGAGCGAGATCACGCGCTCGCGCATCTCCGAGAGCTGGTCCACGGTCATGGCCGCGGCGCCGATGTCGGTCGCGATCTCGTCGCCGTTGGAGGAATCGGCCTCCTCGCTCGCCTTGGCGGCGGCGTCGTTGAAGCCGTCGACCACGGTGTCGACGGGCGTGTCCTCGTCGCGGAGCACCTCGCCCAGGCGCAGGATCTCCTCGACGGCGCCCGGGTACTGGGCGATCGTCGAGACGAGACGGATCGTGAACTGCTCGATCGACTTGGCGACCTCGATCTCGCCGGCGCGGGTGAGGAGCTTGTGCGAGCCCACGCCGCGCAGGTATGCGCGAAGCGGATCCTTCGAGAGGCCCGCGGACTCCTCGGGCGTGAGCATGACGGCGGCGTCATCCTCGTCGATGTCGTCGCCCTGGTCCCCGCCCATGCCGTTGATGAGGATGTCGTCCTCGTCGGGCGGCGCCTCGAAGACCTGGATCGAGAGGCGGCCGAGCTGCTCGGTCACCTCCTGCAGGCTCTCCGTCGTGCGCAGGGCGTTCTCGGGGAGGTAGTCGTTGATGTCGGCGAGCGTCACCCAGCCGCGGGTGCGGCCGAGACGAACGAGCTCGCCGTAGCCGTTCTTGGGCGGAACGCGCAGCTCCGCCGGAACCGCCGGAGCGGCGCCGTCGGCGGCCTCGGCCTCGCCCTCAGGCTCGGCGCCATCCTGCCAAGCCGCGAGCTCGGCGACCTCGTCGTCATCCGCGCCCGAGGCGATGTCCTCCTCGGCGATCGCCTCGTCGTCAAGCTCGCCGGCGTCCGCGGCGTCCGCCTCGTCGGCGAAGTCATCCTCGGCCTCGGCGGCCTTGGCCTTCGCCTTCGACTTGGAGGCCTTCTTCGCCTTCGCGGGCTTCTCGGCCTTCTCCGTCTTCTCAGACTTGGCGACCTTCGCCTTCTTCGGCTTGGCGGGCTTGTCCTCAGTCTTCTCCGCCTTTTCAACGGCCTCGGCCGGCGCCTCGGCGGGCTCGGCGGCCTTCTTCGCCTTGGCGGCCTTCGCAGGCTTTTCAGCCTTCTCTGTCTTTTCGGACTTCTCGGCCTTCTTCGCCTTGGCGGGCTTCTCAGCCTTCTCGGACTTCTTCGAAGCCTTCGCGGCCTTCTCCCCGCCGGCGGCCTGCGCAGACGCCTCGGGGGCGGCCGCCGCCACGGCGGGCTCGGCCGCGGCGGGCGCATCGCCCGTCTCGGCGGCCTTGGCCAGCGACTTCGCGGCTCCGCTCACGAGCGCCTCCGCGTTGACGGGCAGCGTGCCCACCTTCACCGTCAGGGTCTTCCTGACCTTCTTGGGCGCCTCGAGTTCGGCGCTCTTTTCGGTCGTCTCGTCCGTGGTCTTCTTTGTCGTCTTGCCCATAATGCTTCACCGGAGGAAGGAGCCGCGCGCCCGCTTCCAAGGCGCGGAGGCGGCTCCTCCGGGAGAGAATCCTGTTTCGTTTCGTTGGCGAATGCGTGGCTGATTCCTGCGTTCCGCGGAGGCGCAAAAAGCCTGCGCCGCCATGCTCCGCACGCAGCTGCAGACCGTTTTCTTTCGTCTTGTCGCGCCGTCCGGAAATCCTTTCCGGCGGCGCCCATGCGCCTCTCTCCTGAACGCGGGCCTCCGCCCGCTCTCACTTCCGCCGCGCCCCGGACCTCATCGGAACCGGTCGCCTCAGCCTCTCCCAACGGCAGCATCGCCCGCGGATTCTCGTCCTCCGCGTCGTCTCCCCCGGCGCGAGCCTTTGCGCGGCGGGCGGATTCTCTGACTCTCGGCATGCGTGCGGGAGCGCCTCCGCGGGGGCCTGAACCCCGGAGCGGCAGCGAAAAAAGGCTGACAGAATAACGCCCTGCGCATGCTTTATCAAGCGCAGGGCGGGAGAGTTTTTCGGGCCTTCCGGGTCAGTCCTTTCCGTCGCTCTCGACGAAGCTCTTGAGCTTGTCGGCGCGGCTCGGATGGCGAAGCTTTCTCAACGCCTTGGTCTCGATCTGGCGGATGCGCTCGCGCGTGACGTCGAACTGCTTGCCGACCTCCTCCAGGGTGTGGTCGCTCTGCATCTCAATGCCGAAGCGCATGCGCAGCACCTTGGCCTCGCGCGGCGAGAGGCTGTCGAGCACCTGGCGGACGGTCTCCGTGAGGCTCGAGTTCTGCACGGCCTCGGCGGGCGCCACGGTCTGCGTGTCCTCGATGAAGTCGCCGAGATGCGAATCGTCGTCGTCGCCAATGGGCGTCTCCATCGAGATCGGCTCCTTGGCGATCTTCATGATCCGCAGGATCTTGTCCTCGGGCATCTCCATGAGCTCGGAGAGGCGCCGGCTGTCAGGCTCGACGCCCGTCTCCTGGAGCTCCTGGCGGGTGATGCGGTTCATGCGGTTGATCGTCTCGATCATGTGGACCGGGATGCGGATCGTCCTCGCCTGGTCGGCGATGCTGCGCGTGATGGCCTGGCGGATCCACCAGGTCGCGTAGGTCGAGAACTTGTAACCGCGGCGGTACTCGAACTTGTCGACGGCCTTCATGAGGCCGACGTTGCCCTCCTGAATGAGGTCCAGGAACTGCAGGCCGCGGTTGGTGTACTTCTTGGCGATCGAGATCACGAGGCGCAGGTTCGCCTCGGTCATCTCGCGCTTGGCGTTCCTCGCCTTCGCCTCGCCCGTGGCCATCTGCTTGTAGGCCTCGAGAAGCTCGCCGACGGTCATGTGGGCGCCGCGCTCGAGCGCGGAGAGGTGGCGCTGCTCCTCCTCGACGGTGGCGCGCAGATGAAGGATTGCGGCAGCCTTCTCGGGGAAGGCCGCGGCGACCTCGTCGACCCAGCCGATGCGGGTGGCGTTCCGGATGAAGTTCTCGAGGAACCATTCGCGCGGGATGCCGATCTTGCGCACGTACTCGTCGTAGACGACGCGCTCGCTCGCGCGGACGTCGCCGATCGTGCGGCGCAGCGACTCGCAGAGCCGGTCGGCGGTCTTCGCGGTGAAGCGGATTCCCATGAGCTCCTTCTGCACGGCGTCCTTGAGCGCCTCGAGCCCCGGCGCGCCCGGCCCCTTCTCGTCGAAGAGCCGCACGAGCGCATGGAAGTGCTCCGCGACGCGGTCGAACACCTCGAGGCTGCGCGCCCGGAGCTCCTCGAGCTGGCCCACGGTCATCGCCGAGGCGCCCATGTCGGTCTCGTCCTCGTGCGCGCCCACGGCGTTGCCGCGGTCGTCCGCGGTGACGATGCCGTCGACGATCTCGTCGATCGCCGCGTCGCCCGTGCGGATGCGATCGGCGCTCTCAAGAATCTCGCTCACCGTGACCGGGCACCGGGCGATGGCGAGCACCATGTGCTTCAAGCCGTCCTCGATGCGCTTGCTGATCTCGATCTCGTCCTTGCGCGAAAGCAGGTCTACGAGACCCATCTCGCGCATGTAGATGCGCACGGGATCCGTCGTGCGGCCGAACTCGCTGTCCACCGTCGAGAGCGCGGCCTCGGCCTCCGCCTCGGCGTCCTCGTCGGTGACGGCCTCGCCCGCGCCCTGGATGAGCAGCTGCTCCTCGTCGGGCGCGACCTCGTGGACCTCGATGTTGAGGTTCCCGAGAATGGTGACGATCGTCTCGATCGCGTCCTCGTCAAGGAGCGTGTTCGGAATGTTGTCGTTGATCTCGCTGTAGGTGACGTAGCCGCGCTCCTTTCCGAGCGTGATGAGCTTCATGAGGCGGGACTTCCTGTCCTCCTTGCTCTCCTCCTCGGCGCCGTAGCCGTGCTTCATCGCCTCGAGGAGCGCCTGGTCGCGCACGGCGCGCGAGCGCCGCGTGCGGCGGGGCTTCTTCGCGCCGTCGGCGGAGGCGCCGGCGCCTTCCGCGGCGCCCTCCCCCTCGGCCGGCTCGGCGGCGTCATCTCCCTCGTCGGCCGCATCAGCGACGTCGTCGAAGTCCGGAATGTCCTCGTAGCCGTCCCCTTCGGCGTCATCGTCGTCAAGGACGTCAAGGATTCCGCCCTCGTCGTCCTCGAAGTCCATGTCGCCCTCGGTCTTCGCGCCGCGGCTCTTCGCCCCCTTTGACTTCGCGCCCTTGGCCGGCTTCGCGGTCTTCGCCCGGGGCGTCTTGGCCTTTGTCGACCTTGTCGCCTTCGCGGGCTTCTCCGGCGTCTTTCCGGCATCAGCGGCGGACGCCTCAGCCGCTTCAGAAGTCTCTGCCGCCTCGGCCGCCTCCATCGCCTCCGGAGCGGGTTCGGCGGCCTTGGCCGTGCGGCGGGCGCGCTTGGGCTTTGCGGGCTTGTTCGCGGGCGC
>ERZ1035025.1370-NODE-1370-length-12483-cov-4.947457_pt1 | contig 12483 bp, 10 predicted proteins | sample MGYA00520619_ERZ1035025 | MGnify/ENA primary metagenome ERZ1035025 (study PRJEB33766, sample SAMN09781742) | gut metagenome | biome: gut microbiome | host: Homo sapiens | place: Madagascar | study: EMG produced TPA metagenomics assembly of the PRJNA485056 data...
AAGCGAGCAAGGTGACGTGAAATGAAAGGGCGCTGACCTTCTGGTCGCGCCCTTGAAATTGAACGTCAGATTGCCGCTTGGGGCCGTTTGCAGCGTCGAGCAGTTACGCGGTTTGGTAAAACCGCGTAACTACAGAGCCTCCAGTGCGTTGGCGATGCGCTTCATGGCTGCGTCGGCAGCTGCTTGGTCGGGGGCTTCGGCCAGCACGCGAATCACCGACTCGGTTCCGCTCTTGCGCACGAGCACGCGGCCCTCGCCCGCCAGCGCGGCCTCGGCCTCGGCGATCGCGTTCTGCACGCCCATGTTCTCGAGCGCGGCGTCCTTATCCGCCACGCGCACGGCGACCTGCGCCTGCGGCAGCAGCTTGCACGGAGCCGTGAGTTGCGAGAGCGTCTCGCGCTCGGCACGAATCACTTCCATCACGCGCAGCGAGGTCATAATGCCATCGCCCGTGCGCTCGATATCGCCAAAGATCGTATGGCCCGTCTGCTCGCCGCCCAGGCTGTAGCCGCCCTCGCGCATCTTGGCATACACATGACGGTCGCCCACGCCGCTGGTCACGGCACTCAGACCGGCAAGCTCCAGCGACTTGACCAGGCCAAAGTTGCTGGCGATCGTCGGTACCACGGTACCGCCCGAGAGTCGCCCGTGCTTGTTCAGGTACACGCCGCACACGTACAGGATCTGGTCGCCGTCGACCACGCGGCCGCGCTCGTCCACGGCCAGGCAGCGGTCGGCATCGCCGTCGTAGGCAAAGCCCACGTCCAGGCCCTGCTCCACCACGTGGCGCTGCAGGCGCTCCATATGCGTAGAGCCGCAGTCGACGTTGATGTTAAAACCGTCGGGCGCGGCGTTGATCACGCGCACGTCGGCGCCCAGCGCGTCGAATACCGGCTTGGCCACCGAGGACGCCGAGCCGTTGGCGCAGTCGATGCCGATCTTAACGCCCTGCAGCGAAAAGTTCGCGCTCGCGATGAGCGAGGCAATATAGCGGTTGCGCCCCTGCATGTAGTCCACCGTGGCGCCGATGTGGTTGCCCGTTGCCAGCGGCACCTCGCTCTTGCCATCGATGTAGTCCTCGATGAGCTCCAGCACGTCCTCGTCCATCTTAAAGCCGTCGCTGTTGACGAGCTTGATGCCGTTATCGCAAAACGGGTTGTGGCTCGCGCTGATCATGATGCCGCAATCAAAGCAGCCCTCCACGGTCTGATGCGCCACACCCGGCGTCGGGATCACGTGCAGCATATATGCGTCCGCACCGCTCGCGACCAGGCCACTCACCAGCGCCGCCTCGAACATGTAGCTCGAACGACGCGTGTCCTTGCCCACGATCACGCGCGCCTTGCGCTCGCGGTTGGCGCCGTAATACCAACCCACAAAACGGCCGATCTTGTACGCATGCTCTACGGTCAGCCCAACGTTGGCCTCACCGCGAAATCCGTCGGTGCCAAAGTACTTCATAAGAGGTCCTCTCTATAGACAAAGGCGCGCCGCCAAAGCAACGCGCCGCCAGCCTATTATCCTTTATCGCAACCGCGCAGGCTACACCGTCAAAAACACCATCGCGATAATCATGGCAAAACCCGCCAGGTCGGTGGGCAAAAATACCGTTCCCAGCATAAGGGCGCTGGTGATGGTGGCCGAAACCGGCTCCATGGTTCCAAGGAGGCTCGCGCGCACCGAGCCAATCTCCTTAACGCCCTGCATGTAGAACATATAGGCGAAGAACGACCCCACCACAATAAATATCGCGAGCGCACCGACACCCGAGGGGCCGAGCGCCGGCATATGCGCCCACGGCTGGGTAAAGATACTCATCACGATTCCCGCCGAAAGCATGGCCGAGCCCGTGACGACCGGACTGCCGTATTTGTTGAGGATTCCCGCCGGGATGATTGCTATGCAGGCACCGCCCACTGCGCACAAAAGGCCCGCGAGCAGGCCCATCGGCGAGATGCTGAGCGTACTGGGGTCGCCGCCCGTGGCAATTAAAAACGTTCCGACCAAGGCGAGCAAAATACCCAGCGCCTCGCGCGTGCGCGGCAGTCGATGCGCGGTGACGCAGGCATACCCCATGACGACCACCAGCTGCAGGCACTGGAAGACGGTCGCGGTGCCCGCGTTGGTCAGGCGCACGGCTGACAGATAGCAAAGCTGGTTGAACAGCAGACCAAAGATCGTAAACAGAATAAGCTGCTTGCGATCGGCGGGGGTGGTCCACAGCTTGACCAGGCGGTCGCGGTCTTTTCTGAGCACAACGAACATAAAGAGCAGGCCAGCGATAACTTGGCGCACGCTCATCAGCCAAAACGTCTCGATATGGCACACGTCAAAGAGGTAGCTGGCGCTGGTACCAGAAAAACCCCAAAACGTACCGCCGGCAAACGCGGCGAGCGTACCCAGGGCCACCTTGCGCGCCTGGGCGTCGTTGAGGCGGTCGCGCCATGCACGGCGGGTGCTGCGGCTGAGCTCATCGGTGCCCTCGGGCACGACAAAATCGGACGCCGCCGTCATCGGCACCGAAGCCCTTTCGCGTGCGTGCTGCGCTGCGCGCTCCTGTTCCATTCCACTCCCCCGAAATCAATTGGCAACAAAGCGCTCAAACTGTAGCACGAATATTGGTATGAAAAAGCGGACGATTCGGAATGTCTACGGGCGTCCAATTTGCAGGGACGAAAGAAATGACGGAAGGCCACTATGCCAAGGGACTGGGTTCGTCTGGAGCGCTGGGGTCGGAACCGGAACTCGGCTCAGCCTCGGCGCCGTGCTCAACGCGATTGTCGGCATCGTCCTCGTCGCCGGCGTCGCCCTGCTCCTCCTGCTCGCGACGACGTTTTTCGCGAATCTGCTCCACGGCGGCACGCAGGGCGGCCTCGTCCTCGGCACGCGCCACGTCTTGCGTGGTCTTAACCATATGGCGAATTTCGAGCACCAGCAGCACAATCAACGGCACCACGATAAGCGGAAAGAACAGCAACGGATTGGTGAGCAGCGACACCACCACGCCCAGGCCTGCCGAGACAAAGACCACGTGGCCCACCACATCGGCGGCGGGCACGGGCGCGGCGTCCTCGACCGGATTGGCATCGCCCTTGGTGTGATAGACCGGCGAGCCGTCGGACGCGGCGTCCACAGATACGATGCGGTGCGTGTTGAGCGAACCTTCCAGCGCGTCATCGGACGAATGGAAGGTAATGATATCGCCCACCTGGTAGACCTGGCTGTTGTCGGTATCGACGACGATAAACGAATGCACGGGAATCGCCGGCTCCATCGAGCCGGTCAGCGTACGCATAAAGCCGTAGCCCATGATGGTGGGAATCTCACCGGCGGGCGTGAACACCGTGCGCAGCAGCACCACAAAGGCGACCAGGATCACCACGGTCGCCAACACGTTGATCATGCGGAGCACGTGCTTCATCACTTGTCGGCGTCCTTTGCGGAAGTCTCGGAGTCGGCAGCGACCTCGACCTCGGTGGCATCCGCCGCAGAAGCGCCATCCTCGACAGGCGCGGCGGCCACGCCCTCGCCAGCCTCGCCGCGCAGGCGGGCCAGCAGATAGCGCGACAGGCTGTTGCCCTCGGCGCGGCGCTCGGCACGCTCGCGATTGCGCTCGGCCTGCTCCAGTTCTTGCGCCAGTGCATCCAGGCGCTGCTGCATCTCCGCGCGAGCGGCTTCGACCTCGCGCTCGCAAGCGGCACGGACGGCGGCGACCGCCTGCTCGATGCGCTCCCCAGCCTCGAGCTCGGCGGCGGCAATGCGCGCATCGGCATCGGCACGAGCTTCCTCGGCGGCACGCGTGGCGGCGTCGCGCTCGGCGGCAGCGGCGGCGACCTTTTCGTTGGCATCCACCGCAGCCTGCTCAACGGCAGAGTCGGCGGCGGCGCGGGCAGCATCGATCGCGGCATCGGCGGCCTGCTGGGCGGCGGAGACCTTCGCCTCAGCCGCGGCAACGGTGTCGGCGAGCGTCTGGTCCGCAGCGGCTGCAGCGGCATCGGCCGCCTCCTGCGCAGCGCGAGCATCGCGTTCGGCCGTCAGTTGCACCTCCTCAATGCACAGCTCGGCGGCATCCAGCTTGGCATGCAGTGCAGCCGCTTCCTTGGCAGAGGCCTCACGCACGGCGGCGAGCTCGGCCGCGGCGGCGTCCTTGGCGGCCTGCAGTTCGGCGGCATCGGCCGCCGTCTTGGCAGCCAAGGCCGCGGCGGACTCGCTCTTGGCCTGCGCGACCTGAGCGGCAGCGGCCTGCTCGGCGGCAGCAACCTTGGCGTCCGCGTCGGCACGGGCGGCCGCGACCTCGGCATCGGCCTCGGCACGCATCTGCGCCAGCTGCGCCGCCGCGGTCTCACGCGCCTCGACAGCGTCGGCCTCGGCAGCTTTCTTGCCCGCCTCGACATCCTCCAGCGAACCTTGCAGCTCCTCAACATCAGCCTCGGCCATCTGTGCACGCTGCGTCAGCGCCAGCTCGCGCGTCTTTGCCTCGTCCAGCTCGTCGGCCAGGTCGTCGCGCTCGTCGGTCAGCGCATGGGCCTGAACCTTCCAAGACTTGACCTGCCCCTGCAGCTCCTCGATCTGCTCGCGCGCCTCGGCCAGCGCCTGCTCGGCATCGAGCTGGGCCTGCGTGACCTCCTCCACAAACACGCGGCGGACCTCGACGTCGGGCAGGTCGGGGCTATCGACCTGCACCTCCTTAATCTCTTTAATAAACTTGGGCGCCACCGGCGCGTGTTGCACGCTCTCGAGCTCCTGCAGGTTGCGCTCGTCATCGGTCAGGCTCTTAAAGACGGTGTAGTTGTTAATGAGGTTGGTGTACATCTGCACCATGTACTCGTCATCGAACGCCAGCGACTGCTGCTGCACGTCGATGTTGTAGCCCACCTTGTCGTAGCGCTCCATAAACTGCCACAGCTGGTAGCACTTGCGGTAGTTGGGGTCCTTCATGATGAGGTTGGTGCGCTGGATGGGGCTGCGAACCGCGCTGCAGCCGTTCATGATCTGGCAGAACGACGCGCCGCGCAGCGCCATGACAAGGCGGCGCACGCGGTCGATGCGCATAAAGACGTCCATGTTGTCGGCGTCGTTCTCGGCAAAGCTCTGGCGGTTCTTGACCGTCATCTCGACGTTGTACTCGATCTCCTCGTACGCATCGTCGATCTTGCTGTGCATCTTAAAGCGGTTGCGGATCTCGTTGCCCGTCGACCAAAAGATCACGTCGGTACGCTTGTCCACAAACGTCAGCAGGCGCTGAATCAGGTGGTAGATAAAGCGGTTCTCGTACAGGTCGTACGTCTCGACGGTATTGACGTTGAGGATGCGCGTGGGGTGGACGCCGCCATCGTCGCTCGGCGCCAAGAACTGCGTGTTCTGGCTCAGATGGCGAACACTGTCGGCGCTGATCTTTTTGGCAAGCGAGACCGGCACCACCTCTTCCTCGGTGGTGATAAAGCGGCGCGGCTTTTCGATAATGGTGTTGATGGCGTCGAGCGAGTCCTCGATCATGCTGATCCATTCCTCGTCCACCACCTTGACGAGCTCCTCGCGCTGCTGCTCGATCGTGGCGCCCGAGGCCTGCGCCATCTCAAACAGATAGCGAAAGTAGCGGCTGTCCTCCTGGATGGGCTCCATCTGCTCGGAGAAGCTGGTATAGAGGTCCTGAATGGTCTCGGACATGGGTTACTCCATAGGTTGGATCGATCGGAAAGGGGCGGGGCGACATCACGCCGCCCCGCACTTACGCCATTAGTAGAAGTTCTGGATCCGCTGCAGGTACATGACGGAATCGGGCAGGCCGCCCTCGCCAAAGGTCTTCTCGATGTACTCGATCAGGCCCTTCATCTCGTCGCGCACAAAGCTCACGTTCATGGACTCAAACTTCTTGAGCACCTTGCGGGCGATGATATAGTCCATGCCGCCCAGCTCGGTGCCGCCGCACGCCACGTACACGGGGATAAAGTCGTACATCTGCTTGATGATACGGTTGCCAAACGCCAGCTTAAAGCGGGTCTGCAGGTACTGGTCCAGCTTGTGCATCTTCTGGAGCAGCTCGTCGTCGATCACGTACTCGACCTTGGCCTTTTGGAACAGATACTGCAGGTGGTCGGCCGTCACGTGCACGCGCTCGTGCGGCTCGCACTCAAACGCGTCGGCGCGCTCGTTGAGCTCGATGGGGATCGCGCGGTCGTACACCTTGTCCGTGATGGTAAAGGTGGAATCGTCGTTGTTGGCCGTGCCGATAAACCACAGGCTGTCGGGAATGGTGAGCTTGCCGTCGTGCAGAGCCTTGGGGTCGGCGGCCCACTGGGTGGGCACCAGGTCGAGCACCCACTCGTCGTGGCTGGGCATCTCGAGCACCGACAGGATCTCAGCAAAGTAGTACTCCACGCGGGCGAGGTTCATCTCGTCGAGCACGATCATGGACGGGTCCTGGCGAAGGCCCGCCTCGTACACGGCGCGGAGGAACTCGGTCTCGTTAAAGCGCTTGGAAAACTCGTTAAAGTAGCCGAGCACCTCGGTGCGGTCGCGGAAGCTCGGCTGCACCGACACGATGGTCGCGGGGTTGTCCAGGTAGCGGCTAAAGCTGTAGGGCAGCGAGGTCTTACCGGTACCCGAGATGCCTTCCAGGATCAGCAGCTTGGAGGCGGCCATGCCGGCCACAAAGCGGCGGATGATCTCGGGCGTGTAGTAAAGCTTCATCTGGCTGCACGCAAACGCGCGGAAGCTGTCGACAAAGTCCTCCAGCGAGATGGCGTCGTCGTAGACCGGAGACTCCCAGTCGCGGTACTTGAGGTCCACGAGCGAAAGCTTGGGGAAGCGGTTGGCCTGGGCGATCTCTTTTTCCTCGGCAAGGGTCTTGGCCTCGACGGTGGCCTTGGCCATGGCGGCTGCGGCATCCTTGACGCCCGCGCCGTCGAGCGCGAGCGACGCGTTGCCCGACATGACGGCCGTCGCCGCGGCGCCCTCGCCCGCAGGCGCACCGGCGCCCGCAGCGGCGCCCACCACGTTGCCCACCGTGGGCAGGTGGTCGTCGGCCAGGGCCGAGGCGCCCACGTACGGAATCTGCTTGGTGCCGCCCATGGCATTGACCTTGAGCGCCAGCAGCTTGTTCTTCTCGTCCATCAGGTCGAGCACCTGCTTGTTCAGGCGACCGATCTCGCGATAGAGCGCCTTGTTGGACGTGTCGTCGCGATGCAGGCGGCGGTTGATGCGGTAGCGGTGCACCAGGATGGCCACGATCAGCACGGGGACCGCGATGAGCATGGCAAACAGAATGACCGCGCCAATCTTGCCCACCAGGTCAAACGTGGTGAAGTAGGTCATAAAGATGTTGAAGTACTCAACCCAGCCAAACACCAGCAGGTTAAGGATGGAGCTCACGACGGCAACGACGTTGTAGACAACCTTTGCCAGCAGCTCCCAGGCAAATCCCAGAAACTCACTCACCGTCGGTACCCTCCTGCTTGGTCGCGTTCATCGCCGCCTCGGCCTCGGCTTTCAGACGGCGGGCTTCTTCGAGCTTGGCCTCGGCCTGGGCGAGCTGCTCGGCGGCGTTATCGGCGGTGACGGCGGTGTCGCCCTTGCCCTCGGCGTCCACGATAGCAGCCGCGGCGGCCAGGCGGTCCTCCTCGGCCATAGCGCGCTTAAGGTTCATGCCCACCACGATGAGGTGATACACCTGGTAGATAAAGAGCAGCAGCATAGGCAGGACAATCACGATGAGGAAGCCCATGGAGCTGGACAGGAAGTCCATGACCTTGCCCATCTGCGGCAGCGCGAACACGTACTTGCCCACGATGTCGCCGTCGCTGATGATGTGCGTATCGGCCACGTCGTTGTTGTCGCCCTTGGTGGTAAAGCTGCGCATGCCGTTGACCTCGTCGATGGCGGCGATGCGGTGCGTGTTGAGCGCGTACTCGTTGTCGATGATGGTGTGGAACGTCACGATGTCGCCCACCTCGAGCTTGGAGGTGTCGCACTTTTGGATGACGATGAGGTCGCCCTTGTTAAACGTGGGCGCCATGGAGTCGGACTGCACGGCGAGCGGGGTGAAGCCGGCGATGTCGGAGACGCTGCCGTCCTCGTGCGTGGCGAGCGTGGTAAACGCATACAGGGCCGCCACCAGGATGATGATCCACATGACGACGCTCAGCGCGATGGATGCGACTTTTTTGACAGATTGCATGATGTCCCTTACTACCGTGTCTGACTAGGTCGTGCGCGGCCCAGCGGCCGCCGTGCGTATCTACTGTTCCTCGATGCCCTCAAAGCGCATCGAAACCGAATAGTTAGCTCCCTTTAGCATATTAGTGCAATTTGGGTCCGTTCCCTCGAGCCATATGCGAACGGTCACCGGCTTGTCCGTTTCTTTTATCAGGTCGAACATATCGCTGGCCGCGGTGGCAGCGCCCGAGTCGAGCCCAAAGACGGTGGCCGTGCCGGACGAGCCCCCGCCTCCGTTGGGGTTGTAGACCCAGGTGTGGCCGTCGGCGGTAAAGCTCATGCGCATGGCGCTGGCCATACCCTGCGTGTCGGAGCTAAACCGCGTGCCGGACGCGCCGCCGTCGCCGTCCTGCCCGGTTAGGCGGACGCGCAGGTCCGTGCTGCTCATAAAGTGCAGCGTAAACTCCAGGTAGGCGCCGGTGGCGGGGTCGGCGGTGGAGCCGTCTTCGAAGGTGAAGGTCTGGTAGTCGCTCGTGGTGACGGGTTTGAGCTTGGATGCGTCGATGTCCACGCCCTTTTCGCTGGCGATGCGCGCCGAGATCTGGTCGAAGCCCAGGCTGTGGACGTATTCGTCGAACGTGGCATGCTCGTCCAGGTCAAAGCGCAGCGAACCGTCGGCGTTGGCGTCGATCATGAGCATGCGGGTTTTGGCGCTATCGGCGATGGAAAACCAGGCAAAGGTTGCCATGGCTATCGCCACCAGGGCAAACAGGACCAGCACCACGGTGGTGGTGAGCTTGCGGCGCAGGTCGGTGTCGGCGGGGGCTTGCGCGCCGGCGGGCTTGCCGGTGGCGGGCGTGCAGTTGGCGGCGGGTTGCTTACGCGTCATGGCTACTCACCGTCCAGGGTCGCAAAGAGCGCCAGGTGCAGGGTGCCCGGGTCTTGATGCAGGTAGTCGGCGCTATCGGGGTCGGTGCCCTCGATGTAGTAATAGATGTCGAGGCGATAGGTCTGGCCCAGTGCCAGCGTGGCAAGCGTGTTTTGCGGGCGCTCGGCCGTCTCGCCGGCGTCCAGGGTAAAGGCGGCCGGATCCTGCGTCACGTTGGCACCGCAGGCAAGTTGGCCGTTTTGCCAGCCCAGGAGCATGCCCTCGGTGTAGCCTGCCAGGCCCGCAGGCGCGGTCGCGGGATGCTCGCCGCGATGGCCGCCATCGGAGCTGTCGAGCTCAAAGATGTTGGCGGCGAGCACCTGGCCGCCGCTCGAGATCTTGATGCCCACGCGGGCCGCGCGCAGCAATTCGGCGTCGGCACCCTGCGGGACCAGCGATTCGGCCAGATACAGGCTCACCTTGCCCTTAACCTTGCTGGCGCCCGTGCCCGTGATGGTGGGACGCAGGTCGATCCAGCCGTGGTAAAACGCGGAGCCGTTGTCTTTTGCCTGCTCAAACACCGTGGCAGCGCCGACTGAGTTGTTTTGCGAGCAGGCAGCAAAGCCGTTGAGGTCAAAGGTCGAGACCGGGTAGAGCGTCACGGCGCCGTTCGCGGTGGAAGTTAGGGAAACGTCGCCCTGCTGCGACCAGCTGCCGCGATCGGCGTCGCCCAGTTCCAGCACCAACTTGGACGTGTCGCTGTGCACGCTCACCGAGTTGGTGTTGACCTTTAAGTTGCTGGTAAACCAAGCGTAGGTCGCGGCGCCCAAGGTGGCGGCGAGCGTCACCATAACGAGCGCGATGTAGGCACGCGCGCGGCGGGCGTGGCGGCGGGCGGCGGCGGGCTCGAGGTGTGAGCGCTCGGCGGCTGCGCCGGAGGGGCCCGCGGGACTCGTGCTCTCGGTTTTGATCTTGAGGTTATCTGCTGGCATGTGCTTCTTGTCTTCCATGTCGCTTCGCCCCCCCTTATGCCTTGGCCGCGGCAAAGGCAAGCTGCAGCACCACATCGCGGGCCTGAGCCTCGTCGATGCAATTGGCGTCGCAGCCTTCCATGTACACAACGTAGCGAACGCTTGCCACCTCGTTGGCGGCCAGCGTGCAGATGGGCGTGGCACCCGCGCGCGCCGTGGGCGTGTCGTCGGTGCCGTCCATGCTAAAGGCGCTTATGGCGCGCGCAGGGTCGGTGGTGTAGGTCCAGCCCGAGGCGCCAGCCGTCACGACCACGCCGTCTTGCGCGGTGGTGCGCCTACTGGCGGCGCCCGCGGTGTTGCCCAGGTCGTCACAGGTAAAGATATGCGTTTGCGTTCCCGACTGGGTCGTAATGACCAGACCCAGGCGCAGTGCGGCCAGCAGCTGCGGGTCGCTCGTCACGCTCATCTGGCCCTGATACAGGTACACGTTGAGCGCGCTGTCGCTGCCCTTAAGGTACAGCGCGCCAGTGAGAGCGTAGTCGTCCAGCTGCGCGGTGCAGTCGGCGTAGTCGGTCGTGATGCCCGCGGCGTTTTGGAACGTGCCACGCCAAAAGCGGGAAAGGTCTGCCGTCGAGATGGGATAGAGCGTCTTGTCGGCGGCGGCAAGCGTTGCCGTCGTGTCCCAAGGCCCGTTAGCCGAAAGGCCAATCTGCAGGTCGGAGCCCTCGTCGCTTACCGTGTGCGCCACGGGCGTCACGTTGGTGTAGCGCGAGTTGCTAAACCAGGCGTAGGTGGCGGCGCTCAGGGCGGCCACCAGCACGAGCATCCATGCGGCCGCGGCAACCATGCGACGGCGCGAGCTTAGGATATCTTTGATGTTCGATGTACTCATCCCTGGCCCCCTTACGAACGCTTACCGGCAAAGCGCAACGCCAGCGATTGCAGGCTGGTGGCGGCCAGATTGTTGGTACAGTCGGGGTCGCAGCCTTCCAGCCACACGTACACATCCACGCGCACGGGCGTGCTGCGGTTGGTGCCCTTGGCAGCGGCGGGCAGGCTGCAGATCTTGGTCGTGGCCTCCTTGAGGCTCACGATGCCGGTGTCTTCGTTGTAGTCGCAGAAGTTTGCGCTGGTCAGCTGGTCAAAATGAACCGTTGTTCCATCGGAGCGGGTGCTGTCGAGCACCAGGTGATTCTGCTCGTTCTCGCCGGCATCCTTGCCGTCGAGCGTGTTGTAGCGCGCCTGGGGATTGCGCTCGCCCGAGACCTCAAAGATGTACTGGCCCGTAACGGTATCGCCCTGCCCCGGCGCATAGGTAACCAGGCCCACCCGCAGAGCGGTAGAGATGGGGTTTGCCGTGTCCTGCTCGGTAAAGTCGATGCCCGACAGGTACACGTCGGTCGCGGCCGAGTTGGTGGCCAGGTACAGGGAAGTCTTGTAGTAGTCGGAATGCTCGGCGGCGCCAAACATGCTGGCAAAGAGCGAGTCCTGGGTGGTTCCGCCGGTAAAGCCCGTTACCTTTTGGAAGCCGTTGAACACATTATCGGTCGAGACGGGATCGAGCAGGCCCGAAAAGCTCAGACCGGCGTTGGTTTTGTATTCGCCGTCGTACTCGTTGGAGATGAGGAAGGTCACGCCCGTGCCCGCGGCCATCTTGACGTCGGTGATGTGGCGGTTGGCGTTGTAGATGTACCAGGCATACGTTACGGCTCCGGCAGCAGCAAGGGCCACCAGCAGTGTGGCGAGCATGCGATTGAACTGTTTTCGCAGCGAGCGCGCGTCCGACATGCCCCTCCCCCAAATGCCGCGTTGCAAACTACCTGGACACCATTTGCCCATAATGGGAATATTTTACGCGAACGTGCAGTTCATCGGGGGTACAAACGCGACTTTTCACGTGCTGCTCGTGCCGGATCGGGGGCCGATAGGGTCGCAAGTTGCCACTTTTTAGAAAATAGTTCTTGCCACCGGGTGGGAGCTCCGTTATATTATTCCCTGCGCACTCGCGCACCCTTGATCGGGCGTTTAGCTCAGGGGGAGAGCGCTTCCCTGACACGGAAGAGGTCAGAAGTTCAAATCTTCTAACGCCCACCAAATGTTCGCAGCTCAGAGGCTTCGCCTCTGAGCTGTTTTGTTTTACGCCGCCAAACCAAGAGGACGCCGCGGCATCCGAAGCCGCTTCGGCAGCCCCCCAATAGCCATCCCACCCGAGGCCAATACCGCCTCGGCAGCGCCAGCAAACACCCCCAACTGCGCCCAAAGCCGTCTCGATGCCGCCGACAGCGAACCCAACCAAGTCCACAGTCGCCCAAATAGTCTTGGCGACCGCCTCAATCGGGCCTGGATGGGCCTCGATGCCACATCCGGACAACTTTCCTATAGCCAGGTCTAATACTTTTCCGCGGAGTGAACGAGCTTATTTGGACCCCCGAAGCATGCACACTTTTTGAAGCAAAAACCGCAGGATTCCAATGTCGAAACCGCAGGAAA
>ERZ1035025.1382-NODE-1382-length-12378-cov-4.026049_pt1 | contig 12378 bp, 8 predicted proteins | sample MGYA00520619_ERZ1035025 | MGnify/ENA primary metagenome ERZ1035025 (study PRJEB33766, sample SAMN09781742) | gut metagenome | biome: gut microbiome | host: Homo sapiens | place: Madagascar | study: EMG produced TPA metagenomics assembly of the PRJNA485056 data...
GTGCGAGAGCAAGGAGGCCGCCGACGCGCTGCGCGTGCGCGTCGGGGTGCTTCGAGAGAACTTTCCCGAAGCGGGCGAGGACGCCGTCTGGGCGGTGGACCTCGAGGGATGCGCCGCGGTCAATCGCGACGGGGCCGAGCTCGGCCGCATCGCTGGCGTCACGAGCAACGGCGCGCAGGACCTCTTCGTCATCGAGTACGCGGACGCCTCGGGCGCCCGCCGCACCTTTCTCATCCCGAACGTGCGCGACGTCTACGTCCTTGAGCTCGATCCGGCCGGCCGCCGCGCGGTCTTCGACTGGGATCCGGCCTGGCGCTGAGTCCCGTTCCTGCATTCATGGAGGCATGCGCCATGCGCTTTGACGTCATCACGCTTTTTCCGGAGATCTTCGGCGCCGTGCGCGACTGCGGCATCACCGCGCGCGCCCGCGCGCGGGGCCTGTGGCAGCTCAACTGCTGGAACCCCCGCGAGACCGCGACGGACTTCCATCGCACCGTCGACGACCGCCCCTTCGGCGGCGGACCGGGCATGGTGATGATGGCCGAGCCCCTCAAGCAGACGCTCGACGCGATCCGCGCCGCGGGCAACCGCGGCCGGGTGATCAGCTTCGCTCCGAACGGCTCGCGCCTCACGGACGGCCGCGTGCGCGAGCTCGCCGCCGCAAAGGAGCCGATCGTGCTCGTCTGCGGCCGCTACGAGGGGATCGACGAGCGGTTCCTCGAGACGGAGGTCGACGAGGTGGTGAGCCTCGGGGACTTCGTGCTCTCGGGCGGGGAGCTGCCGGCCTGCGCGCTCATCGACGCCGTCGTGCGCCAGCTTCCCGGGGCGATCAAGGATCTCTCGGCCTCGGACGAGAGCTTCGCGACGGGCCTGCTTGACGCGCCGCACTACACGCGGCCCGAGGTCTGGCGCGGCATGCCCGTGCCGGACGTGCTCCTCTCGGGGCACCACAGGAACATCGCCGCCTGGTCGCGCGAAAAAAGTCTTGAGCTCACGTTGCGCACCCGCCCCGACCTCATTACAATCGCGAACTCTTCGGGTCTGCTCACGCGCGAGGACGTCAGGTTCCTGCGCGCGCGCGGCGCGAAGATCCCGTCAGGAAAGTGAGGGCGGTCCGCGAGACCGCATTGAGCTTTCCTCCTGAACAATCAACCATCCTATCTGCGGCGGACTCCCCCTGCGGGGCCCCTAACACTCAGGCCGCATGAAGATGGGTACGGAGCTAGAAATGAATCTGATCGAGGTTCTTGAACAGGAAGAAATGGCCCGCGTCACCGCCGGCAAGACCATCCCCGACTTCCGCGCCGGCGACACGGTCATCGTGTCCGTCAACGTGGTTGAAGGCACGCGCAAGCGCGTCCAGGCCTTCGAGGGTGTCGTCATCGCCCGTCGCAACCGCGGCCTCAACTCCTCGTTCATCGTTCGCAAGATCTCGTCCGGCGAAGGCGTGGAGCGCACGTTCCAGACCTACTCGCCCGCGATCGCCAACATCGAAGTGAAGCGTCACGGCGACGTCCGCCGCGCCAAGCTCTACTACCTGCGCGAACGTTCCGGCAAGGCCGCCCGCATCAAGGAGCGCCTCGTCCGCAAGGAGGCCTGATTCCCCGCGAGTCAGCCGCTTCCCTGAAGCGATTGGGAGAACCCCCGCCAAGCCCTTCACCGGGCCGCGGGGGTTTTCTTTTGCTGCTGCGCGCGGGGCGCATTCTTTTTCGCCTTTCCTCGGTGGAAGTGCCTAAGCGGGGCGCGGGTGCCTCAACAAAGGCCGAGATCTCTTTTCCGGAATCGGGCCGCGCCGCGGCGAGGTCCCTACAATCGATCTTTCCCGCTCCTCGCAAATCTCTTCTTTCAGCGAAGGTATTTCTAGGAGCTTCAATGCATTTCAATCACGGAGAAGACGAAATGGCGCAGAACTACACGGTGACGATCCCTCATTACAGCGTCGGCCCCACGTGCTACGCCGAGATCGGCGAGGTCACGCGCTTCTATGGGCGGACCGCCGTCGTGATTGGCGGCGAGACGGCCCTTGCCAAGGCGGGCGAGGCCCTGCGCGCCGGCCTTGAGAAGGCCGGCATCGAGGTCCTCGACTGGCGCGTCTACGGCAAGGACGCCACGAACGCCGCGATCGAGCGCATCACGACCTCCCCGGCCGCTCAGAAGGCCGACATGCTCTTCGGCGTGGGCGGCGGCCGCGCCATCGACACCGTGAAGTCCGCGGCCGACATCCTCGGCAAGCCCTGCTTCTCCTGCCCGACCGTGGCCTCGAACTGCGCTCCGGTCTCCGCGATCGGCGTCATCTACAAGGACGACGGCGCCCTGAGCCACTACCACTTCACGAAGCGCTGCCCCGAGCACTGCTTCATCAACACCTCCGTGATCCTCGACAGCCCCGAGGAGCTCTTCTGGGCCGGCATCGGCGACGCCCTCTCCAAGCAGTCCGAGAGCCAGCTCGCCTCGCGCGGCAAGGATCTCACGCACACGCCGCTGCTCGGCGTCCAGGTCGGCCTCATCTGCGACGGGCCCCTGCTTGCCTACGGCAAGCTCGCGCTCGAGGACTTCCGCGCGAAGAAGGTCACGCGCGCCTTCACCGAGTCGGTCCTCGACATCATCGTCTCGACGGGCATCACGTCGAACCTCGTCACGACGAAGGACAGCTACTACTACAACTCCTCGCTCGCGCACTGCTTCTACAACGCCTCGATGGTGCTCCCCGAGATCCACAAGCACCTCCACGGCGAGGTCGTGAGCTTCGGCACGCTCGTGCTGCACGCCGTCGACGGCAACGAGGAGGCGCTCGAGCGCATGCTCGCCTTCAACCGCTCCGTGAAGCTGCCCGTCACGCTCGCCGAGCTCGACATCACCCGTCCCGAGCAGGTGGAGGCTCTGATTGACCGGGCCGTGTCCATCAAGGAGTGGACCTGCGTGCCCTACGAGATGACGAAGGACAAGTTCCGCGCCGGCATCTATGAGGTCGACCGCCGCGGCCGCGAGCTGATCGCCGCCGAATGATGAGCCGGAGCGTCGGGGGCGCTGTCGCCGCCTGACGCATCGGACTCACGGCCCCGAGGGCCGCCGCGCTTCTCCGTCGCGGCGGCCCTCGGCGCATTCCGGGCGCGCGGTCGGGTCAGTCCGCTTCGGTCCGGCCTTCCAGGGCCTTCCTGCGGTTGCTGCCCGCGACCATGTCGAAGCGGAAGAACCGGCATTCGAGGGGACCATTGAAGAGGACGGTCTTCCTCGACTCCTTGAGGCGCATCTGACCGGGAAGGAGCCGGTCGGAGGTGAGAAGCCACGCCGTCCAGCCGGCGAAGCCGCTCTTCAGCGCCCCGGCGAAGTCGCGCATCATCGCGGCGATCGAGGCGCTCTTGGGGTTGGACTGCTCGCCGTACGGCGGGTTGGCGATGACGAGGCCCGGCTCGGCCCCCTCGGGCGGGCGGACCTCGCGGGCGTCGCCCTGCGAGAAGACGATCCGGCCGTCATCGATGAGCGCGCCGAAGCCCGCGCGGCGGGCGTTCTCGACGGCCTTCTCGACGACGATCGAGGAGATGTCGTGCGCCTCGATCCTCACTTTCGTGTGCATGTTCCGCGCTGCGCGGGCGTCCTCCTTCATCTCGCGCCAGAGGGCCATGTCGAAGCCCTCAAGGTGCTCGAAGTCAAAGTGACGGTTGAGGCCCGGGGCGGTGTTCGTCGCCATGGCCGCGGCCTCAATCGCGATCGTGCCCGAGCCGCAGAAGGGGTCGACCAGGGGCTTGCCGGCGGTCCAGCCCGAGAGCATGAGGAGCGCCGCGGCGAGGTTCTCCTTGAGAGGAGCCTCGCCGTGCTCGAGACGCCAGCCGCGCTTGAAGAGCGACTCGCCCGCGAGGTCGATGTAGAAGCTCACGTGGTCGAACGTGAAGTACGCCTCGACGCGCACGTCGGGCTGGCGGCGATCGACCGAGGGGCGGCGGCCGGCGAGCTCCGTGAAGCGGTCGCACAGGCCGTCCTTGATGCGCAGCGTCGCAAAGTCAAGGCTCTCGAGCGGGCAGCGGTTCGCCGAGGAGTGGATGCGGAACGTGACGTCCGGTCCGAACCACTTCTCCCAGGGGGTCTTCTTCGCGAGCGCGTAGACGTCGCGGCTGTCCCAGTACTCGCCGAAGGCGACGCGCAGGAGCACGCGGGTGGCGAGCCGGGAGTGCAGGCACACGGCCATGCCGAGTTCAGGGCCGCCGGCGAACTGCACGCCGCCCTTCTGGGGGCGGACGAGGTCAGGATCGGCGTTGAGCGCGAGGATTTCCTCGGCGAGAAGCTTCTCGAGCCCGAAGGGGCAGGGAGCGTGGAAGACGAAGCTCGGCATGGCGGGATGTGGGTGAATGGGTGGAGGATGCGGCTCAGGCCGGCGCGGAGCCGGTGAAGACTGCTGAATCCGTCATTCTAGAGTGCCGCGGATCAAGGGGAGGGAGCGAGAGCGCTCTGCAAGGCAAATGACGCGCCTGGCCGGAGGGAAGAACGCTTCGGCGTTCTGAGTTCTGAAGGCTCTGTAAAGTGCGAGCTGCGCACGCTCGGAAAGCAGCCCTCTCCGGCAACGAGTCTCTTCGCAGGAGTCATGATCCGCTCCTTGGCGTGATCGGACAGGCGGGATCGCAGCTCCCGCCTGGGCGCCAGTGAAGAAGGTTCAGCGTCGTCCCTCGCCATGCCCGAGCACGATCCACTTGAGGGACGTGAGGCCCTCGAGCCCCACGGGGCCGCGTGCATGCAGGCGGTCCGTCGAGATGCCGATCTCCGCGCCGAGGCCGTATTCGAACCCGTCGGCGAAGCGCGTCGAGGCGTTCACCATCACCGAGCTCGAGTCCACCTCGCGCAGGAACCGCTCCGAAGCGGAGAGGCTCTCCGTGATGATCGCGTCGGTGTGGTGCGAGCCGTGCGTCTCGATGAAGTCGATCGCCTCGTCGAGCGAATCGACGACGGCGACGCTGATCACGGGGGCGTTCCACTCGGTGTCAAAGTCCTCGGGAGCGGCTCGCCGCGCGGGGAGGCCAGAGTCGTTGAGGATGCCGAAGGCCCGCTCGTCCGCGCGCATCTCAACGCTCTTCTCGGCATAGATCCGGCCGATCCGCGGGAGGAACGCCTCGGCGGCGGCCGCGTGCACGAGGAGCGTCTCCGTGGCGTTGCAGGGCGAGAAGCGCTGCGTCTTGGCGTTGTCCGCCACCGAGACGGCCATGTCGAGGCTTGCCGACGCGTCTACATAGGTGTGGCAGATGCCGTTGAGGTGCTTGATCATCGGCACCGTTGCGTCGCGCATCAGGCGGCTGATGAGGCTCTTGCCGCCCCGGGGGATGAGGACGTCAACGAAGTCGCGCGCCCGGATGAGCTCGCCCACGACGGCCCGGTCCGAGGTCGGGACGACCTGGACAGCCTGCGCGGACAGGTCCGCCGACTCGAGCGCAAGAGAGATGAGACGAGCGAGGGCGCGGTTGCTCCTGAGCGCCTCGTGTCCGCCCCGGAGGATCACCGCGTCGCCCGCCTTGAGACAGAGCGCCGCGGCGTCGATCGTGACATTGGGGCGCGACTCGTAGATGATGCCGACGACGCCGAGCGGAACGCGCATGCGCCCGACCTCAATTCCGCAGGGGCGGGGCCGCATCTCGGTCACGACGCCGACGGGATCGGGAAGATCCGCGATCTGCAGCACCCCTTCGGCCATGCGGTCGAGAACCGCGCGGCTGATCGTGAGCCGGTCGATGAAGGCTTCGCTCAGCCCCTCCGCGCGCGCGGCGGCAAGGTCCTCGGCGTTCGCGCGGGCGATCTCCGGGGCGCTCGCTCTCAGGAGCCGGGCGAGCTCCCTCAGGGCCGCGTCCTTCTGCGCCGAGCGCGCGCGCGCCATGCCGCGCGCGGCGGCGCGGGCCGCAAGGCCCATTTCGCGCATGAGCGCCGCGGGATCGGAGCGATCAGCGGTCACATCGTTTTCCGGGGCGACGCGGCCCGAGCGCTCGAGTTCATTCGTCATGACGGCATCTCCTCATCCGTGTTCGGTCTGGGACGCTCCGGCTGAGGCCGGCTCGCGCTGAAGGCGAAAGAAACGGCCGGCCCGCCTGAGGTCGGTCCGGCCATTCTACGGCCGCAAGCCCGAAGCGCCTCCGTCCTGGCGCGAGGCTTCGCGCAGGCGGGCCTCACCGCGCCCGGGCGAGAAAGAGGCAGACGCTCTTCAACTCCACCCACGGGTCGCTGTCGCGGTCCGTGACAGAAAGGCCCTTCGTGATGCGGTCGATGTCGGCGCACACGCAGAGGGCCGCGGCGAGCTTGTGCACCGTGAGCCGCCGCGCGCCCGCCTTGATCGCGGGCGTGGCGAAGACGCCCTTGACGAAGCTGACGCCCTGGTCCTGGCCCGTGCGCTGCTTGATGAGGTTTCTCAGCTGCGTCGTGAAGACCATGAGCAGGAGCGGAAACACCTCGCCCTGCGCCTCGAGTCCGTCGACGATCCGCGCCGCGCGCTCGGGGTTGCCGAGGCAGACGCTCTCGACGAGCGATTCGACCGAGTAGCGCGAGCAGTTCCCGACCGCGCTTTGGATCTCCTCGAGCGTGAGCGCGCGCGGAGGGTGAAGGAGCGAAAGCTTGCCGATCTCCTGCTTGGCGGCGAGAAGGTTCCCTTCGACCAAGTCCGCGAATGCCTCGAGCGCCTCGCGCGGCGCGCTCTGGCCGTTCTGGGCGAGCCGGGCGGCGAGCCAGGCGGGCAGGTCCCGGCGCTCGATCGGGTCGCAGTCGACGACCGTGCACTTCTGCGCGAGCTCCTTCCACCAGGAGGCCTTGACGCCCTGCCAGTCGGGCCGGGGAAGCGTGAAGACGGTGACAACCCCTTCGACGGGGCTTGACAGGAACTCGATGATCGCCTTCGCGCCCTTGACGCCGGGCTTGCCGCCCGGAAGCCGCACCTCAAGGAGCTTGCGCTCGTCGAACATGCCGATCGATGCGGCGGCGTCGGGAAGCTGCGACCAGTCGGCGTTGCCGGCCATCTCGAGGACCTGCCGGTCCGTGAAGCCGAGCTCGCGCGCGCGGCGGCGGATGAGGTCCCCCGACTCGATCATGAGGAGCTCCTCGCTGCCGGTGACGAGCCAGAAGGGGGCGAGTTCGGAGCTTTTCGCCAGATGCGCGGGGAGCGCCCCCGCGGCGAGCGTCATTGCGCGGCTCCGGCGGAGCGGTCCGGACTCCGCGCGGCGGCGAGGCGCCGCACCATCTGCACGATGAGGTCGTTCTCCATGTCGCGGTAGAGGATCTCCTCCTCCTTCTCGCGCGAGAGGAACTCGCTCTCGGTGTAGGGCAGGTTCCGGTTCGTGGCGAGGGTCGTCGCCGGCACGAACTCAAAGCCGTCGGGCGAGTCGCAGCGGAACGTGATCCGCAGCGTGAGCTCGTACTCGCGGGCGTGGCCCGTGTCGTTGTAGGTGAGGACGTCGCGGCTGCGGCTCGTCGAGACGATCGAGAGGATCGCGTCGGCCTCGCGCATCGAGTCCACGCCCCGCACGGACGAGCCCGCCTCGATCGACTGCTTGAGAAGCGCCGTGAAGCGCTCGTTCCTGCCCATCTGCAGGTAGAGCGTCTCGAAGGGCGCCTCGAACCGTCCGCGCAGGCGGAAGCCGCAGCCCGCGAGGGGCAGGACGAGGGCGAGGGCCGGGGCGCCGATCCGAAGAAGGGCGCTGCGGCGGGAGAGACCGCGGGAGGCGTTCGAAGAGCTGCTCGAGGACATGGGCCGGACGTTTCTGGAGTGGAGAGCGATGCGGGCAATTATAAGTTGGGGCGGCCTCGGGGCCTCGAAGGCCTTCAAAGGCAAGAGGGGCGGCCCGCCGTTCTCCGGAAGGGCCGCCCCTCTCAAGCGGGCTGCGTGAATGCGCCGCGAATTACTTCGCCACGACGTTCACGAGCTTGTTCTTCACGATGATCACGCGGCGAACCGGAAGGTCGCCCACGAACTTCTTCACGTCGTCGTTGGCGAGGGCCGCAGCGCGGATCTCGTCCTCGGTCGCCTCGGGGTCGACGAGGATGGAGCCGCGGAGCTTGCCGTTCACCTGGACGACGAGCTTGAGCTCATCGGCCTTGAGCGCGGCCTCGGACACCTCCGGCCAGGCGGCGTCAATGAGCTCGCCCTCCTTGGCGATGAACCCGAGCTCGCCCCAGAGCGCCGTCGTAATGTGCGGCGCGATCGGGTAGAGCGTGCGCAGCAGGATCGAGACGGACTCCTTGAGCGCCTCGGCGCCGCCCGCGGTCTCGAAGCCCTTGAAGGCGTCGAGGGCGTTGAACATCTTCATGCAGGCCGACACGACGGTGTTGTACTGCATGCGCGCGTAGTCGAACTCGGCCTGCTTGAGGCACGAGTGGATCTCGCGGCGAAGGTGGCGCGCCTCGTGGCTGAGCTCGCCCTCGTGCTCCGCGAGCTCCGGGGCCTGCGCGATCGCGTCGCGCTTGCCGTAGGCCCAGGCCCAGACGCGGCGAAGGAACCTGAAGGTGCCCTCGGCGCCCGAGTTGGACCAGGCGGCGGACTGATCAGGAGGGCCGGCGAACATCACGAACGAGCGGGCCGTGTCGGCGCCGAACTTCTTGATGATGTCGCGCGGCTCGACGACGTTGCACTTGGACTTGGACATCTTCTCGATGCCGCCGAGCATGACGGGCTCGCCGTCCTCCTTGGAGACGGCGCCCACGGGGCGGCCCTTCTCGTCGTACTTGACCTCGATCTCGTCGGGGTAGTACCAGCGGCGGTGGCCGTCGGGGAGGTCGCGGTAGAAGCACTCGGCCATCAGCATGCCCTGCGTGAAGAGGCGCTTGAAGGGCTCGTCGTACTTGACGAGGCCGAAGTCGCGCATCACCTTCGTCCAGAAGCGGGCGTAGAGCAGATGCAGGACGGCGTGCTCGATGCCGCCGATGTACTGGTCCATCGGCATCCAGTAGTCGGCGCGCTTGTCGACCATGCCCGTCGTGCAGTCAGGCGAGCAGTAGCGCTGGAAGTACCACGACGAGTCGACGAACGTGTCCATCGTGTCGGTCTCGCGCTCGGCGTCGGCGCCGCACCTGGGGCACTTGACGTTCTTCCAGGCGTCGCACTTCGTGAGGGGGTTGCCCGAGCCGTCCGGGATGAGGTCCTCGGGGAGGACGACCGGAAGGTCCTTCTCGGGAACCGGCACCGGACCGCAGTGCGGGCAGTTGATCATCGGGATCGGCGTGCCCCAGTAGCGCTGGCGGGAGATGCCCCAGTCGCGCAGGCGGAACTTGACCTCCTTTCTGCCGAGCCCCTTTTCGGCGAGCTTCGCGGCGATCGCGTCAACGGCTTCGTGGAAGCCGAGCCCGTCGAACTCGCCCGAGTTGACGAGGTGCGTCGCGAGCGTCTTGTCGGCGTACCACTCCTGCCAGGCGTCCGTCGAGAAGGTCTCCCCCTCGGCCTGAACGACCTGCCTGATCGGAAGGCCGAACTTCTTGGCAAAGGCGAAGTCGCGCTCGTCGTGCGCCGGCACGGCCATGACCGCGCCCTCGCCGTAGCTCATGAGGACGTAGTTGGCGACCCAGACCTCGACGGGCTCGCCCGTGAGGGGGTGGTTGACGAAGAACCCCGTCGGGACGCCCTTCTTCTCCATCGTGGCCATGTCGGCCTCGGAGACGCCGCCCTTGGCGCACTCGGCGATGAAGGCCTGAAGGTCCGGACGGGTCTTGGCCAGATGCGCGGCGAGCGGGTGCTCGGCGGCGATCGCGACGAAGGTGACGCCCATCAGGGTGTCGGCGCGCGTCGTGTAGACGGAGAGGCGCTTCGCCTCACCGTCGAGCTCGTAGGGGAACGCGAGCGTCACGCCCTCGGAGCGGCCGATCCAGTGCTCCTGCATGCGGCGGACCTGCTCGGGCCAGCCGTCGAGCTGCTTGAGGTCGTCAAGAAGCTCCTGCGCGTACTGCGTGATGCCGAGGTAGTAGCCCGGAATCTCGCGCTTCTCGACGATGGCGCCCGAGCGCCAGCCGCGGCCCTCGATCACCTGCTCGTTGGCGAGGACGGTCTTGTCGACCGGGTCCCAGTTGACGATCTGCGTCTTGCGGTAGGCGATGCCCTTCTCGAGCATCTTGAGGAAGAGCCACTGGTTCCAGCGATAGTACTCGGGCTTGCAGGTGGCCACTTCGCGCGACCAGTCGAAGGCGAGGCCGAGCGGCTCCATCTGGGCCTTCATGTCGGCGATGTTGCCGTACGTCCACTTCGCCGGGGCGACCTTCTTGGCGAGCGCGGCGTTCTCAGCGGGCAGGCCGAAGGCGTCCCAGCCCATCGGGGTCATGACGTTGCAGCCCTTCATGCGGTGGAAGCGGTACATCACGTCATTCAGGGTGTAGTTGCGCACATGGCCCATGTGCAGCTTGCCGCTCGGGTAGGGGAGCATCGAGCAGACGTAGAACTTGGGCTTGGGCTTGCCCTGGGCGTCGACCGCGTTCTCGACGGCGCGGTACACGTCACGGGCCTTCCACATCGCCTGAACTTCGGATTCGACCTCCTGCGGGGAGTATGTCTCGCGCATAACGCTTCTTGTCCAGTGTGAGAGTTAGGGGTGAGAAAAAGAATAAACGAGAAGTATAGCCGCGCCCATGCCCGCGCCGCGCCGCCCCGGGGGCGCGGGCGCCGCCCGGCTTCGCCCGGCGATTGCCTGCGTCAATCAAAGTCATAGACCTGGCCGATCGGATCTGGGCGGTTGTCTGTAGGCCAAATGTAAAAACCTCTTGACATTTGCATGACGATCGCATTAAGTCTTTGTTTCACTTGAATTTCGCCAGAGAGAAGGGAGCATGAGGGGAGGCCTCGAAAAAAGGAGGGAACTGCTTTGAAATGTATGAAAAGTCCGTATAATGCGCGGCAAGCGGACGGACTGTCCGCAACCCCGTTGCACCTACAACAAGAGAACCACTAACCCCATGATTTCGATGGAGAATTTGTCGGGGGGGGGTGATTTGCACATTGTTAAGCAAGCGTTGCGGCAGATTAAGTCGCACCCGAGCCTTCAGACGGGGGATTCCTTCAATATCCACTCAAGGCTAAACAAATGAACAAACAGTCCGGTTTCACCCTGATCGAAATCGTCATGGTGCTCGTCCTGCTCGGCATTCTCTCCGCCGTCGCCGTGCCGAAGTACTTCGACCTGCAGAAGCAGGCCGAGGAGAAGGCCGCCCAGGCTGTCGGCGCTGAATATCAGGCGCACCTCAACGGCGAGTTCGCCAAGCAGCTTCTCACTGGCACGACGACCTGCACCGATGGTCTGACCGAAGCCATCAAGAACACGAACAATAACTTCAAGGTCAACGGCGAAACGTTCACTCTTGATACCAAGAACATCGTGGTCACGAAGGCCGGAGAACTTGTTGACCTCGAGATCACGGGCAAGGCCACCCCTGACAAGCACACGTTCAAGATCGCCCTTCCGGCTTGCGACAACAAGAAGACCGGCAGCTAATCTCAGTCCTAACTGAGAAGCCGTTCGGCCGGAGCATCCGAGCTGAAGCCTTCAAAATCAAGAGATCCCGCCCCGCGTCGTCGGCGCGGGATCTTTTCACATTCACGCCCCCCGACTCTCCCCACATGCTTTACGAACAGATCAAGTCCTGGCTTGAAAAGATGCACGCCCTGAGAGGGTCGGATCTTCACCTGTGCGCGGGAAGCCTTCCCATGATCCGCGTCATGGGCGAGCTCTGCCCCTGCTCGGAGACGCCGCTCGCGGACGACGCGCTGCGCGAGGCCTTCCGGGAAATCATTCCTGAAGCCAAAATCCAGATCTTCCGCGAGAACCACGAATGCGACTTCCGCTGGGAGCTCCCCGGGCTCGGGTACTACCGCGTCAACTTCTTCGAGACGATCAACGGCGTCGCCGCGGCCTTCCGCGAGATCTCCTGCCGGATCCCGTCCTTCGGAGAGCTCGGGCTTGAGGAGCAGCTCAAGCGCCTCGCCTTTCTCCCGAAGGGCCTCGTTCTCATCACCGGCCCGACGGGCACGGGCAAGTCGACGACCCTCGCGGCGATCGTCAACCACGCCAACCAGCAGCGCCGCACGCACATCATCACGATCGAGGACCCGATCGAGTACGTCTACAGCAACGTCAAGTCGATGGTGAGCCAGCGCGAGGTCGGCACGAACACCAACACCTTCGCGAGCGCCCTGCGCGCGGCGCTTCGCGAGGACCCCGACATCATCGTCGTGGGCGAGATGCGCGACCTCGAGACGACGGAGCTCTGCATCCAGGCGGCCGAAACGGGCCTCCTCGTCTTCGCGACCCTGCACACGGAGTCGGCCGCCCAGACGATCGACCGCATCATCAACATCTTCCCCGGCGAGCGCCAGGCGCTCATCCGCATGACGCTCGCGCAGACGATCAGCTCGATCCTTTCGGTGACGCTGCTCAACCGCGC
>ERZ1035025.1389-NODE-1389-length-12348-cov-12.249410_pt1 | contig 12348 bp, 10 predicted proteins | sample MGYA00520619_ERZ1035025 | MGnify/ENA primary metagenome ERZ1035025 (study PRJEB33766, sample SAMN09781742) | gut metagenome | biome: gut microbiome | host: Homo sapiens | place: Madagascar | study: EMG produced TPA metagenomics assembly of the PRJNA485056 data...
TATCAGTTCATTATAAAAGTCTTAGATTTTTGTCTTGACAACTGAACCACTATATTCCTTCAATAATTCTATAACCGAAAACACCTTTAGGATACATATAAGCACTTCTATTATCTAAAAGCATTTGACCAATAGTAACATGATTATATTCATCCGTACAAACAAATGATTTGCACATATCATATATTTGACGAATAGTTCTTAATGGTTTTTTAGTTGCGTTAACTTTATTAGTATCATGTATATTTGATGTATATTTTCTTTCTATATGATTGTTTGTCAACATTAAATTTTTTACCGCATTTTCAAAATTAAAAGCATCCTCATCATGCTCATTTGGATTAAAACCATTTGAAAAATGAAATGGGCAATTAGCTACGTGTTGATATTGTTTATATTTTGCTTTAAAATGTGCAGACGAAAAACCATCTACACTGCATATATACATATGGGCATCACATTTAGGATTAGGACAATAAAAACGAATACCTTTATCTTCTTTTGAAGCATTATTCGCATATAGTTTTTCATTCCGTTCTTTATCTTTATAAACATACATTGCCATTTATTTCATCTCCTTTTTGTCTCACTTAGGAAAATCTATTTCCTCAAATTCCATGACTTTATCCATTCCCTCAAATACTGTAACACATGTTGTATAAAATAATCATGCCATCTTTTATTTCTATATATTTCCTTCTCATTATATATTTTTTAATCAATACATTTAAATTGTATTGACTACATTTAAACTAATTTCTTAAGCGTACTTGTTAATGCTTAATGTGAGTCCAAATTAATTTTCACTCTATATTTATGCTTTAATCCATTTAATTCCCTATCATCATATGGCACAATTTTATCCTTTTGCAATCTTCCCAGTACAATCGCTGGATCTCTTCTTATTTTTTCAGCAAATTCACAAATTGTATATTTATTAAATTGTCCATTCTTTAAAAACTCTGCATACTCTTGAACAGGAACTAATTTATTTGCAGCATATTCATCAGCTGCTTGCTCTTGCTCTCCTATTTCCTTTTCAAACGATATACCATAATCTTTATTTATAATATGACCAATTTCATGCAATAATGTAAACCAAAATGTATCCGAATATAGTCTTCTGTCATTTACCATAAGCATAATATTATTACCTATTTTCTTTGTAGCTCCATTAATTTTAGATCCTGACAAATTTGGTAAAATGACTAAAATAACTCCTGCTTCTCTAAATTTAGCATATATTTTTGGATAAAATTTTTCGTGTTCCATAGTTAGCGTTAATGCATATTCAATTGCATCATTAAATTTTTCCCTATTAAACTTTGGTGCATTAATTTCTAAAGCTTGATTGATTGCAATTTGCACCATTATATTTGCTTTTATTGTATTTATTTCATTTAATCCACTTGCTGATTCTCTGAAATTTACTGCAATATCTCGTCTATTAAATACTGACAATGTAGATACATCTAAAAACTCCCTGACAGCTTTAATTTGTTCATCAATTTTTCTAGGAAAATCCGGTAATTTAAAATTATCTCTAAAATATTTATAATCTAATTTTTTAAATAGTTTTCTCTCCTCAACCATCAACTGTTCTGATTCAAATTCCGCAACAATTGTATCATATTCTTTCTGCAAATTAAGCCAATATTCTATACTTGTTCCTAACATTCTTGACAATTTCATTGCTATATCTACTGATAATTTTTGTTTGCCTGAAATTAATACACTTAAATTTTTAGGAGTTGTATCTAATCTTTTCGCAAAATCTTCTTGTGTAATTCCACTCTCATCAATAATTTCTTTTATGTAATAACCAGGATGAAACGCTATTCTATCATTATATTCAATATAATTACTCATAATGTTTACTTACCTCCGTTATCTCAACTATCTCTACTATCTCCGCTATTTGATCAATACTAATATCATATGGTTGTTCTTTTTCATCTAATGGTCTTAAAATTATTCTCCATGCATCTTTTCTGGTTTTTACATCAATAGCATAATTTCTTCCTTTATTTTTTAATGGATGGAAGTGAAAATTAGGCATTGCTATTATATCTTTTATTATTTTGGCATTTTCGAGTGCATTTACTCTAGCTAAAAGACTTGTCGCTAATAAAGCATTTCCCCCAAATAATTTTTTAGCTGCTTTTACACTAGTACATTGCATCTTTACTTTATCGTTTTTATATACTAGTTCCAAATCTTACTCCTTTTAATTTATATTACCTATTAGGTAATTTTATTTTACATTTTTATTCTTCCCCTGTCAAATCATAATTATACAAACATAAAATTTAATCGTTTGTGATCATCCCTATAGAGAATTTGATCTTTCACAATACATCCCTTCTTCTATTTTCTTCTCTATTCGGTATATTCTTATTTTGCAATACTTCCATTTTTCATCTGGTTCTTTTTTATATGCATCTACATTGGCTAATTCCTCACTTAACGGACAAAAATAAATTTTATGTGTTAATATTTTATATGTTTCCTTCAATAAGCTTATTAACTCGCTTTGTTGTACCTTGGAATAATTACACATTATATGTTTTTGTTCTATATATAATAATAAATTTTCATATTGTTCTTTTATATTTTCCAATTTATCTTCTTTAAAATCCGTATGTATTACTTCTTCTAATCTTTTTTTCATACCATCAAAATTTTCAAATTTCAGATTTTTCAAATCTACTTGTATATATTTTTTAGGTTCTTTCGAAAAAACTTGCAACATATCTAACATAGATAAAATTGGTTCTAAAAAATATAATGCTTCCGTTTTTATATATGAAAATTCTTTGTCCTGTAATTTTAATTTCATTTTTATAAAATAATCTTGCAAATTTTCTATTTCTGTTTTTTCTATATCAAATTTAATCCATTTATTTTCGTTATTTATCTCCTTTATTTTACTATATAACCCAGAAATAGTATCGGCCTCCCAAATTTTTTCTTGTAATTTTTCATCATAATTACTGTAATAAAAAATCCCTAATATTGCTCTTATATTTCCATTATTCCTAAACACAAACAATCTTTCTATTTCCTTTATATAACGTTGTAATTCACTTAACATCTTTTCATTACTTTCATTATTTTCTATATAATCATCAACTAATTTTTTTACTCTTTTTAAAGTACTATACAATTTTGGATTATGCAAATCATGTCCATTGGCATTAAATCCTTCTAAAATTTGCAAATAATCATCATATAAATATTCAATTTTTTCTCTTTTTTTAGATTCCACAAAATCAAGAACTTTATTTAATGCCTCATAATCAATTTCACCTCCCATACTTGCATAAATATATGATTGTATATCATCTACTTTCATTTTTCCACTATTAATTTCTTCCATTAAAAGTTGATATTCTGGTTTATCCCTCTCTATATCTAATATATACATTTGATATACTAATTTTTCTAAAATTTCTTCATTCCTATCCAATATAGCACGTATATCATTGTAATCATCAATAATATACTCTGCAATAAAACTACTCTGCTCCTTTTGTCTAAAATAATAAAAACTCTTTGCTTGTATCATTTCAGCATATACATCTTTAAAAAATATTTTTAAAAATGATATTTGTATTATATTTTTTCGCCACGATGCTTTTGAATACTCGTTTGTCCAAAAATCTTCATTTCGAAACCACACCAAATCAGCAATAAAAATCATCCTCTCTATATTGTTCAAATATCTTTTTACTTTTCTTGGATTATTAGTTCCCTCTTTGATAATTTCAGTTATTTTATTTAACCACTCTATTTTTTGTTTGTTATTATCTTTGTTCTTTTGTTCTTCTAATTTTTTTATAGCTTCATTAATTTTCAATCGAATATACGTAATAATCATTCTTGTATCGCTTCTTATGATTTCTTTCTGATTTTGAATATACTGACTCTTATCTGCAAAAAAATCATCTTTCAAAAAAATATTCAAATAATGATTAATCATCTCTGAAAATTCCACTTCATACAATTCATATTGATAACTTATATACTTTTCCAGAAATTCTCTACTCATATTTTCATTTATCAATTGTTCATAGTCTACCATAAATAATGTTATACAATGATTTAATGATACACTTTCTCTGACAACCTGAAACAACAATGTTTTCATACTATTATCTATAATACGATCCATATCGTCTACTATAAAATAAATATTTTTATTCGTAATATTATAAAATTTCTCTAGTTCTTCATTTATTAAATTTCTATTTTCAAAATAACTTTTATCTCTACTTACCATAAAACCATCTATTATTTTAGAAAATTTATCGTCCCCCACATCACATGCGAACTCTGCCACTTTATTAAAGTATTCTTCTATAATTCCATTTTGCAAAATATACATACCATTTCGTTTAAATACATCCATCATTTGTAAAGACATTTCATTGAGAATTGCTTCTGCATCATATCCTATTGTGCACGTTATATAAATAAATTCTGCATCTTCTTCCATTTCACTCTTTAATGCATTTATAAAACTTGTTTTCCCTGATCCCCATTTTCCTGAAATTGCAACAGCATATGATTCTCGCTCTCTGTGAAATCGTTTTAATTCCGCACAAATACTTTTTAATTGTTTTTGTCTAGAAGGAAATAGTTGCTTTGTTTCTTTTATCGGACAATCTTCTTTTAATATATCTTCATCCTCGTCAATTATGTTTTTATTGTCTAGTACTAAATCTAATATTTTTAATGTAACAATACTTAAAACTGCTGCAATTGCTTCTATAACTTCCACTCTATTCATTACCATTAATAATAAAAGAATTGCTTCAATCATTCCAATGTAAATATTAAATGTTCTTTTTATAACTTTTGTATATGTATTTCTATATATAATAAATTCTATAAATTGAATAATTGTTATCAAAATAAATCCATAAAAAAATAATAACATAGGCATATAATTTAATTTTAGATTTAAATTCATCCTCGCTATATTTAAAAACATCCCAACTAACAAGACGCCTATTCCTATAATCATGTCTTTAAAAATTAATTGCCCATTTAATGGTTTCCATAAATTTTTATAATTCCATTTTAAAATTAGAACAATTAATAAAATCATTATCAATAACATAATTATTGTCCCCAAAATATAATTTCTATTTTTAAAATAAAATTCAAAAAAAGGACAATTTTCTAATATTTTTAATACATTCACATTCATTTATACTTTTCCTCTTTTTATATGCAAATTTAGCCAATACAATCAAATCAAAATTGTATTGGCTAAATTTAAAATCTCATCTACTCCCAAAGCTTCTCCGCATAAACCCCATCAGAGATTAACTCCCTAAAAGCCTCCTGCACAGTCTCTTTATCTTCCTTATATGTAACTCCAAACCAACGATCCTGTGTCTCCAGCACCTTCACGTTCGCTCTTTCTTCTTTCAAAAGCTTGTCCACGATATTCGGTAACAGATATTCACTCTTTAAATCTCCTTCTTCCACATTCGCAAGGAAATCTTTGAAATCCTCTGCTAAGAAATCCAAAAATTCTGGATATCCTGCCCACATGTTCATGGATACTTTATCTGCTGGACTGATCCATTCCTGTACTTCTTCGCTGTCACATTTGATCTGTCCGTCTTCTCCCATTTCAATTCCTGTTGTCTCATGTACCTGGCTTAATAAACCATTCTCATCGACTACACTGACTCCTCTGGTCACTGTTCCATTGTCGCTTAACGTGTTCTTTAAAATGAATCCGCCCATTCCCATGGTAAATTCTCTTCCAAGGTCTTCTCCGGATACTAGGAAATCATGCAGTTTCACAAATGCTTCTTTTCCATAATAATCATCTGCATTGATGATCACAAATGGTTCTTTCACTACATCTTTGCAGCATAAGACTGCCTGTCCTGTTCCCCATGGTTTTGTTCTTCCTTCTGGTACTTCAAAACCTTCTGGCAGATCATCAAGCTCCTGAAATACATATTCTACATCAATCTGTTCTTTGATTCTGTTTCCGATGATCTCTTCGAACTCCTTGAAAATGTCTTTGCGGATAATAAAAACTACTTTATTAAATCCTGCTTCTTTTGCATCATGAATGGAATAATCCATGATGATCTCTCCATTTGGTCCCATCTGGGCTAACTGTTTAATTCCTTCTCCAAATCTGGAGCCAATTCCGGCTGCCATGATAATTAATGTTGTATTCATTCGTATTTTTCTCCCCTTCACAATATAAAAGTTCTTCTTTTTCAAAAAGTGAACTTAGTTTTTCAAATTTTTTCATATTTTTCATTCAATTTAATAATTTACTTTATAGACTGATTTCTTAATGTCTACGGGACCTTAATCTCTCCAAAGCAATTGTTTTACCTCGTAAAAAGTTGGCATAATTTTTTCACCTACTTTCTAAATTTTTAAAAATCATTGAGAATGCTTAGGTTATTTAAAAATTAAACATCCTATAAAATAAATAATTCCTCCAATTATTCCACCCAATATATTAAAAAATAAATCTGATATCTGAAATGTCCCAACATGTAAAATCAGCTGTAAAGATTCTATTACAAATGAGCTTGCAAATGAAATAATAAAGCTTTGTTTTATTATCTGATAACCTTTAAGCTTTTTTCTAAATAATCTATGTCTAAAATTACAAAATACTAAAATAATATAAGGAATAAATAAAATTACATTCTCTATGCATTCTGTTGTCAATATAGTTTGTCCTATATTAGCATCATATTTATATATACTCCATACACCCCAAACATCTTCTAATGGATTGATTGTAATTGATCTATTAATTAATGTACGAAATAAAATCATTGTACAACAAAATACTAAATAAAACATTTTCCTAAAACTCAAGTCATATCTTAAGTGTATTATCCATACTTTCAATGCGTCCACCCATTTGTTTTTAGATTCTTCTGGATATCTAACATATAAATACATAAACATAAAAAATACTGATAATAATACTGCAAATAAAAATGGCTGATAAAATGCAATTAATATATTCGTAACTATTTTCTTTATGACTTCCTTAAACATTTTATTTTCCTTTTTATCAACGATTTACATTGGAGGATATTCTGCTATCTTATTTCCAATCTTAGGTATTTTTTTCATTGCATTATACAACACTGGAAAATGACGTAATCCTCTTCTAATAGCAATAAAAATTGTTTTTTTAGGATATGCAAACATTAGTGCTTTTTTTCCTCCATGATTGCAATAGATATTTATAAATTTATCATATCTATTTGGATACGCTGATGGATATGATAATGGATGATTGTGTGGAATTGCCTCTTGAATTGTTCTTTCCATATAATTCAATTCATTTTTTATTGTATTCCACATATTCTGACCATTTTCTGTGTTAATCATTACAAGATTAATTCCTTTATCTCTTTCTTTAAATCCCTGTATATCTTTATCTAATCCCCAGAAATCACCTAAAGTAATATCTCCACAACGATCAACTTCTGCATATTTGCATGAATAACAATTTTCTCTAAATATATACCCCTCGACAAATCCATTTAACCAATATGACATTCTATATGGTACAATAACACTATTTCCATTTTTATCATCTAACTTAAATCGGTATTTTTTTCCATCCCTAAAACTAATTGATTTAATATGTTCTTTTGTTTCAAGCTCAATACCTGATTTTAAGCTATCTTGTGTCGGAACACCATGACATAAAATATCAACAAGCAATAAATTTTGTCTATTTTTTATATAATTTTTTACAGCTGCTACTTGACATGGTGTTCCAAAAAAAACAACTTTTTTTCCTAATTTCAAATCACTACTAATTTGTGTAACGCATTGATTCATATGACTATGAACATACTTAGATCCCTGAATTTTGTACAAATCTTTTGGATCAGAAATTCTTTCATGCTGTACCTTTGCTGCATTCATAACTGCCCCATACACAATTCCATCTTCTTTAATTATCTCTGAAGCAATTATATACGACAATCCCCCCGAATTTGATTTTTCATGAATTTCTTCATTTTTACTATAAGTTGCATAAACTTTTTTCAATTTTTCAGTCTCTGCTTTATTTTCGATAGGACAAACTTTTCTACATAAATGGCATCCTATACACTTTTCTGAATCAATTTTAGGATATATCGCACCATTTTTTTCTTTTTTCATAGAAATACTATTCTTCGGACATATGTTCATGCATGAAAAACATGCACAACATTTTTTCTCATCGTCCAATACACTTTTTAGCATTTTATGGCCTCCATCAACCAACGTAATGATTCCTCTCTGCTTCTATATAATTTTTTATCAACTTCAAGCCATTTATCTTCAGAAATATTTTTTGCCTGATTATTTTCTGGGCACCAACATTCTTCTAACCCTACAAGTGCTAAGAATTCTTTGATTCTATTATTTTGTTCTGGTCTACTGGAATCCTTTTCTAAAACTGCAAAATTCTTATGTAACAATACTGATATAACTGTTGCATGGAATGAATCGGTAATTACCATATCTGCATCATTAATATACGAAACAAATTTCCAAGGATCCACTTCCCAATCTGCAAATTTCTCTAATATTTTATCTTTTTCAAAATCACTTCCCACATTAATAATTGCATGAATATCCAATTTCTTATCATTTGCATATTGAACAGTAAACTCTCTATGTGCAAAATTATTTCCCAAAAAATATGCAAATACATATGGTTTTGAATCTATTTTTTTTGTATGTGCTTTAAGCTCATCCGCACCTAATAAAATAACAGGATCTACCACCGTCTTAATATCTTTTCCCACAATTTTCTCTAATTGTTCTCTACATGCAGTATCACGAATTGATATTGCTTTTAATCTTGAAAGTGCTCTTTTATAAATCGGATAATACTGTTCTGGTATATTGGTTGTACTTAAACTTGAAGCATATGAAATCTTTCTCTTATCATCTGGAACCCATTCCATTAAATATACTGAATCTAATGCTTCAGGATTCCAAATTTGATCACTCCCAGCCATTACGATATCATATGGTTTTACTATTGATTCTAATTCTTCAACTTGGATTTCATGATTTGCTGCTAACTTATAATTTTCGCTTATAAAACCTAAAAACGCATTTTCACGTTTTTTAAAATTTTCTTCATTTGCTTTATAAATTTTTCTATCTCTTCGTTGTTCCCACTTTTTAACATATGTACTAAACATTAATGCCTTTTTCATTTTATGCATCATACTCGTTTTTCGCTTAGGCATATAAGGTAATAAATAGCATTCATCTGCTAAATATTGATCATTCGTATTTATTCCCGTAATCTTTGAGTCTTTGATTACTTTCTGCAAAGAATAGGCTTGCAATGCAGTTCCATAATTGTAATTTTTATACCATGTTAAAAGTAATATTTTTTTCATTTTTCTATATTTTCCCTTCTATTCTAAATCCCCTTTTTTAGTTTTTTATTTACTACACTTTTTACAATTCCCTTAACTTCTGAGAAATACAAACTACATACTATTAAACAACAAACTATCTCAACTAATATCAGTGGCATTATATTAGTTATCATAATCATTGCTATAGCTTGAACTAACAGGATTCCATATGAAATATTATTTCGTTTATGATTAATTCTAAATGAAATAATATTATTAACTGCCCGCACTCTTATTGCCCATACCACGACATATGAAATCATTGTTGCAATTGCAGCTCCCAATGGACCAATTTTATACACTAAAATAAAATTTAACACAATATTCGTAACTGCCCCAACAAATGTTGTTTTTCCTATAATTGCTGATTTTTTGGTTGCTGTAAAAATACCACCTATTACAGCTCCTAATGATCCAAAAACCACTGAAATCATTAAAAATGGTGCATACTCCCAGGCCTTATAAAATTCATTAGCAAAAAGTATTCTTGCAATAACTTTATTAAATATAATCAGCCCTGAACATATAATTACCATACCACTATTATAAATTTTATAAATATTCTCATAAAATTCTGAATTATTCTCATCATATTCTTTTACTGCTGATAACGTCCAGGCTTGATTAAATATTGTCTGAAACATTGTCAAAATTGATGGAATTTTATAAGCAACAGAATATATTCCATTAGCGGCCACTCCACAAAGCCAAATAACTATATAACGATCTGATACATTATTTATCCACCACGCTATATTATTCAAAATGAGTGGCATACTATACTGTCTCATTTCTCTTGATGTATTTTTATTAACTGATGAATGTTTTATATATTTCCAAGCTTTTGTCCTAATCATTAAAAAAATAGAACTTGTCGCAAATGAAATATTACTTGCTAAAAAATATCCTTCTAATCCCCAATGCAAATATAATAAGAATAAAATATTTAGCACAATTGTCATTATAGAATTTAAAATTCCAGCAATTGCCATATCTACTAGTTGTTCTTTCCCTCTAGTAAACTGATTCATTATATCAGATAACATGCATAATACAAAATAGCCAAAAAAATACCATACATATTGATTAAACATAGGTACAATATTAAATGTTTTATTAGCAATAACTAATATTAAACATATTAAACATGCTCTAACATAATACCTAATTGATATTGTAAAAACTTCCTTCTCATCAACATCTTCATCTAATAGAAAACGTACTAACGCTTCCGCTATGTCTACTGATAATATCGGTATCAATAAGAATGCTGTTGTCGTATATAAATCATATGTTCCATATTCCGCAGTTGATAGTACATTAGTATATAATGGTACAAGTAAAAACGCTAATATTTTACTTGTAAAATTATTTATAGTCACTAAACCTATATTTTTTAATAAATACTTATATTTTCCCATTATTTTTTCACCTGTTATTCGCTATTTTTACTCATAATTGCATTATATCTCAACAATAAAGCAAAAAATGGATAAGATAGTACTGCACAGAAATATGTATAAAACATGTTAAAAAATGCATTAAACGCCCATAATATAATAAAAACAATTACTATAAAACGCGATTTTACTTTTCCTTTCAAAGTCTTCTGAATCAACATTTTCATAAGTCCTATATATATACCAATACCTAATATACCATAATCACTTAATATTTGTATATAATCATTATGTGCCCACAAAGCCACATGAAAAACTGGTTTATTTAAATAGAACAAATAATTTATACCATTTCCAACTAGTATGTTATACCATTTGTTATGTAATATTGCATACATATCATATGCCCAAAAACTAGATCTACCACTTGTAAAAGCATCTAAAAAACTTAAATTAGAAGTATTTACTCTTCCTGCTGTACTAATAAATTTATTTTTTATTGGAGACATTAATATAATTCCAACAGCTAATATTACAAATAATATAACTATATACTTAAATTTCCTCTTATCTTTTACAATTGTATATAAAAATACTATCCATGCTGCCATCAATACCACCAAATACGTTCTTGTCGTTCCCATCAAAATACACATACTTGGAATTATCATTAAATAAATGTATCTTTTTTTTCTATAAAAAACATACTGAAATGCCAATAATATAAATATATAAATTGAAATAGGCGATAAAAGAAATGTAGTTCCTGCAAAAGAAACAAATGCTACATCTTCACCTTCATATGTATAACAACTCGGTATCAAGAAAGAAATTCCAACAAAAAAATTCCATATATATAGTATTAAATCAATATATCTCCTATGTCTTCTAAGAAATGTTAATACAATATCACTATTCCTAACAAAAAATAATACATAAAATATGTAAAACGGAAAATAAATCAACATATTAAAATTATAAAAGTTCATATTATATTTTACGCAATTCACAACTACTGTAATTATTGCATATAGCATTAACACTACTTCATATTTTCTTAATCCACATTTTAAATAATAAAAAAATAGCAATCCAAATACCAATGTTGTTAACAAAATATTCAATGGTCCAATATAAACTTTTAATATTGAAGATATTGGAAATTGAATCAATACATACATTAATAAATCTCTTATAGTTATTCCTTTTGTCTTTGATCTCACATTAGTCATATTTTCTCCTATATCTTATATAATTCATTTAAATATTTAACCATTGTATTTTTCTTATTAGATATCCCTTTGTAAGTTAATTTATGAACAGATGTTAACTTTATTATTTCTCTATATCGTTCATTATCACATTCATTATTTAATTCTTGCATCAATAAATGTGAATCTATTTGATTAATTACTGGAACTTTTTTCCAGCTTTCTTGATTCTTATCTGTAACCATTCTAAAGAACATATGCATTAAAAAATAATTCTTTAGATAATAATAT
>ERZ1035025.1399-NODE-1399-length-12272-cov-4.315544_pt1 | contig 12272 bp, 6 predicted proteins | sample MGYA00520619_ERZ1035025 | MGnify/ENA primary metagenome ERZ1035025 (study PRJEB33766, sample SAMN09781742) | gut metagenome | biome: gut microbiome | host: Homo sapiens | place: Madagascar | study: EMG produced TPA metagenomics assembly of the PRJNA485056 data...
TTATGTCGTTATGCTCCAAGTAGGAAACCATTCCAAAGCCTAACTTGCCCGTGTCTTTTGAATTTGTTAGAGCTTTTGCTCGAACATAATAAGCTCCGCCTTTGGCGGGTAGCTTATTTGACCATAATGAATCGTTTGTTTCGAGCTCTTCTCCGGATGTGCCTTCATCGTAAGGGGCGTATTCTAATTTGAAATCGCTTCCTTCCTTTAAGGGGGCTCCATCAAAGTCTGCTAGCGTAATCTTTGGGGCTTCGCCAACCGGATGGATAAGCCCGCCCCTTCCTTGGTAAAGGCCAAAACCGTCAATTGATCCGTCGCACATCATCAGGTCGTTGCGGTTAAATATTGTTAGTTCGCGAACGAGAGTGCCGTGATATCGGCCCTGTCCCTCAAACGTGAATGTGTAGTTTCCTGGTTCGCTGGGCATTGCCGTTCCCAGTGATTTGCCATGCGTATCTTTGATGTCCGTTATGGTGAAGTCTGTTGAAGGATCCAGGCTATGGGTGATGCTCTCCCCATCGTTGTTAATACTATTCATGTTCAAGTTGAACGTAGACTGATCGCCTGTTGCGGCGTATCGCCAGTTGTAGTAATTCGAGATATCGTATGGATCTGCGACAGTCAGTTGAATCGATGCGGTCTGGCCCTTAAGCCCTGAGCCCTCTTTGGGTTTGACCGTGCACGTATATGTGCCAGGTTCTGTTGGGGAATTTACCTGTTTTCCATTGAGATAGTAGGTAAGCTCATAGTCGCTGCATGAATCAAGATATTCGCCAGCCACTGTGCTGAGTCTCAGTCCAAACTTTCCATCATTGCTTGCTGGATCGAACGTGTTTCCATAATACTGAGAGGTATTCTGGACGTCTTCGAGTGAAAGTCGGTCTCCATAGCGTACGCTTACTCGTGCTTCGCCATGCAGCCTGCTGTTCTTTGAAGGTTTTAATACCGCATAATAATTTCCAGATTCTTTAGGTGCTTCTTTACCCAAATCTACTGAAGCAAAGGACTCGTAGTGGTCAATTACGAAGTCATCGTCTTGGTAATAATATTCGCTGGTTTTCGTATAGGAGGCTAGTTCTATATGGGGGGTATAGCCTAGAGGAATTCCATCTATGCTGTTCGCTACGCTCAAGCAATTGAGGTCTAACGGGTCTTTTATTTCTAGGGATGTGCTATAGCTTTCTCCTACTTTTGAAGATCCCTCTTTTGCAACGGCCCTAACACTGTAGCTTCCAACTGTAGTGGGCACTTCAGTAAGGTCAACTCCGTATTGGGAAAACACGAGAGTGTATTCCGATGGGTCGACGATATTGCCCTTAGAGTCTTTGACTGTAATTGACTTGACGATATCCTCGTTCAACTCATAGTTATGGTTGGTGTAAATGTTGCAGAAGGCCAAATCGTTGGCGGCTTTAACGGTGAACTGAGCCTTTGTTGTTCCTGAATAATTCCCGATACCACTTAGAATTGCCCAATAGGTGCCTGGTTCAGTTGGGGCTGTTTCTGTTGGATTGCTACTATCGGAAGAAGTTGAATATCCAGATACTTCAAAGTCCCGGTTTTGCTCAAGCTGCACGTTAATCAAGGCACCGTTTTCGTTTACGTATTGTGTGTTTGAGGAAAACATGGGTAGACTTCCAGCGACAACTGCCCCTCCGGTGTTGTAGAAATCAAAGCTGGAGATGTTTGTAACGTCGACAATTTTAATGCATTGACTATAGCTGGTCCCCGTGTAACCTTTTCCTTCTATGGCGACTGCACTTACATAGTACTGACCTGGTTCTGTTGGAGCTTCTGTCAGGGATGTCCAATTAGAGTCAACATAGTTTAATCGGTAGCACGACGGATCTATTGTTTTGCCTTCGGCATCTATCAGAGCTATGGATGGCTTAATTTGCTTTCCAGTATAAGCGTAGTTGGAGCAACCGTTTTGCATGGTGGCAAGTGCTAAATCGTTCTTCGCTACAATACTGAAGCTCGTGCCGTAAGTTTTGCCTGAGTATTTGCCGTCTTTTGTCGCAACCGCATAAATAATGTAGCTTCCCTTTTTGGTGGGAAAACTCTCGCCTGTTTCTTCCCAATATCCCTCTTCAGACAGTTTTTGGAAGGTGAATTTATATTGTGATTTATCGACTTCCCTGTTCGTATTTCTGTCAACGACAACAAAGGTGTCTTTGTCGGGACCGTTGCCTTCGATAAAGTTGCTTCTATAATTTCTGGGCCTTAAATCGCAGCCGCTCAAATCGTATTGCGTCTCTCGCTTTTCGCTCGCCGTCCTTGCTGCTGGAGTTTTTGCTTGGGCAACGGCCGGAACACCAATAAAAGATGTCGCCATTAATGCGCTCATTACTAGCGGTATTGCTTTTTTCATTAGTCCCCCTTCGTTTGAGTTTGCAGCATATCTACTAAATACCATTAATCTTGCAGCTTTAGTTAGCTAAACTAGCAGAAGATGCCAGCCTTTCGGTGAGCGGGACTTCTCTGCTTTTGGTTTGATAGATTTAGGAGCTAGTATATCTGGCGCTTCTTGGGTTGTAGACAAGAAGAATATGCTTCGCTGCACTTTGTTTTGCGTGCGTAGCCGTGCTGTCGGGAAGCGCAAAGTTGTCGTTGCGCTAGCATCTTATCCTTCTCTTATTGGAATTTGGTTGGAACTCTTTGGATGATGATTCATTTAATTTCCCGCCAGTTGAGGCTTCATGATAAAAGTGTTTTGTATCTTGCCTAGAGCGATATTTCGAATTTGAATCTTAATCTGCCAAGTCGCCCCATAGATGTGTCTTGGCGTGATTTCGTTTCGTTGGGTCGGTGTGGATCTTAAGCCTCCCCTGTCTGTTTGCTCGTATGCTTTTATAACGTTCTGAACGGATAGGGGGGCGCCCCTTGTTAATGAGGCGCCCCCCTTCTGCCTTATAGAAGATGGTTTAAATTCCCATTGCCTTCTTAAGTGTTTGGGCATCTGTGGGTGTAACGGCATTTTCTCCGCCTACGATCAGCGCGCCGCTGATGTCGTTCGCGTGTGCACTCAGCCATTGCGACGCTGAGGAGGCTCCGCTATCCACAAGGAGGAGTGGCGTTAGCTTTCGTCCTGCAACTGGGCCGGCAGCAAGCGCGTCGGGGAAGTTAAGTCCTGTTGCAAGCGCAATTCCGTCAGCACCGAAACCTAGTTGTTGTGACAGCTCAAAGTCTGCAATCAGCTGGCTTGTCTCAAAGCGAGTTTCTCCTGCCAGGCGCTTTATGATGGCCACACCGTTCTGCTTGAGTTGGTTTTCAACCGACGTGCTGACTGCATTTTTACCGCCAACAATTACGGCGTTAGTGTAACCTCCGTTACGGATCTTGGTCAGTGCGTCTTCCGATAAGCCGGTTGAAGGATCGCACAGAATTACCGGTGATCCAGTTGCATATGAGTAGGGGCTGATGGACAGAGCATCAGCGAAATTGGTCCCCGTTGCAACAATGACTGTGTTAGAACGACCGCATAGTTCACCCATGATGTTGAGTGACGTTTCATAACGCGTTTGGCCCCAGATACGCTTGATTTCTGCGTTCGGTGCAGCATTTTTAGCGGATGAAAGTACACTCTCGCTGATGGCGTTGGGACCGCCGACAGCCACAACCTTACTTGGGGCGAGACGAGTGATCTCTGCTTTTGCCTGGTCGCTGAGCTGCCCTGAGTCCGTCAATAAGATGGGGGCATCGGCATCGCCTGCTAGCGCCGCTGCTGCTAATGCATCCGGGTAGTTGGCGCCGTAGGCGAGGACTACTGTGCCGCCTTGGCCCCAGTTGCCTTTCTGGCACAGTGACGCCATGGTGTCGTAGCGGGTATTGCCCGAGACGCGGTTGATACCAGGTGCTGCCTTTTTCACAATCTGGAACGTTCCTAATGCCGTGCCGGTGTAGTTTCCGCATCCTTCTACAGTTGCGTATCCTTCACCCGTGTTTATGTTGTTGGCGTAGCTCACGGTAAAGTCGACGTCGGGACTAAGTTCCTTATCACCAATCTTAACGGATGGAACCGGAGTGAGCGGGCTTCCTGTGTATGCCTGCTCGGGAACGGTTACTTGTGCGGAGCTAATATCGGCAGGAGCAATGCTGTACGTAGCTGTGACTGTGCCGCTGTAGTTTCCCTTTCCTGTTACAGTTGCGGTTGCATTTCCAGCGTTAGTATTGTCAGCGTATGTGAGTTCGTATTCGGTTTCTGAATTTAATGACTTTCCGTTAAGCGTTACTGTCGCCTTGGGCTCATGGGCAGATCCGTCATAGGTGTAGCTCGAAGAATCAAGTTCTACCGTCGCATCTGAAATATTTGCAGGTGCGATCTTAAAGTTTCCAGAAAGCGTTCCGGTGTAGTCGCCCTTGCCATACAGTGTGTACGCCGCTTTACCAGCGTTGACATTGTCTGAATAAGAGACTTCGTAGTCAGTTCCTTGTTCGAGGGTCTTGTCTTTATAGCTTACCTTGAGGGCGGGCTCGATGGGTTCGCCGGTGAAGGTGACATCATCAATCTTGTTAACAGACGCCTTAGAAATGTCCAGGACCTCTTTGCGAATCTCAAACTTTCCCGTGACGGTTCCAGAATAATTGCCCTTGCCCTTGATGGTAATGGTTGCGGTTCCTATCTTTACGTTGTCAGAGTAGGAAGCCGTGTAGTCTTTCCCGGCTTTTAGAGCCTTGCCGTTCAGCGTCACGTTGGCATCGGGCTTGAGCTCGCTGCCGGTGTAGCTCTGGCTTGGTATGAGCACGGAAGCCTTTGAGATGTCCGCGGTGGCAATCTCGAACGTCGTTTCGATTGAGCCGCCGTACCGTCCTGCTCCCGTTACTACGGCAGTAGCCTTTCCTGCATCTATGTTGTTCTTATAGGAGACGGTGTAGTCCTTGTTCTCCTCAAGCTCTGCATTATCGATGGATACTTTGAGTTTCGGTTTTTGTTCAGAGCCGTTATAGGTCGAACCACTATCGACGGCGACCTTTGCTCCTTCAATCGAGAGGGGTGATATGGTGAACTGTTTAGTTGCCGTTCCTGTGCAGCCAGCATATAAACCGTTACCGGTGAACGTAATCGTTGCTTGGCCTGGTTCAACGTTGTTGTCGTAGGAGACCGAGTAGGCATCGCCGGGCAACAATGTGTAATCGTTTAGTTTGAGCTTGGGGAGAGGGCGCTTTTTAATGCCGTCGTATGGCTGTGGGTCGACATCTTCGATTGCTAGATTTGGGTCGCTCAGATCGGCACAGATATACATCATGTAGCCTCGGCTACCTGTATAGTTCCCCTTGCCCTCAATTTGCAGATAGGCTGAACCCGGGTTCTTTTGGTTGTTCATCTTGACGGTGTAGTCTTGGTTTTCTTTGAGCTCGGTGGAGCCGTTCTTGATTACAAGGCCGGTGTCAACGTTGGAACCTGTATATGGAATTCTATAGTACGTTTGGCCCCATTCGTCTACCTCTGATGTGACTTTGCTGTCGAAGGAGATATTCATTTGCCGTATATTATTTTGCCCCATGTAAACAATGGGGAAGACATTGACGGCCACTCCGCAGTAGGAGGAACCTTTCGGAGCTTTTAGGCGTGAATAGTAAGTGCCTTCGGTTTTCGGTAGTTCGGTCGACCAGTATTTGTCATTGTTTAGATAGTCATCCCACGTTAGTTTGCTATCTTCTTTGGCGTATTCAATCGCATAGTCTTTGCCCTCTATCAGTTCGTTGCCCTGTTTGTTGACGACTTTGATCTCGGGACGTTTTCCAATTGGAAGGTAGAGCGGTTCCATGTTGACATGAACTCCGGGATCAAGAAACTTCACACTACACAGTGCCAGATCATTTTTGGCATAGACGGCTACTTGCTCCGTGAGCGTTCCGTAGTGGTTTCCCTTGCCCTTAAACGTGAATGTATATTCACCAGGTTTGGATGGGATGGAGGTTCCAACATTTTTGCCGTTTTCATCGATGACTTTAACAATTTCGTATTCAGAGCTGGAACCTAAGCTCATTTGCTGTGGTGTGTCATTCGAGTCGATGTAGCTCACTCGGAGGTCGATGCTGTTCTCGTCGCCGATAATCGGGCAACTAAAGAAGTGGTAATTGGATATGTCGGCGGGATCAATGGCGTCGAAATTGCGGCTTTCCGATTTTCCATAAAGCCCCGATCCCTCCGTTGCGCTGGCGACGCATTGGTAGTTCCCAGGCTCTGATATGGAATCACATTCTCTGCCATTTTTATAGTAAGTGAGGGTATAGTCATCAGGGTTGTTGAACACCTCTCCGGTTATACCAGTTAATTTGAGGGGTGGTTTTGTTCCAGTGAGGATTACTCCCTGATAGGCATTGGAATAATCTGCATAAGTTCCCTCAAGGGAGAGGGGGTCTCTGAGGGTAAATGACAAGCTCTGGGTGCCATGCAGTTTGCTTCCCTTTGCTGGGGCTATAATTGCGTTGTAAAAACCCGCCTCATTTGGGCAATTTTTGCCGAGATTTACACCACTCTGGGATTCGTAATGATCAATTACGAAGTCTTGATTCTGCTCATAAAAAGTTTCGCCTCTGTAAGTTATCGTGAATGAAGGCTCATAACCAACAACCAGATTGTTCGATCTGCTTGAATAAAGGAACGAGAGGTCTAATGGATCGGCGATTTGGAAGCCGTATTCTGTTGTCTCTCCAATTTTTCTCGACCCTTCAACGGCAACTGCTTTTACGTTATACCATCCGGCCTCCGATGGAAATCCAGGGATCTCTTCCCCGTTTTGTGTAAAAACCAATCTGTATTCAGCGGGGTCCAGTCTGCTACCGTCAGAATTGTAGACTGGGAAATTGGCGCTGCTAAGCTTATCTCCGACTTTAAAACCGCCGGTAAAATTGAAATGGCACAATGCCATATCGTTGGCGGCCTTTACGCTAAAGCGAACCTTCTTAGTGCCTTTATATGATCCCACTCCTTGTAAAACTGCATAGTAATCGCCGGGTTCCGTTGGAGGTTCAGGCTGGTAGGTGGCTGACTCAGCATCCGCACAATAACCCAAAATGATATAGTCAGTTCCTTGTTTTAGGTCGACTGAAACGGATTCCCCGTTTTCATTGAGAAAATAGAGCGACGAGTTAAACGTTGGCTCTGTTCCCCCAATTACTGCGCTTTGGTTGATATAGAAATTGAAGAATGAAATGTCCGTCGTGTCGACAATATTGATGGTATAATACGTGTTCGTTTGACCGATATAGCCTGCGCCGGCAATTGCTCTAGCATTGACGTGATATTCACCGCATTCTACTGGAGCGCCATCCAGGTTATTCCAGTTTTTGTCACTATAGCAAAGTGTATAGCAGGATTTGTCAACTTCATTCCCGTCAGAATCGACTAGTGTCGCATTTAATGCAATAGGTTTTCCTGTATATGCGACACTGCTATTGGTGACGCGAAGGTCCATGCCTTTGAGATTATTGTTTTCCAGTATCCTAAAATTGTAATAACTGGTAATTCCGGTTGCGCCGGAGTCTTTATTAGCTTTTGCGTAAACATAGTATTCACCGGCAGCCGTGGGAACCTTGCTGGTTTCTTTTCTTTCGCCTTGGTCGGTATAGGTAAAGAACACAAGGGAATAGAGCTTCGAATCTACTTTTTCTCCAGAAACGCTCTTGTGCACTTCAAAGTCACTCGATTTTGGCCCTTTTCCTTCTATGTATTGATTTCCATAGTTCACGCTATTGCTAAAGGAAATCCAACAATTTGACAGGTTAGTTTGTTCGCTGTTGCTTTGGGCTGCTTCGGCTTTTGCGTCCTGGGTTTGGGCAGTTGATACAGCTGGAGTGCCCAAGATGGATGTAGCCAAGACGGTGCTAAGCACAATCGGTACGGTTTTTCGCATTGCTCCTCCTTACTCTAAGGTTGAGTTAACTTATACCGTAAAAATGATGTCTGATTGGCTAGATTTTTGTTACCGTTGCCTATCACACTGCGGGCGGTGCTATTTACAAATGGTCACAGTATTATTTTGTTGTTTGTAAGGGATGCTATGGGCGGCTTTCTGTTTCCTCATACACTCTCAGCTCCCACTGCTTACGTTCTACTTTCGCCACGGAATCCAAGATGAAGCCCGTAGCAAGTGAGAGTCCGCACAGGAACATGAACGCAGCGGCGAGCATGGCCGTGGGAAAGCGCGGTACGAGACCGGTGGCAAGGTATTCCGTAACGATCGGGATGCCCAGGGCGAGACCGATAACTGCAAAAACAAGCGCGACAAGCGAGAAGAACTTGAGCGGGCGGTAGTCCTTAAAGAGGGTTCCAATCATGGCAATCACTCGTATGCCGTCGCTTACGGTATTGAGCTTGGACTCCGAACCGGCTGGACGGTCGCGATACTCGATGGGGACATCTTTAATGTGCCAACGATGGTCGACGGCTTGGATGGATAGCTCTGTCTCAATCTGAAATCCTTCAGAAAGAACGGGGAACGTCTTGACGAAAGGCTTGCTCATGGCGCGATAGCCGGTCATGACATCATCAAAACTGTATCCGTATATCCACTTAATCATGCTGCGGACGAGGTTGTTGCCAAAGCCATGAAAGGCGCGCTTGTTCTCCTCGGCATATGTGCCGTTGGAAAGTCGGTCGCCTACGGTCATATCCGCTTCGCCGACAAGGATGGGCTCGCACAGTGCGCGCGCTGACTCCGCCGGATAGGTGTCGTCTCCATCAACCATAAGGTAGCAATCCGCTTCGATATCACGGAACATTTGTCGGCAAACGTTGCCCTTGCCCTGACGGGGCTCGAACTTAACGGCCGCCCCATGCTCGCGTGCAATTTTGGCGGTGCCGTCGCTAGAGTTGTTGTCATATACATAGACCGTTGCTTCGGGCAGCTCTCGGTGAAAATCATCTACTACCTTTGCAATGGTTAGCGCTTCGTTGTAGCAGGGGATGATAACGGCAATGTTGTTTGAGTTCACATTGATCTCCAAAGTCTGGTTGTTGCCGTTAGAAGTATAGCCGTTGCTTTTTTGTATTGGTTTTAAAGGTCTGAAATAGGATGGGATACATGTATATGCCGTGCTATTGTTTAAAAGTGGGCTGAGTATTTGCTCTCATGAGCACTGCCCATTATTCTCTGCGCAATTGAAGCCTTAAGCGGTTGGCTATAATGCTGATAACTAAGTATTGCCGCATGTATTTCGACTTGATTGGCTATTAGCAAAAACCACGGGAGGCTGTCGTGAGCTTCGCTAACGCTGCGTTGCAAATTAAGAAACTGAAGATAACCAACTTCCGTAAGTTCGAATCATATTCAATTGAATTCGATCGTCAGCTCACCGTATTGGTCGGTGACAACGGTACGGGTAAAAGCACGCTCATCGATGCTGCCAACATTTCGCTGGGGACGTTGTTCCAGAAAATTGATAACGCAAAAGCTCCGACTATCGCTCCTGATGATTCTCACGGCGCGGTTATCAAACAGGGAGACATGTTCGACGTTCAGTCCCAGTACCCGGTGTCGGTTGAAGCATCGGGTCTTGTACTGGGGGAAGAAGTTAGCTGGCTGCGCTCGTTGAAGAGTGCTAAGGGGCGCACCACGCAGTCCGATGCCACACCCATTATTGAAGCCGGCTCTCGTTTGCAGAAACTCGTTACCAACGGCAACGAAGTTGTGCTGCCCGTTCTTGCCCGCTACGGGACTGATCGTTTGTGGAAACAAGCGTTATCAAAAGATAATTCAGCGCCCAATAGAACGCGAGGTTACGAGGACGCTCTCCAGGCCTCTGCGAATGAAGCCCGCATGAATGCGTGGTTCAGATCTCAATCGATTTGGGAGTGGCAGAATAAGCGCGAGAGCGCGTTGTTCTCTGCGGTCAAGATGGCGCTCGCGACTTGCTTTGATGCCGCCGCGACAACCAAGGGTGCCATGGTCGACTACGATGCCGAGCTTAACCAGCTTGTGTTTACATACACCACCGCAGGCGGTGTTTATCACCGCGATAGAATGCACTCTATGAGCGATGGCTATCGTGGGACGCTGAGTCTTTTCGCGGACATCGCGTACCGCATGGCAACGCTTAATCCAGCTTTGGGTTCTAGTGTGCTCGAGACGCCCGGCGTTGTTTTGATTGATGAGATCGATCTTCATTTACATCCACGCTGGCAGGCTCGGATTCTTGAGGATCTTGTTCGCATATTTCCCAACGTTCAATTTATTGTTACAACGCATTCGCCTGTCGTGGTTGCTTCGGTACCCCGCGGTAACGTTCGCGTTCTTGGCGAGGATGCTGCAACGGTACCCGCTATTGAAACGCGTGGACGCGATGCTGGGGATATTCTCAACACCGTTCTGGGCGCATTCTCTCGACCTGAAGAGGCGGCTCGATTGTTCGATTTATTCAATTGCGCCGTTGATGAAGAACGCTTTGACGACGCCAGGCTTGCGCTCCAAAAGCTTGAGGAGTTTGTGGGCGTGGATGATCCTGATGTTGTTGCCGCTAAGACGACCCTTGAGCTTGAGGAGCTGCTGTCGTGATTCCGGTCGTTAAGGGAAAAGAGCCTGCGGCGCTTACCAAGGCCAAGAGGGCCATACGCAACACCCCCGATACGACGTTTAATTACACAGCGTTGCGCGGAGAGAGCAAGCGAGAAGTTCTGGAGGCCTTGCTTGCGGAGCAGGGCCATCTCTGCGCTTATTGCACGTGCAGAATCGGCGTTGGTGATCGTCTGGCTACGATTGAGCATTTGATTCCGCAAAATCCTGAGGATTCTGCCCCGGATGGCGAGTTAAGTCTGGATTATCACAACCTGGTTGCCGTTTGTGACGGACGTGGCGGGGCAACGTGTGACAAGCGACGTGGCAACGAGCCCCTTACGGTTGATCCGACCAAGCCTTATACGCTTGATAGCATTTTCTATCATCGCGACGGGCGTATTGATGCTGTTGATGGAAGCGTACGGCGAAACCTTGAGGTTACGCTCGGGCTTAACGCGTCGGGCACCAACCTTTGCGGTAATCGTTCCAAAACTATGGAAGCAATTGAAAAATCTATCGATCGAGCTATCAAGCGAAGGGGTGCTGAGGACAAGAGAGCGGTAAAGAAGGCCATTTGTGCAAAGGTTCTCAGGCTGTTTGAACATCAAACGGATATGAAAGATGAGTATTTGGGTGCCAAGCTGTATAAGGCGCGCAAGCTCGTCTCAAAGTTTGCTTAGTGTCTTTTTGCTGCTGTAGAGTACCTTGGGTACGTGGCGCATGCGGGACTCCGGTCCCCACGATATTTATTTGCATTGCATCGTGATAACCTGCAAAACTCTAACGAGTAGTTTAGTTACTCCATCTATGCGGTTCATCCTGTTGCTTTTATTTTGAATCCCTGTATTCGAATAATTGGGATTCGAGTTACTGAGGCAACGCTTGTTGTATAGATTTGGTTTAATTGTGTTGGGTTCGTTTACTTCTAGTCACTATTTTATTGATAGATATTTCTGCAAGACTAGAGGAAAGGTAATACGAATGTTAGAGTTTTTTACATCGTTCTTTAGCGGGGCCTTCGGTTCGTTGTTGACATACTTTGCTGGCAAAAAGATATCGATTTCTTCTGCCAGCGAGGAGCTTGAAGATTTAATTACACTCGCAAATAAATCAGCTGACCTTGAAGTGAAGAATGCTCTTTATTCAAGAGCAGCGAAGGTTGCTTCTCATTATGGGGAGCGTCGCTTGTTCGATCTTGTGCTGTCGATGGTACGGTGTGCGGCGGTTGTAATGCTGTGCATGACAGCCTTTGCGTGCATTGTTTCCATCTGTGCTGCTGCTTATGCGTCCTACCATTCCGGCGTTGCGGATTCAATTAAAATCGCGGGTTCCTGCATTGAGTATTTTCTGTACTTTGGAGTTATTCTAATTATTTCGGGATTATTTAAGGTGATTGCCTGGATTTTAGCAGAGCACTCGCTGGATAAATAACTTCATTGCGATGAAATGTACGCCACCATCTTGTTTAACCTTTAGAATTCAGAGCTTTACTTGATTTGCCCGCTCGTCTGCCGAGCTGGCTTTGGTTCAACGCGAAAGACATATGGCTTTTTCCTCTGGTCAGGCTATTTCAACTAATTTTCGGGATTTGCGGGCCGTTTGCGCAAAAGGTTTCACCTTTTGTAATCCATATCGCCCTATCGTTGTCTTGGGTATGTTGTTCAATGCATTATTAGTCATTCGGTATTTTTTTACGCGTTACTTGGCGCTATTTATTTTTATCTTGCGGTCGGTTTTTAGGAGCTTGCAATGATTGATTATCGCAATCCGTAT
>ERZ1035025.1410-NODE-1410-length-12192-cov-43.331631_pt1 | contig 12192 bp, 9 predicted proteins | sample MGYA00520619_ERZ1035025 | MGnify/ENA primary metagenome ERZ1035025 (study PRJEB33766, sample SAMN09781742) | gut metagenome | biome: gut microbiome | host: Homo sapiens | place: Madagascar | study: EMG produced TPA metagenomics assembly of the PRJNA485056 data...
ATCAATTCGTTCCGCGGAATTATTGAAAAACTATCAAAAATTAGATTATAAAAGTTTAAAAGATGAAGAAAAAGAAGAAAAAATAATTTTTCATTTGTTAAGTGATTTTATAAAAAAAGAAACACTAGAAAAATTAAAAACATTAGAAAAAGAATTATCCGCGTTTTATCCCACAAAAATTCAACCCCATATTTTGTCGGATGAGATTTTTAAAAATTATCCAAAATATTGTGGGAATTATATGACGTATTTTCGTTTTTATATTCCTCATATTTTGTCTGCCATTGACCGTGCTTTGTATTTGGATGTGGATATGGTAGCGTGTGCGGATATTCGTGCTTTGTGGAGTCTAGATTTAACAGGCGTTTTTGCTTGCACCATTCGGGATTGGGTAAAACACGCCCATGAAAAGCGTATTGCTTTAAAAGCAGGCGAAGAAAATTTTGATTTTGGCGATTATTATTTCAATGCAGGTTTTTTATTCTTTAATTTGAAAAAAAGTAGAGAAGAAAATCTTGTTGAAAAATGTATTTATTTTTTAAGCAATTATAAAGTGATTGCGCCAGACCAAGATGCTTTGAATTATGCCATTAGAGAAAACACATCTTGCGTTTTACCATTTTCTTTTAATAATATGAACGAAGGCACGCATATTCATCAACTTGGCAATGCAAAAATAAAAAGTCATTATGCGATGGCTGATTTAAAATTTTGGTCGGAAAATACCGTTATTTTGCATTTGGCTGGCGGTGTTAAACCTTGGGAAAATCCTTTTATTATGCAAAATGAAAAAGGCGAATATATTGGTTTGTATTATGTGGCAGCAGCAAAACAAAGTTTTTGTTTTGCAAACGATGCCACACAAAATTTGTTTGTGTATGCCCAAAAAACCGATATAGCACGCAGTATTTTGCAATACGCCAATAATATTTTTGGTTTGTTTTTTATTCCTTTTATTATTCAAAAAATCAAAATCCGAAATTTTGTTGATTTAAATGAAGTTTTGGAATATTTAAAAAACCAAGAACAAAATCCGATTTTTCAAGGTTTGGATTACCATGGAAAATCCTTTTTGATTAAAGAACTTTATTCTAAATATGAAAAAGTAAAAAACAGCGGTTTTTTGTATTTATTAAAACTCCCATTTGCTATTTTAAAAGCCAAAAATTGGGCAAAAAAAAGTAAATTTTGCTGATAATAAAAATCCACGGTAAACAAAAGTTTTTTTTGAAAAAAAGTTTGGGTTTACCGTGGATTTTGGTGGTTTTAATAACCGCGCAATAAAGCAATACCGTGCGCTGAAAGATATTGTAATTTTTCTAAATGTGAAAATTGCACACCGCCCAAAGCAAAAACAGGAATGGGCGTGTTTTTAACCATTTGGGCAAAGCCCAACTCGCCCAATGTTTTGGCGTTGGGGTGCGATTGGGTAGAAAAAACAGGGCTTAAAAAAACATAATCCACGCCCAAAGCAATGGCTTTTTTAAATTCTTCGGCACAATGCACAGAAGCGCCACAAAAGGCAAAATTCGGGCGTTTTTTTGACATTTTCAAGGATTTTGACGACAAATGAATGCCATCGGCGCGGATGTTTGTTGCAAGTTCACAATCGTCATTGATGATTAAAACACTTTGCGGAAAGTTCGCCACCATTTTGGCGACTTTTTGAGCAAATTCTCTGCGATTAAGATTTTTATCGCGAATTTGTATTAAAGCGCGCGGGTGTTGCAAAAGGGCGTTTTTTAAAGAAGCAAAAGCTTTTTCTTCGCCATCAATTTCTGCGCGTGTGATGAAGGCAATTTCCGGAATTTTAAGGCTTTGGATGATGTCGTGATTCGCCGCCAACAATGGCGCAACTTTGAGTGCTTCAAAAGGCGATTGCCACATAAAGTCATCGTGTTCCATATTGCTTTTGTTTAAAACGCCTGCAAACTTTTTAACTTTCCAAAAATGCAAGCGCACGTTGGCGTGCGGGTAGGTAAATTCGCGCACCAACCACGGATGCGCTGACAAAACATTAAGCTTTAATTCTTCGGCAATTTCGCGCTTTAAAGCATCAAAATGCGATTCTTGTTCTTCAATTTTGCCGCCCGGAAATTCCCAAAATCCGGCGCAAACTTTGCCTTTTGGGCGTTGGCAGAGCAAAAATTCGCCGTTGGTGTTTGTAAAAACGGCGGCAATAACGTTTAGTCTGCCCATTGAATCCACGGCATACTCAACAGCACAAAGCCGCCAAAAGCAATGCGGTAATAGGCAAACATATTGTAGGTGTGGTTGGAGACGAATTTCAACAACGCCTTCACGGTTAAAACCGCCGCCAAGAAGCTGGCAATAAAACCGACTGCAAAAGCCAAAAAATCATCTGTGTTCAAAATGTTCCAGTTTTTGTAAAGGTCATAACAAGTGGCGCCGAACATCGTTGGAATTGCCAAAAAAAAGGAAAATTCCGTGGCGGTTTTGCGCGACAATCCCAAAAACATTCCGCCGATAATCGTAGCACCTGAACGCGATACGCCGGGGCACATCGCCAAACATTGCATGAAACCAACTTGAATGGCATCTCTAAGTTTCATTTCACCAACAGATAAAATGCGCGCAGAAAAGGCTCTTCGCTCCACCCATAAAATAATCAATCCGCCAACAATTAAAGCCGATGCCACAACAATTGGGTGAAACAAATAATTTTTAATGATGGAATGAAACAGTGCGCCCAAAAAAGCCGCAGGCAAAAAACCGACAATTAAAAGCAATAAAAAATGCCTTTCGGTTTTGTCCGTTGGGGATTTTTTGATTGCGTTCAATAAACGCGCGCGGTAATGCCAACAAATTGCCAAAATAGCGCCCAACTGCACGACAATTTTAAAAACCTTGCTGCTGGAATCCCCAGTGTAATTGATGATATCGCCCAAAATAATCAAATGACCAGTGGAAGAAACGGGCAAAAATTCGGTTAAACCTTCCACAATGCCCAAAAATAAAACTTTGGCAAATAGCAAAAAATCCATAATTGTTGTTATTTTTTTAAGTTACAAAATGGTCGGGGCGGCGGGATTCGAACTCGCGACCCTCTGCTCCCAAAGCAGATGCGCTACCAGACTGCGCTACACCCCGACAAAAAACCGCAGATTTTAGCACAATCTTTGAAAAGTAAAAGGGAAAATTTTTAAAAAAGATTTTTTTGATTTTTAGATGAGAAAGGTTTTAAATGACGCTTTTAAAAATTTTAGAAGAATTTTAAAAACGATTTTCCACGGTAAACTTTAAATTTTTTTGAAAAAAAAACGACGTTTACCGTGGATTTTTAAATATTGTTATTTTTTTTGACAATGATTGAAAAAAATATAATAAAATGCTTAAAATTACCACGCTAACTCTTTAATTTTTTTATATTTTTTCCATGGCAGAAGATAGCGATTTAGAAAAAACAGAAGCCCCATCCGAGCGGCGTTTGGAACAAGCGCGCGAAAAAGGGCAAGTTCCGCATTCTAAGGAACTGGGGACTTTTTTGGTTTTAATTACCGCTGCTGCCATTTTGTGGATGATGGGCGAATGGTTTGCGCGCCGATTTATTAGCGTTATTTCAAAAGCCTTAACGCCTGATTTAAAAACTTTAACCGAACCTGCAATGCTGGTGCCGCGTTTGGTTGAAATTGCATCAGAAGGTTTTTTGGTTTTTGCGCCTTTTGTGGCGGCTATGTTTGTGGTGGCGCTTTTGCCGTCTTTTTTATTAAACGCTTGGGTTTTTTCCACGCAATCTTTAATGCCAGATTTAAAAAGAATTAATCCACTTTCTGGATTATCGCGTATGTTTTCTTGGCAAAGTTTAATGGAATTAACCAAGGCAATTTTAAAAGCGCTTTTGGTGGGCGGCGTGGCAGTTTTTTTAATTAACAAACAATTGGGCGAATTATTTGCTTTGTTGAGTATGTCTTTGAACACCGCAATGGCGGCAATGGCGGAGTTGTTGGCTTTTACCTTTTTGATTTTGGCGGCAACGCTTTTTGTGGTTGCCGCCATTGATGTGCCTTTTCAAATTTGGCAACATTATTCCAAACTTAAAATGACCAAAGATGAAGTCAAGCAAGAAACCAAAGAAATGATGGGCGACCCGCAGGTGAAAAGCCGCATTCGTAGCCTGCAAATGCAAATGGCAAGAAAACGGATGATGGCATCTGTGCCAAGTGCGGATGTGATTGTAACCAACCCCACGCATTATGCCGTGGCTTTGAGTTACAAAGACGGTATGCGCGCCCCGAAGGTTGTTGCCAAAGGCATGGGCAATATTGCGCAGAAAATTAAAGAATTAGGCGATGAAGCTTCTGTTCCCCGATTAGAAGCACCGCCTTTGGCGCGCTCGCTCTACAAATTTTCAGAATTGGATTCAGAAATTCCCACCCCGCTTTATGCCGCGGTGGCGCAGGTGTTGGCGTATATTTATAAACTCTCGGAATGGAAAAAAAACGGCGGTTTTTATCCGCTGCCGCCGCGCGATTTGCCTATTCCAAAAGAATTTTCGGCTTAAAAGGATTCGTTTATGAGAATGACTTTGAGCCGCTTGAACCAAAACCTGAGCCATTTCAATTCCACGGCTTTGGCAGCACCGCTTTTGATTTTGATGGTGTTGTCAATGATGGTATTGCCTTTGCCGCCATTTGTTTTGGATTTGTTTTTCACCTTCAACATTGCCATTTCCATTTTGGTGTTGATGGTGGCGGTCAACACGCAAAAAACTTTGGATTTTTCGTCTTTTCCTTCTGTTTTGTTAATTACCACATTGTTGCGTTTATCGTTGAATGTGGCTTCTACCCGCATCGTTTTAATGGAAGGCCACAACGGCGGCGATGCCGCCGGCAAGGTCATTGAAGCTTTCGGGCAGTTTTTGGTTGGCGGCAATTACACCATCGGCATTGTGGTGTTTGCCATTTTAACGGTCATCAACTTTGTGGTGATTACCAAAGGTGCTGGGCGCGTGGCAGAAGTTTCTGCCCGTTTTACCTTGGATGCAATGCCCGGCAAACAAATGGCCATTGATGCCGATTTGAACGCAGGCTTAATTGGCGAAGATGAAGCGCGCAAAAGGCGCGCGGCAATTGCACAGGAATCGGAGTTTTTTGGCTCCATGGATGGTGCCTCCAAATTTGTGCGCGGGGATGCCATTGCGGGCATTATCATTGTTCTTATCAATATTATCGGCGGTTTAATTGTTGGCGTGGCGCAACACGGTATGAGTTTGAGTGAAGCCGGCAGTGTTTATACCCTTTTAACCATCGGCGATGGTTTGGTTGCGCAAATTCCGGGGTTAATTATTTCCATTGCGGCGGGTATGGTTGTTACCAGAGTGTCGGATGAGCGCAATGTTGGTCAACAGGTTTATTCCCAAGTCTTTACCAACCCAAGAACACTGGCGATTACAGCAGTAATCATCGGTGCGCTGGGCATTATTCCGGGTATGCCGAATATGGTGTTTTTGTTGATTGCAAGTGGCATTGGCACGCTTGCGTGGAAACTTGCCAAATCCCGCGTGCCAATACCTGTTGAAGCGCCGGTGCAAGTGGCAGCACCTCGCCCGCGCGAAGCACAAGAAGCCAGTTGGGCGGACGTGCAAGCCATGGATGTTTTGGGCTTGGAAGTGGGTTACCGCTTGATTCCCTTGGTGGATAAAGCCCAAAACGGCGAGCTTTTGCGCCGCATTCGCGGCATTCGCAAAAAATTTGCGCAAGATGTCGGCTTTTTGGTTTCCCCCGTGCATATTCGCGACAATTTGGAATTAAAACCCAATACCTACCGCATTTTGTTAAAAGGTGTGAGTTTGGGCGAAGGCGAGGCTTTTGTGGGGCAATTTTTGGCGATTAACCCCGGACGCGTGGCAGGCACTTTGGAGGGCAAAGAAACCACCGACCCAGCATTTGGTTTGCCTGCCATTTGGATTGATTCTACCATTCGTGACCAAGCACAAGCTTACGGTTACACTGTGGTTGATGCCGCAACCGTGATTGCCACGCATTTGAATCACATTATTTTGAGCCACGCGGCGGAATTGCTCGGTCGCCAAGAAGTGCAACAGTTGCTGGACCATGTGGCACAAGATTCCCCCAAACTTGTGGAAGACTTTGTGCCGAAGATTTTGCCGCTTGGCACCTTACAAAAGGTTTTGCAAGGACTTTTGGATGAAGGCGTGCATATTCGCGATATGCGCACCATTATTGAAACGCTCACCGATGCCGCACCGCAAACAACCAACCCAGAAGAACTCATCGCACAAGTGCGTATTGCCTTGGGGCGCGCCATTGTTCAGCAACTTTTCCCGGGGAATGATGAATTGCAGTTGATGTCGCTTGATCCAACATTAGAACGTCTTTTAACCCAAGCCGTATCAGGCGCTTCCGCGCACACGAGCATTGAACCGAGTTTGGCGCAAACCTTATTGACGCAAACCGCAGCGGCGGCAGAACGCCAAGAAAATATGGGCATTGCGCCTGTTTTGCTCGTGCCGCCGAGTATTCGTCTTTTATTATCGCGCTTTTTGCGCCGCAGCGTGCCACAACTCAAAGTTTTATCGCACGCGGAAATTCCTGAAAACCGAAAAATTAAAATCACAGCCATTATTGGAGCACAACAATGAACGCCAAAAAATTTATTGCTAATAACGCCCGCGAGGCTTTGCGCAAGGTTAAAGAAAGTTTGGGTAATGATGCGGTCATTTTATCCAACCGATCTATTCCGGGCGGCGTGGAAATTTTGGCGGTTGCGCAAAAAGAATTTGATAATGCCACGCCGTCTTTTTCTGCGCCCGCACCAGCTGTTGGCGCGCCGCAAAAAAAGAAAAGCGCTTTTACGCCATCTATTGTTTCCAAACATATTTCTGTAACCGATGAAGATGATTCAGATTATTCCGCGCTAATTGCCAACGCGCGGCGCAATAATTTTCAAAATGCGCAGATAAAAAAGAACAATAAACCTTTGGGGCAGGTGATTACGCCCTCAATGACGCAGATTTTGCAAGCCACCGCCGCGCGCTTGACCAAACAAATGCAAAACCAAAATCAAAGCCAAAACGTCAAAAAAGTGAATTTAGCGGCGAAAGAGACATTCAATTTGCAAAAATCCACGGTAAACGGCAAAAAAATTTCAAAAACCGAATCGCCCAATGCGCCAAACGTGCAAAGCGCTTTGGCAAACCTTGCGGCGAATGCTTCGGCAAAGCCAAACCGTGCTGATGATGCCCGCCACGATGCTTTGATGCGCGAAATCCAAGATTTGCGCACTTTGGTGAGCCAACAACTTGCAGGCTTTGCGTGGGGTTTGAATCAAAAAAGCGCACCGATGAAAAACGAAATGTTGGCGTGGATGCTCAATTCTGGCTTTTCGCCGCAATTCACGCGCGATTTGTTAAACGATATGCCCACAACATCAGACCGCGCAGAAGCGAGCCAATGGGTGCAAAGCGCGGTTGATCGGGCGCTATCTATTGCCGATTCGGAATCGGATATTATTGCCCAAGGCGGAATTTTTGCACTTGTTGGCCCAACAGGTGTGGGCAAAACCACCACCGCCGCCAAATTGGCAGCGCGCGCGGTTTTAAAATACGGGGCAGACAAAGTGGCATTGATTACAACCGACAACTACCGCGTTGGTGCGCACGAGCAACTGCGAATCTACGGGCGCATTTTGGGCGTGGTTGTTTTTTTAGCCAAAGACAGCCGCGATTTGCAACAAACCTTGATGGAATTGCGCTCCAAACATTTGGTGTTGATTGACACCATGGGCATGAGCCAGCGCGACAAAATGGTTGCTGAACTCACCACAATGTTATCCAACAATTTTGTGCAACGCATTATGTTGTTAAACGCCACTTCCCAAGGCGATACTTTGGATGATGTTGTCCACGCCTATATGGGTTCAGGTGTGGCAGGTTGCATTTTGACCAAAACGGACGAAGCAGCTGGGGTTGCAAGCGCTTTGGATGTGATTATGCGCCACAAAATGCGCCTGCATTATATTTCCAACGGTCAGCGCGTTCCGCAAGATTTGCATTTGCCCAATCGCGGTTATTTGATGCACCGCGCCTTTAAAAGCATAGCGGATGATTCGGCGCACCATTTGGCAGGCATTGAACCTGCGTATCGCATGGGCGCTTATTAAAAGGCGGGAGACAAAATCGTGGCTGATTTTTACACCGACCAAGCCGAAGGGTTGCGCCGATTGATGGGGCGCATTCCTTTTCAAGTGATTGCTTTTGGACAAAGTTCGGCAAAAATTGGGCAAAGCACCTTGATTGCCAATGTTGCACTGCGGCTTGCGCGTTTGGGGCGCAACGTTTTGATTTTGGATGAACATTCGGATGCTGGCATTTTGCATTATTTTGGCAAACCTTATTCCCGTGTTTTGCAAAGTTTAACAACCCATGTTCGCGCCTTAAAAATAGATGCGCAAACACAACCTTATTTCAAACGTCTTTTAAACATTGACCCGCCGATTGACACCGTTTTGATTGATGGCGCAGTGGCTTCGGTTTCTTCTTGGTTGTTGCATGCGGATGAAGTGATTTTGAGCGTCAACACGCATTCCCAATCGGTTTCAACCGCTTACCAAATGATTCAAACATTGAGTCAGAACGGTATTAAACATTCCAACCTTTTTGTGAATTTGGTAGAAAACCCCAAACAAGCGTATTTTACATTTGAAAAACTCTCGCAAACCTTGCAAAATCGGCAAATTGCACAATTACATTCGGCGGGATTTTTATGTTTTGACCCCTTGATTGCGCAAACGGTCAATACGGGTTCGCCTTTTTTAAAACATCATCCCGATTCACAAAGCGCACAAATTTATTACAATTTCGCTGAAAATTTGCAAAATATGGACGAAGGGCGCTACGCCAATTTGGATCAATTTTTAGAACGGATACCGGCATAAATGTATACCGCAAGCGGCAAACCCGACAAAGACCAACAATTGGAGAGTTATCTGCCATTGGTCAAACGTTTGGCATTTCAAATGGCTGCCAAACTGCCGTCAAATGTAGAGGTTGATGATTTAATCCAAAACGGCTTAATCGGCTTGATGGACGCTTTAAACCGCTTTCAAGAAATGGGCGCACAATTTGAAACTTACGCCACATCGCGCATCAAAGGCGCGATGTTGGATAGCTTGCGCCAAGACGATACTTTGCCCAGATTGTTGCGCCAAGAAATGCGCAAAATTGAAAAGGGCATTCGGGAACTAGAACAACAATTCAAACGCCCTCCCTCTGAGGCTGAAATTGCCGCGCATTTGAAAATGCCATTAGCCCAATACCAAAAAATTTTGCAAGATGCCAAAGGTCATCAAGTGGTTTATTTTGACGATTTGATGAACGATGAGGAAGGCGAAGATTTTTTAGAGCGCTATTTGGAAGATCCTTCGCAAAACCCTGCGGAAATTTTGGATTCTAATGATTTTAAGCGCGAACTTGCCGCTGCCATCAACCGCCTTCCCGAGCGCGAAAAATTGATGATGGCGCTTTATTACGAACAAGATTTGAATTTAAAAGAAGTGGGCGCGGTGTTGGATGTGAGCGAATCGCGCGTGTGTCAAATGCACAGCCAAGCGGTGGCGCGCCTTCGTGCTACTTTACAAAGGAAAATGCAAGATTAAAAAACGATTTTTTAAAAAAATTCAGCGTTTACCGTGGAAAATCGCAAAATTTTGCAAAAACTTGCAAAAATCCACGGTAAACGCTTCAAAATTTTCAAAAAACAATGGATAAATTCAGTTGGTTCGGTTTAATTTTGGGTTTTGCGGCGGTAATTACCGCGCAAGTTTTGGAAGGCGCCATGCTGGGCTCGCTCTTCCAATCCACGGCTTTTTTGATTGTGGTCGGCGGCACAGTGGGCGCTGTGATGTTGCAAACTGCTTGGCCAGTTTTTAAAGCGGGCTTTCAAATGGCCAAATGGGTGTTCGTGGGCTACAACACAGATTTGCAAAGCGATTGGCTAAACATTGTGCGTTGGAGTCAATTCGCCCGCCGCGATGGTTTATTAGCCTTGGAACAATTTGCCACACGCCACAATGATCCTTTTGTGCGCGAAGGTTTGCAGTTGTTAATTGACGCCACAGATCCCGAAGTGATGCGCGAAATTTTGACAATTAAAATTGAACAAAGCGAATTAGAAATGCATCGCGCTGCACGCATTTGGGAGAGCGCCGGCAGTTATTCCCCAACTTTTGGCATTTTGGGTGCGGTCATTGGTTTAATCCACGTGATGGAAAATTTAACCGATCCTTCCAAATTGGGTTCGGGCATTGCTGTGGCGTTTGTTGCCACCGTTTATGGCGTAGGTTTTGCAAATCTTTTGTATTTGCCGATTTACGGCAAATTGTGTTTTTATATTGACCGCATCACCGCGCGCCGCGAAATGTTTGTGGAAGCTTTTGTTTGCATTGCCCAAGGGCATCACCCGCGCTTGATTGAATCGCGCTTAAAAGGTTTTATGCAAAATGCTTAAAAAACGCAAACGCATCAAAGCCCGCAATGACCGCAACCGTTGGTTGGTTTCGTATGCGGATTTTATTACGCTGTTGTTTGCGTTTTTTGTGGTGATGTATGCCTTGTCTTCCATCAACGAAAACAAATACAAAACTTTATCCACCGCTATTGAAGCGGCATTCAAATCGCCTGCGGGTTTTGTGAATACGCGCAATTTAATAGATTTGCCAGATAAGCCCAACGCCGCACAGTCCATTCCAAACGAACCCAGCTTAAACGCCCGAAAAACCGAAACAATAGAAGATTCCAAAGAAGTGGCGCGTCAAAAAATGAAATCTTTGGCAAACGATATTATGAGCGCTTTGGAACCCTTGGTAAAAGCGGGCAAAGTGCGCTTGTTGGAAAACAGCCGCGGCGTGACGGTAGAAATCAACGACAGCGTTTTGTTTGCCGTGGGGCAGGCGAATTTGCAAGCTGAATCGGCGGATGCGCTCAAAGCGGTGGCGCAAATTTTGGCGCGCACACGTTTTCCCATTACCATTGAAGGCCACACGGACAATGCGCCCATTGCCACAGCGCAATTTCCTTCCAACTGGGAACTTTCGGCGGTGCGCGCCACAACGGTTTTGCGTTTGTTTAATGCAATGGGCGTGAATGCTTCGCAACTCACCGCAATTGGTTATGGCGACACACGCCCGGTTGAAACCAACGCCACGCCAGAAGGTCGCGCCCGCAATCGCCGCGTGAGCATTTTAATCGATTCGGTGCGTCCCGAAGAACCCACCGAATTGAGCGAAGCAGAAACCGAAATTGCAAACGAATAATTTCCACGGTGAACGTTTTATTTTTTTGAAAAAAATAAACGGTTTACCGTGGAAAATCTTATTTTTTGGCAAATTCACCTGCGGTTGCAAAATCGCGGCTAACATCGGTATAACTATTGATATCATCAATGGGTGCTTTGATTTTGTAAGCGCGCTCAATTTCCCACAAATTCCCGGGTTGAAACTCAATGCCATGCGCCTTGGCATAAAAAATGGCGCGATTTTGCGGATAGTTTTGAAGAATATTAGGTCCAACGTGTGGGCAATCTTGATACAAGTTGGCGCAGAAAATCGTTGCAATATCCGCATTGGACATCAAGCGTTTATCATTTTTTAAGGTGCCGCGAGCCTTAAAATCTTTGAATAAAAAAAGAACATCTTGCCTGAGATGCAGTGGTAGTTTTAAATCCGAATCCCAACCCGCATGGTCGCTGACAATTAAAATCTGCGTGTTGTCGTAAATTGCTTCTTTTTTTAACAATTCAATGTATTTGTTCAACAAAAAAAGCGAACAAAATTCGGTATCAAAATGTTGATAACTATGCTTTTCTGATGGGTTATTAAATAAATTGCTATTGGTCAAAATACTTTCTTTTCTAAAATAATGGCATTGCCCACCGCCTGCATAAATAAAAAATGGGAAATGCGTAAACATAGAATGTATGTATTTAAAAGTCGGTTTTTTGGCGTTTGTATTTAAAATATGTGTTAGCGCATAAAAAGAGGCAATATTTTTCAGCGCGGTAATTCCATCAAAATGATGTCTTTTTGTAAACCAAACGCCGCCTCTATAAATATATCGCCGCATCCAACCATCCGGCATAAATTTGAATAAACCAAAACTCAAAAAATGCGCCACATCATAAATATGCGGATTATCAAAATTTATCCCCGGATGTT
>ERZ1035025.1417-NODE-1417-length-12168-cov-76.351523_pt1 | contig 12168 bp, 9 predicted proteins | sample MGYA00520619_ERZ1035025 | MGnify/ENA primary metagenome ERZ1035025 (study PRJEB33766, sample SAMN09781742) | gut metagenome | biome: gut microbiome | host: Homo sapiens | place: Madagascar | study: EMG produced TPA metagenomics assembly of the PRJNA485056 data...
ACAACCTTGCCAAGGTTGGGGTCGCGGGTCCGAGTCCCGTTTTCCGCTCTTTTTTTTTGAACTCGAGAAACATACCCATTTATGAATTTATATTTAAGATATTTTGATCAGGAGACATTAGTTACTAGTGTTGATGATGCTATTGGTTTTTTAAAGAGTATTCCTGAGATTGAGATGGATGCAGAGCTAGAGGCAGATGTTCGTGAATATGCCGCTAGCGATTTGACGTATCCAAAAAGATATAAGGTACGCCCACGTGTTTATTTTATTGTGATAAAGACTACGGCGCAAACTATGCAGGATTTTAAGGATAAGAAAGCATTGCGTACTCCTACTCCTGCAGAGAGAATGGAGAATCCGGTTGTTGCCAGTTTGGCTCAAGAGGCTCCAGGCTGGTATGAAGGATCACTTGATTTCAAGCGTGTTGTGATGGTACCGGCTACAGGAAAGTTTGAGTACCGTGATACTCATTTCGTTGCGGATGTTAAAGCTGAATCAGGTTTGGATTGTTATAATCGCATCGTAGATTATCTGCGCGATTGTGTAGATTCACGCAGCCAGTTCCCATCTGCAAAAGGTAAGAATTTCCATTTCCGCTATCTGGGAATGTGGAAATAAAATATTCAGAAATTTAAAAGATTCGTGTCATGAACAAGGTTATGCTAATTGGTAATGTAGGTAAAGATCCTGACATTCATTATTTCGAAGCAGATCAGGCTGTAGCTCAGGTCTCTCTCGCAACTACAGAGAAAGGATATACTTTGCCTAATGGTACCCAAGTGCCAGACCATACAGATTGGCACAATCTTGTTTTTTATCGTGGGCTTGCAAAGGTAGTAGAGAAGTATGTGCATAAGGGTGACCGCCTTTATGTGGAAGGAAGAATCCGCTACCGCTCCTATGATGACAAGCAGGGTAGAAGACAATATATTACAGAAATCTATGTAGATAATATGGAGATGTTGAGTACTCGCCCTGCTACTAGAGAACAATAATTATTAATTTTTAGCTCAGAAATTGGATATATCCACCATAACTGATGCCTTCGGTGATGTGATGCTGATGCAGCCTTCCGCCGGGGTTATTGTAGCTGCTGTACTTGCAGCTATATTGTTAGGCATGTCTGCTTTTGCCAGTGGTTCCGAAATTGCTTTTTTCAGTTTATCACCAACTGATGTTGCGGAACTTGAGGATGAAAAGACTGATGCCGATAAGAAAATACAGATGTTGCGTGATGATTCTGAACGTACGTTGGCTACCATTTTGATAACCAATAATTTTGTGAATGTCACAATCATCATGCTCCTTAATTATGTATTCGCAGGAATCGTAGAGTTTGGTCCTAAAGCTTATTGGCTTCAGTTCCTGATTATTACGGTTATTCTTACTTTCTTGCTTTTGCTTTTTGGTGAGATTATGCCGAAAGTGTATGCCCGCCAGGATTCTCTGAAGTTCTGTCGTCGGTGCGTAGGGGGTATTCTATTTGCCAGAAAGTTGTTTTGGCCTTTAGAAACTATCTTGCTGAAAAGTGGAATTCTTGCAGAAAAGATTATACAGAAGGAAAATCATGTGCTGAGTGTTGATGACTTGGAACAGGCTCTTGAACTGACTGATAAGAATGATATCAAGGACGAGCAGAGCATGCTGAAGGGTATCATCCGCTTTGGCGATGAAACAGCCAAGGAGGTGATGACCAGCCGACAGAATATTGTTGATCTGGATATCCGTAGTTCTTATCCAGAAGTATTAAAGTGCATTGAAGAGAATAATTACAGTCGTATTCCTGTTTATCAGGATAATACAGATAATATTCGTGGTGTACTGTATATCAAGGACTTATTGCCTCATCTTACGAAGTCTTCCAACTTCCGTTGGCAGAGTCTGATTCGTCCTCCTTACTTTGTTCCTGAAACCAAGAAGATAGATGATCTGCTTCGCGAGTTCCAGGACAACAAGGTTCATATCGCCATTGTGGTAGATGAGTTCGGAGGAACATCGGGTATTGTTACTCTCGAAGATATTCTGGAGGAAATTGTAGGTGAAATCAATGATGAATACGATGAGGAGGAGAAGTTCTACTCGAAATTAAATTACAACACTTTCATCTTTGAAGGAAAGACCTTGCTTTCTGATTTCTGCAAGATTCTGAATGTAGATGACGAAGAGTTCGAGGAGGTTGAGGGTGATGCTGATTCTCTGGCTGGTCTGCTCTTGGAAATCAAAGGCGATTTCCCAAGTATGCACGAGAAGATAGATTATAAGAACTATACTTTCGAGGTTATGCAGATAGAGGAGCGTCGCATCAGCAAGATTAAGGTGACGGTACATCCTTTGAAAGATAACGTGGAGGATTCTTCTAAGTAATCATCAGTATTCATCAATATCAGAATATAAAAAATATGGCAGTTGTCAATATACGAGAAGTTTATCCGGGAGTGAGTCTTGGTTTATGGCAGATGGATGAAACTGTAGAACAGTTATTCGGGCAGTATCCTCATCTGCAGGCTTACCGCTCTCAGGTGGAAGAGAAATATAAGAACGATGGCAGGAAACTGGAGTTTCTTGCCATTCGTGCATTAATGTATGAGATGCTCAAGACGAACGGGGCTTCCAAGGGCTTGCTTTCTCATGCAGGTGACATTACTCACAACGAGGCTGGAAAGCCATTGTTCCGTGGTTATCATATCAGCGTTTCGCATACCAAGGGTTATGCTGCGCTTATCCTTTCCAAAAATCAGGAAGTGGCGGTGGATATCGAATACTTCAGCGATAGGGTAGAGCGCATCGCATCCAAATTCCTGCGCAAGGATGAGAAGGCGGAAGATCTGGATGCCAAATTGGTGCATTGGTGTGCCAAGGAAACGGTCTTCAAGTTATTCTCTGAAGAAAAACTGATGTTTGAGGATATGCGGGTAAAGCCGTTTGATACGATGGCAGACTGGTCGTGTGATGTGGAGAATCTCAAGAGCAGAAAGATGGCGCATGTAGATTTCGAGTTAACCATGGAATTTGTATTGACTTATGCTGCGCTGTAATATCCTTTCCATCTTTCTGGCATTCAGGCTGTTGGCTGGGGCACAGGATTGGAAAGTAGTGAGAGAGAATCCTCAGAAAGCTTTTCCGAAAACCGTGGCTGCGGGCAACTACAGTGGCATTGCTCATCTGCATGATGATATCTATGCGGTGGTAAGCGACAAGTCGGATAGTGCCCTGTACTTCAACTTCCGGATTCAGGTGAATCCCAAGACCGGCGAATTGGAACAGGTAGAGAACCTTGGGTTTACCGAAAGAACAGATGGAACGCTGAACGACGGAAAGCCTTGGCTGGGGCTGGAGAAAGGCTTTGACCACGAAGCCATCGTGAAGGCTTCTGATTCTACCTTGGTGATAACAAGCGAAGGATATTGCCGTTTAAAGGAGTATCCTGTTCTGCCTACTTCGGCTAATGCTCCCAAGATTAGCTATCAGCAGAACCTTTGGGAGAGCAGATGGCCTTCTTCTGATTTTTATCCAAATTATAATTTTGAGTCTTTGGCTTTTGATTCCGTCCGTCAGTATCTCTGGACGATTTCTGAGAGCACGCTCCGCAAAGACGGACAGCCTGCTACTCCTCAAAACGGATTGGCCAACCAGCTTCGTTTGATGAGGTATGATTGGGGAAAGATAAAGGAAAATCGTAACAAGGAAAATAATGGCAAGCAAGAGAGTAGCAAGAAAGCCTCTCGTTACATGACAGCCTATGCCTATCAGATGGATCAACCTTCTACCCATAAGAAAGCAGATATCTATGTGATGGGGGTGAGTGAGCTTTGCGCCTTGCCCGATGGACAGCTTCTGGTTCTGGAGCGTGAGGCCTTTATCCCGAAGATCAAGATTGGGGCTTTCTGCAAGTGTAAACTCTATCAGATTAATCCTTTGAATTCTGAGGAGTTTGCTTTGAAAGAGAAGTTTTCATCAGATACTCCTTTCTTGAAGAAGAGATTGCTCGCGGAATGGAAAACGGGCTTGTCACTTTCCAAGCGTTCCTTTGCCAATTACGAAGGTATGTGTCTGGGACCCAAGTTGGAAGATGGTTCCCAGGTTGTCATCCTGCTGTCTGATTCGCAGGATCAATATGCGGGAGTATTGAAAGACTGGTTCAAGACGATTGTCATCAGAAAGGAATAAAGTTGTTATGTTGTAATCTTCAATCTCGTCCATAACCATCTAGGAATGAGTCGCCAGAGGAAGACGAGGATATCATATCTCCAGTCTATTACCTTGACTTCCTTTCCGTTTTCGATGGCACTTACGATATGTTTCGCCACGTCTTCCGGTTTGAGTTGCAGCGGATAGCTGCTGCCTGCGATAAGGTCGGTCTTTACGAAGCCTGGTCGGATATCTGTGATGGCGATAGGGAGATGGCGCATCCGTGCCTGCTGCGACAGGCATTCCAGATAATGGTTCTGGAATCGCTTGGTGGCAGAGTAGGCTGGGGCGGCACCGAGACCTTTGGTTCCGGCAATGGAAGTGATGCAGGCAATGCGGGCTTTGGGGTTGCAATGATGATGAGTAGCAAACCAGTTGAATGCCGTATCCACCATTCTTGTGAATCCCAAGCCGTTGGTTTCCACTGTCTTCAACTCCTTTTCTATATCCAGCGAGTTGTTCTGCCAGCCAATGCCGGAACTATGGAAGTAGAGGTCCATGCCTCCCAACTTATCGATGAGTTCGAGAAGTTGGGCAGGAGCATTGGGAGAAGTCACGTCTATTTGCTGGTAGCAGGTAATGCCGCTCTGCGAAATCAGAGCCTGCAATCTTTCAATTCTTCTTCCGGCAATTCCTACCTGCCATCCTTTTGCAGCAAGCAGTTTTGCCACTTCCATTCCGATGCCCGATGTGGCACCCATTACAATTGCTTTCTTTGCCATATAGTCCTATTATATAAGGTGAAATCTTGATAGTTCTATTTATATAAGGTGAAGTCTTGTCTAACTCTATCTCTATCTAAATTTAAATATCTGAATCTGTTTTGCTCTTCAGCAAGTCTTCCGCCTTCTTTACGCTTCCAGCTTTCAGTATCAGCTGTTTCACTTCTTCGTAATCCGTATATTCCGGATTGCGTTCTATGAAGATGCGGCAGGCGCGGTCGATGAGTTTATGATTGATAAGCTTGGCGTTCACCATCTTATTGCCTTCCACCCGTCCTTGTCTTATCTGAAGGGAAGTACTGATCATATCCAGAATCATCTTCTGCGAAGAACCGGCTTTCATGCGGGTACTTCCCGTCACGAATTCCGGCCCCGTGATGACCTCTACAGGATAATCTGCAGCCTGGGCGATAGGAGCGTGGGGATTGTTGACGATGCAACCCGTAGGAATACCTGCCTCCTTGCAATGCTGCAAGATGGAAAGCACGAAGGGAGTAGTGCCGCTTGCCGAGAAACCCAGCACGAAATCCTGCTCTGAGATATGCTTGTCGCAGAGCTGGTGCCAACCATTCTCCAGGTCGTCTTCTCTGGATTCTCTGGTTTGCGTAAGGCAGCCGATGCCTCCGGGGAAGATGGCTTGTATCTGTGAACCGTCGATGCCATAGGTGTTCTGCACTTCGATGGTATCGAGCGTAGCAAGTCTTCCGCCCGTTCCGCAACCGGCATAGAAGAGTCTTCCGCCCTTCTTCAGCTGCCCTTCGATGGCGGAAATCAGTTGGTTGATGGCAGGCAATGCTTGTTCTATTGCCAGAGCCACCTTCTTGTTTTCTGCATTGATATGAGCGGTGAGTTCAGCTACGCTCATCTTTTCCAGATGTTCGTAGAGCGAGCTCTGCTCTGTTATTCTCTTTTCTTCTTTATTTGGCATATTACCTTATCTTTAGGGGATAGATTTAATGTAATGAAGCCTAGATGGTCGCGGAGGCTATGGCTTGCAGTCATCTAGAGAGTTCTATCATGATGAGACCTATCATCCGATGGGCTCCTATTCTTCTGCCAGGAAATAAACCGGCGCATTCCGGGAACCTTCTTTTATCAGAAATCCGGATTTTTCCAGTTTCTTCAGCCAGTTGAGTGCTGTCTGTTTACGGATATGAAATTCCGCTTCCAGTACTTTTCTGTTAATGGAACGGTTATACTTCAGATACTCTCTTATTTTCTCCTTCAATGCATCTTCAGAGAAAGGGTAGGAGCGGGAAGTATATTGTGATTTCTCGAAATGGGTATTATATTTCACCTGTTTCAGCAGGTCTGCATTGGGGCGAAACTTGATGCCTCTTACGCTTACATATTCAGCTCTCACTTTATTGTCGGGTTTCAGTTCATCCATATCCAGATCTACCGAGAGCGAGAGATAACCTATTTCCGGAATGTTGACACGTTTTCCATCCTGCAGGTCTTCTTCTATGATATCACGCAGTTTCATGAGTACGGACGAAACTTCTCCTTCTCCCAGACAGCTATGTCTGGCGATTCGGCTGATCATCTCCTTGTCAGTCATTGCTGTTTGCTCAAAGATATGGGCGAATCGGCGAGTCTCTTCATTTCCTCCAGCATTGGGAAGATAATGGATTTCATATTTTATAGCCATCGTATTCTTCTTTCTGTTTAGCGATACAAAGGTAATCTTTTATTCTTAAACTACCAAATAAAAATGGCACTAATATGGATGAGCGGTTTGATTGATACGAATGAGCGGTGTTATTGATGTGGGTTAGAACTGCTTATCAATAGGAATAAGCATCGTAAGAAGCCTTTATTAGTTGTCGTAAGAAGTAGGATAAGTTGTTGGAACAGTAAGTATATGTTGCCGGGAAAGTCACTTCCGTCAGTCGCACAACAGCTGTTGTGCGCTTGCATATCAGCTGTTATGCGCTCGCACAACACGTGTTGTGCGAGCGTAAAACAGTTGTTGTGCAGTAAAATTTGTAACTCCCTTCATCATATTGCAATTCCTTCCTTATTTACGTTATGATTGAATAAGGTATAATGGTTCTCCTCCCATTCTTTTTGGGAAAAGAGTACAGGGTTGATGATTTCATCAATATCCAGCCTAATTCTCTTAGTGGATAAGAATACTTATCGTAGGTTGTGCTTGTAGATAAGGTTCCAGGAGCTTACCTTATTTTTTCATCACCAAATCTGCGAGCACGATGGCGGATTCCTTCTCATCCCTAGGTGCATCCTTTGACTTCCATGCCACGATGAAACGGATTCGGGCAGCAGTTACCTTGTAGCCTTTCAACTCCCATTTGCCTAGTTTCTCTTTCATCTTGATGGAGAGCTGGGCTATGTCTCTGCCTGTTGATGGGAGACAGAGGCAATGGTCGTGATAGGTTAGCGGCATACCGCTTCTCAGGCAAAGGATAGTGTCTTTGTGAGGCTTGGAGAAGCCCAGGTTTACATCCTTGTGTGACAGCTGAAGCACTATTTCGTTGGGCTCATCGTAGGCTTGGGCATCATAGAGATGCTGGGCATTTTTCAGACTGTCGAAGAGATTGCCGTTGGTGTGGATGGTTAGTGTACGCTTGGCACGGGTCATGCCCACATAGTATCGGCGCAGTATGTCATCAGTAGGATGTTCGGGATGGGTAATGAGCATCAGTACATGGTCGAACTCATGACCTTTTGCCTTGTGGATGGTGCAGACCACGATGTCTGATTTCGAGATGTCACAGAAGTCTTCTACTGATGATTCGAACACGAACTCCCTCAGGTCGCTGTAGTACTTGGCACGATTGGTCTGCTCAAATATCTGGAGGCTGCGGCGCAGATATGGAAAAGCCTGGCTGGTAGCATACTTTTTGAATGTCTGCTGCTTGGCTGCTTCCCAAATATCATCAGGGATGATAGGGGATTTCGTTTCCTTGATGCCTTGGTCTATCTTCTTCAAGAAGTATCTTACCTCTGCCAGATTCCAGAAGCGCAAGCCGTCCAACGATTGCACCAGCTTGGCCTTGATGCCATGACTGTGAAGAAGAGCCAGCATGATGACAGCCTCCTCATTGGTCTGCGTGAGGATACTGATGGTTTCGTTCTTCTTGCGGGAAGATGCATCGGCTTCTTTTGAAGCGTTACTTCTTAGTAATCGCGTAACATCTTCTAGGATAGGCTGATACATATAAACCTTTTTCTCCTGAATCTCGTATGGATGCTTCACGATTCTTACTTTTCCATCTTCTTGACTCATGGAGATGATAGGGGTAGATTTGATTCGTTGGCGGATGTTGCGGGCGAAGTCGTTGGCAGCATCCACGATATGGCGAAGGCTGCGGTAATTCTCGGTCATCTCGATGAAACGGCTGTGCTCTGTCTGGGTCAGTTCATAGAGATACCGCGAGTTGGAACCTCTAAACTCATAGATGTTCTGGTCATCATCGCCTACGGCAATCACCCTCATCTCTTCGTTGGCTTTCATCAGAGCAGAGACAAGGGCATAGTCATCCTTGCTCATGTCTTGTGCCTCGTCAATAACGAGCACGGTCTTGCTGATGCGATTGGGCTCCACTTCTCCATTGTTGATCATTTCGGCGGCTTGCTTAACCACATCTCCAGCCTCATCCAGATTGCCAACTCTGCCCAGCAGGTCGAAGCAGTAGGAATGGAAGGTCTTGATCTCTACGAAATGGGCGGCATTGCCTATGAGTTGCATCAGGCGCTGCTTGAACTCGGTAGCGGCTGCACGAGAGAAAGTGAGCATCAGGAGTTGTTCGTGCTTTACATCTTCCAGTAGCAGGAGAGAGGCAAGCTTATGTACGAGTACACGTGTCTTGCCGCTGCCAGGACCGGCAGCGACTACGATGCAGCGAGACTCGTGGTCGTCGATGATTTCCTTCTGTCTCTTGGAGAGCATTCCGAAGAGTTTCTTATACTTCGAAGGTGTTACGTTGCGCTCTATCTCAGTCTCCCGGTTGCCCTTGAAGTATTTTGAGATGAAGCAATGGTAGTCCATCTGGAAATAATCCTGCACATATTGCAGGGCGGCGTCATAATCCCTTACCATCAGGTTGGCATATTCGCCCACGATGTGAATCTGTTGAATCTTCTGCTTGTAGAATTCATTGAGCATGCGGTAATCCTCCTGCTTATAGTGGAGGCGAGGTTCCTTGATGCGTTTAATTGCCATCGCATTGTAAAGCACCAGAAATCCTCCTTCCAGCTTCATGGCTCCTATCTTGGAGAGATAGAGCAAGGCTTCCTCCACGTCTTCCAACTGTAGGGAAGAGAAGTCGGAAAAGAGTGACTGGTTGTTGGATTTCAGATCGTTCAGAAGTTCGACTACCGAGAATTGAAGAGGCTTTTCTTTTGAATCTACAGAAGAGCTATTGTTGCTCTCTTCTGTTATAGTTTTACTGTTTTCTTCAGCCAGGTTGTATAGTCTTTCGATAATGTATCGGCAAACCTCAATTCGTCTTTCGAATCGCTTGATGATGGTCTCTATGTCCTTGTCTCTTGTTACGATGAGATTGCGGACGCCGTCTTCCTTCTTGTGCGCATAACCCTTCACTGCTAAGAAGTATAGCAGTGTGCGGATTTTCTTTTCTGTAGAAGTGTTGATGCCGTCGTGTACGGCATTATCATTGAGTTGTTTGTATGTGATATGCAGCGATTCATCCGGGATATGTTCCAGAATGTATCTTTCCAGTTTGGCGAAGTTCTCCAACATCTGCTGAGGCTTGCGTTGCTTGTCGCTGATGTCTTGCAGATAGGCAGAGATGTCACGGGTATCGGCAAGGATGCCTTCCTGTCGCATTCGGTCAACGGAGGAGATGACGTCTCGCTTACTGAGTCCTAGGATATCGGCGAGGTAATCGATGCGGGATTCAGCTTCGCTATCCTGTGCCTTGGCAATATGCTTCTGGGTGATGAGCGACTTGATGATGCGGATGGCATTCTGCATCTCATCTTCCGAGAACAGGGGTGATTCGGTGAGGCGCAGTCTTGCCTCGTCCATGTTCTTGACGGTGATACCTGTGGCATAGACGTGCGGAATGTTGTTGCCACGCTCTATGTATCCGCTCTGTTCGAGAGCAGATAGGGCGGTGCGAACACGGGTTTCTATGTCGGATACTGAGTCATCCCAACCGGCTTGGCGGGCTATCTCCAGTGCCGAACAACTTACGTGTGGGCGCTGCTTGGTAAAATCCTTAACGGCTTTCCATACCTGTTGTATCTCGCTGATGCTCAGCTTGGTTTGGTTGAGCAGGATGAAGTGCTTGTCCAAGTCCTCGTCGCTATAGAGTACATAGCATTTGGCATTGAGGTGTGGGTCTCTTCCTGCACGTCCTGCTTCCTGTACATAGTTCTCCAGAGAGTCGGAGATGTCGTAGTGGATAACCAGCCCCACATCGCTCTTATCTACTCCCATACCGAAGGCGGAGGTGGCAACGATGATTCTAACCTTATCGCTCATGAAGGCATCCTGATTGTGTATCTTCTCATCGGCATCCATCTTGCCATTATAGGGCAGGGCGGATATGCCGTCACGGGTCAGCTTCTGGGCGAGTTCCCGGGTTCGCTTGGTGCGGGATACGTAGATGATGGTAGGGCAATCTGCCTGCTCTACCAGCGAGCGCAGAAGATTGTATTTGTTGCCGTCACTATCTACGTGAATAACGGAATAGTGCAGGTTGGTACGTGAGGCTGATGAGGCGAAGAGCTGAAGGTCGGTGCCCAGCCAATGCTTGAAATAGTCGCAGATATCCTGCACCACCTTCTGTTTTGCAGTGGCGGTGAAGCAAGATACGGGTATCAGGGTTTGACCATGATTACGGGCCATTGCATCCTTGCCAAACTTGCGTTCCTGGTATTCCTTGATAAACTTGCCGATGTATAGGTAATCCACCCGGAAGTCTTGTCCCCATGCAGAGAAGCAGTGAGCTTCATCAATGACGAATCTTACTACATGCCGTGCCATCAGGATGCGCTCGATGGTTTTGGAGCGCAACATCTCTGGTGCTATATATAATAAGGTGGCATCTCCGCTCTGTACTCGTTCGATGGCTAGGGAGCGGGAGATAGGGTCGAGGAGACCATTGATGGTTACGGCATCGGTGAAGCCGCGGTCTGCGAGGTTATCTACCTGGTCTTTCATCAATGATTGCAGAGGCGAGATAACCACGGTGAGTCCATGTATGGTTCTGCCATCCATCAGGGCTGGCAACTGGAAGGTGAGCGACTTGCCGCCACCCGTAGGAAATATCGCCAATAATGACTTGCAATCCACTGCTGCCTGCGATGCCTGTTCCTGCAGCGGTTCGCCGTCATAGGTACGGAAGGCATCATAGCCAAAGAGCTGTTTCAGGTTGTGATGAATGTCGAGCATGCGGTTGCAATACTCGCAGCCATCGGTGCATTGAGTATGGCAGAGCATATAGATGATATGTTCTACTTCGGGATAATGGCAGAGTACCCAACCTGGGGTAACAGATTGGTAATCGTCTGTGCCTATGAGAGCCAAGGCGTATGCCAAGCCGCAAGGCGACTGGGCTGCAAGAGCCGGAATATCGGCATGGTCGCAAATATGATTCTTGTATTCAGAAAGAATGAATTCAGAAACGTCTCTGATTGCATCATCCTTTTCGATGGCTCCCACATACATCAGGAATCCTCTGAATTCCTCTTCATGCTGGAGCAGCAAGGTGAAGATTTTCCTCTTCCTTTCTGATAATTGATTCCATGCAGCGATTTCATCCATCAAAAGCTCCTTGGCTTTCTCGCAGTCATTTACAGGATTGTTCATCTGCTCGCTCATCAGTTTGTCGTCCTTTACCAGATGATGGTAAGGGCGCTTGGGGAAGAGGAGCGGGGAGAGATAGAGGGTATCTATCAGTATGCCGTTGAGTTGGAGATAGCGGGCATCGTGATGAATGAGGTTATGACCGCAGATATAGTCAACCTTTCCTTCTTGCAGGAACTTGTTCAGTGCCGTCTGCGATGCTTGGTGAAAGGTGGCTCCGTCATAACGCAATGCTCCGATGTCGTGTATTTTATGGTCTTTCAGTCCCACTTCGGTATCCACGAAGGCAATGTTCCTGCTTCTGGCATCTTTCTTCTTGATGTCAGAACTTACGGTGAGATTGTTTTTCCTTTCAAAGAGGCGACTGAATATTGACATAATCTTCGATGTTTATATTTACACCGCAAATGTACAATTATTATTTGATATATGCAAATAATCAAGCGCTTTTATCTTCTT
>ERZ1035025.1420-NODE-1420-length-12144-cov-12.972041_pt1 | contig 12144 bp, 6 predicted proteins | sample MGYA00520619_ERZ1035025 | MGnify/ENA primary metagenome ERZ1035025 (study PRJEB33766, sample SAMN09781742) | gut metagenome | biome: gut microbiome | host: Homo sapiens | place: Madagascar | study: EMG produced TPA metagenomics assembly of the PRJNA485056 data...
GGTTTTTGATACTACGGAGGATGCGATACATATAATGCTGGTCGCCCTCAAACTGGATGACGGTATCCACGATATGTTCCAGTATCTTAGGTCCTGCAAGCGTTCCCTCTTTATTAATATGTCCTATCAGGATAACAGGAATGCCACTGGTTTTGGCAAATCGCAACAATGCTGCAGCACACTCTCTGACCTGCGAGACACTGCCCGGACTGCTATCCACATCCTCTGTTGCGATGGTCTGGATGGAGTCGATGACTACGATTTCCGGAGCCACCTGCTGGATATGGGAGAAGATCTTCTCTAAGGAAGTTTCACAAAGGATAGAGATATGGTCGAGATTCACATCCGTTCCATCGGGTGTGATCGAAGAAGCCAACCTGTCGGCTCTCAACTTGATCTGATGCGCACTCTCCTCTCCGCTCACATAGAGCACTTTCTTTTCAGGGATATTGAGAATAGTCTGCAGTGTGAGCGTACTCTTACCGATACCCGGTTCACCACCCAACAAAGTGATACTGCCCTGCACCATTCCCCCACCGAGCACACGGTTCAGTTCCTCATCATGCATATCAATACGGGGTTCATCGTGGGCAGAGATATCACGAAGCTTCATGGGTTGGGCTGCGCCATCCGAAGCACGCACGCCACCAAACATAGTAGCTGCGCCACCATGTCTCATCGTCATGCCCGCATTTCGGGCAGCCTGGGTTCCCGTTTCTCCTGCGATTCGGATTTCCTTAAAAGTATTCCATTGTCCACAACTCGGACATTTGCCAATCCACTTGGCTGATTCCTGTCCGCAATTGCTGCAAACGTATGCTATCTTGTCTTTTGCCATAATCTGTATGCTATCTAAACCTTAGATGACGTACAAAAGTACGCTAAATCAATGAAACGAGATCAACAATTAAGAAACATTAAAAAACATTTTGTTATTTAAAATATTTATCGTACCTTTGCAAGCGATATTTTTGGATAACAAAAAATACAATATAATTTTTAATAAGGTAATGAAAGCAATAGCAATCAAGTCAAGCTTGTTTTCTAGTCTGAAGACATACAACAAGAAAACATTCATGTCTGACCTCATGGCAGGAATCATCGTGGGAATCGTAGCCCTGCCTCTGGCCATCGCATTCGGTATTGCCTCAGGCGTGACCCCAGAGAAGGGAATTATCACCGCCATTGTGGCAGGTCTTATCATCTCCGTCTTTGGCGGTAGTAAAGTGCAGATTGGTGGTCCTACGGGAGCCTTCATCGTCATCATCTATGGCATCATCCAGAAGTATGGAATGGAGGGACTGACCATCGCCACATTGATGGCGGGTCTCTTCCTGGTACTCTTCGGACTGCTCCGACTCGGCACCATCATCAAGTACATTCCTTACCCGATCGTAGTGGGATTTACCAGTGGTATCGCTGTTACCATCTTCACCACACAGATTAAGGATCTCTTTGGCTTGACTTTAGCCAGCAATCCTTCTGACTTTATCGAGAAATGGGGCGTTTACTTCCAGAGTTTCGATACCATCGACCCTTGGTGTGCCCTCATCGGTGTGGTGAGCGTGATTGTCATTGCCATCACTCCTCGTTTCAGCAAGAAGATTCCGGGTTCGCTCATCGCCATTATCCTGATGACGATAGTAGCGCTCATCCTGAAACAATATGCCGGTGTGACAAGCATCGAGACCATCGGAGACCGTTTCTCTATCAGCAATGAACTGCCTGCGGCACAGGTGCCTGAAATCAACTGGGAAACCATCAAGAACCTGGTGTCTCCTGCCATCACCATCGCTATTCTCGGTGCCATCGAGAGTCTGCTTTCTGCTACCGTAGCAGATGGTGTAATCAGCGACCACCACGATTCCAATACAGAGTTGGTGGCACAGGGATTGGCCAATATCGCCTCTCCTCTCTTCGGCGGTATTCCAGCTACAGGTGCCATCGCCCGTACGATGACCAATATTAATAATGGTGGTAAGACTCCTGTGGCTGGTATCATCCATGCCATCGTCTTACTGTTCATCTTCCTCTTCCTGATGCCATTAGCTAAATTTATCCCTATGGCTTGTCTGTCTGGTGTATTGGTAGTTGTTTCTTATGGTATGTCTGGCTGGCGTTCATTCGTAGCACTGATGAAGAATCCTAAGAGCGATGTTACTGTGCTCCTGATTACTTTCTTCCTCACCATCATCTTCGACCTTACCGTAGCTATCGAAGTGGGACTGATTATCGCCTGTCTGCTCTTCATGAAACGTATGTCTGAGACGACCGACGTAAAGGCTATTACCGACGATGAGATTGACCTCAACAAAGAGTTTGACTTCCTTTCTACCAACCTGGAGCACTATACCATTCCTAAGGGTGTGGAGGTATATGAGATCAATGGTCCTTTCTTCTTCGGAGCCGGCAATAAATTTGAGGAAGTGATGGCTGCCTTCGGTGATCGCCCGTTGGTACGCGTCATCCGTATGCGCAAGGTTCCTTTCGTAGATTCTACAGGTATTCACAACCTCACCAACCTCTGCGAAATGAGTCAGAAGGAAAACATCCAGATCGTTCTCTCCGGTGTTTGCGAGAAAGTAAACTTCCAGTTGGAGCACGCTGGTTTCTACAATATGCTCGGTAAGGAGAATATCACCGACCATATTAGCAAGGCGCTCAAACGAGCTGAGGAAATCATCGCACAGAATAAGTTGGAGCAAGCCAACTAAATATTGGATCAAGCCAACTAAAAAAATAAGAACAGCCGCTTCTCGAACACATGAGAAAGCGGCTGTTCAGCTTTTATAAAGCCATACCTAAATTATTTTTTATCGTCTTAAAGACTCGAAAGTTCAGTTATCTCCTAAAAAATTCTATTAAAAGAAACGTCCTGGAGGAGGACCCATTGGACGACCACTTCCATTAAATGGGCGACCACGGAAATCAGGACGTCCACCTGGACCTTCCCCACGATTTTCCTTGCGTGCATCCTTGCCTCCGAAGAGATTCATGCGATATACTACGTGAAGCATCGCATAAGAGTTGATGGCATTGTATTCCGTATCCGTACGCGAAACGGATGAAATCGCTCTCGAGAAGGTACTCTGCTGGTGCAACAGATCGTAGAACTGAAGCATCACGGTGAGAGGCTTACCCTTCAGGAATCCCTGTGAAAGTTGAGCATTCCACACAAACTCATCGGTATTCATCGATGCATCGGAATAGCCGCGACGACTGCTGCAGGAGAGACTGGTATTCAAACTTGTGCCCCAAGGAGCGGTCAATGTCATCGAAGGTCCATAAGAGAACTGCCAGGTATCCAGGTTGCTGTTAGGCTGCAACTTGTTCTTGGCATGATTGTAAGCCAATGTTCCATCGAGTGACAATTCCAACCAATCATTGCGATAACTCAGAGAGAGACGCTCATTCCACGTGGTATTCTGGGTGGTATTCTTTTGGGAATCCTGCGACTTGTCGAGACTCAGATAACTCACATAGTGATTATAACCCAAATTGGTATCGGTATTGATATTCCATACACCAGCACTGTCGATAGAACAGTTGAACATAAAGGCTCCCATCACATTCCAGTTGCCATTGATATTCTCAGGTCGGGTGATTCTTCCACCAGTCGTCTCATCGTAGGTCACCTTATTGCTGATGCTATTGCTGGTCGTAGAGAAGTTGATATAGGTCATCACACCCTTGTTGTGATTCTGAACGAAATTGTTGTAGAACAATCGGAAGTTCTGAGTGAACGAAGGTTTCAAACCGGGATTACCCATAGAGACATTGAGCGGATCGCTGTCATCTACGATGTTGAGCAACTGAGAGATGCTTGGCTGTGAAGTCGTTCCTCGATAGTTGACACGCAGATTGCTCATCTTGGAGAATCGGTAACGGAAATCAAGGGTCGGACTGACGTTGGTCACCGTGCGCACCGTATCTACATATTTGCCCTGATAATCCTGTATGAACTTGGAACGCTGAGGCTGGATCATCACACCGAAGTTCAGATTATACTTCTGACGGACGAAGCGCATCATCACCTGAATATCATGGGTATAGTTTCTATACTCTGAATAGCGGCTCAGTTTGTCATCTCGATAGTCACCCAGTTCGCCATCCAAACAGCCAAGATAATTGCCCCACGCTCCGTATGCTGGATTGATTCCATCAAAACTATATTTACTGAAATCGTAGGTGCTGCGGTCACTCTTGGAGTAGCTGTAGGTGAACTTATAGCTGAACTGGAGGAAGGTGGCCTTCCAGAGCGGTTCGCTATAGGTGGCCTGAGCACTGTAACTGTAATCCTTGGAAGGAGTCAGATTATAGCGGTTGGTCTGATATGTGGAATCCAAGCCAGCTTCATTCTGTACCAGATAAAGATGAGCATTCTGCAGGGAGATGCTCTTACTGTCCTTATCGGTATATTTGGCATCCATACGGAGGGTTACGTTACGTCCTTTATTGTTGAGTTTACGATTCAACTGGAGCATGCCGCGGATGTTGTTGTTCTTGGAATTACTCAAGCTTACAGACTTCTGTCTGTTGATCACAGCATCCACTTCATCCATCTTTTCTATGCCCTCATCAGAAAGAGGGTCTTCGGTATATTGGTACGGATCCTGATTGAACGATGCAGAAAGCCCCGTGCTGCGGCTATCATTAGTAGTCCATGAGATAGAAGGACGGAAGAGGATGTTGGTCATTGTATCTGGCATCCACTCCAGACGGATATTACCATTCCAGCTGTCACTGCGAGAGAAATTCTGGTTCAGACTGTTGGAGAAAGAGGAACTGCTTCCCAAGAAGTTCTCGCTGGAACGACGACTCCATACATCACCATCACCGTGATTCCAACGAAGAGATGTATTAAACTTGAATTTATTCTTCTCCTCATAATTATAGTTGGCTGCCAGCATCTTGCTTGCATTCAATCCATTGCCACCACCAAAGCCACGTCTTGGCCCACCGCCACTGAAGCCACGGTCACTGGTATTATTGGCATTACCGAAAAGCATAAAGCGGTTGTTACTGTTGAAATATCCACCCATACCTCTGGCACTATACCTATCTTTATTACCTATACCGAGGTCGATATTAGACATCAAACCCTTGTTCATACCCTTCTTCACATTGAAGTCGAGCACGGTCTGTTCCTCACCATCATCAATACCCGTCACCTTCGAGAGATCACTTTTCTCATCGTAAGCCTTGATCTTATCAATAATACTGGTTGGCAGGTTCTTGAGGGCAGTCTTGGTATCTCCCGTCATGAACTCCTTGCCGTCAACGAGGATTTTCTTCACCTCCTTACCATTGATTTTGATGGTACCGTCATCGCTCACCTCAGCACCCGGCAGACGCTTCACGAGTTCTTCCACCACCGAACCTTCCGGCGTACGGTAGGCAGCTGAGTTATATACGAAGGTATCCTCCTTGAGCGTTACTTTCTGAGCCATAGCGGTAACCACAGCTCCTTTCAGCATGATGGCATCAGCACCGACAACGACATTACCCAACGCCAGATTCTTGTCCTGTTCGATGACCACGCGCTTCACGGTAGGCTTATATCCTACACTCGTAATCTTCAGAAGATACTTGCCATTTTCAGGCGCATTCAGATGGAAAAGACCTTTCTCGTTGCTGATGGCACCCGTCACATAGGTACTATCAGTTTTGAGCAACTGGACGGTCACCTGCTCTACAGGATCCTTGGTATCCCGGTCGATAATCGCTCCGCTTACCAAGCGTTCCTGAGCAAACGATGCTATTGAGACCAAAAGCAACAGCATCATCAAAATTGATTTTTTCATTGCAATAAGTTATTTTTGATTTGCCTTTTTGACGTACATAATTATACAAGGTTTAAACAAAAATACTATTTTTATGCCAAATATAGAGTAAACAATCAAAAAAAATAGGATTTTTTGCCGTATAAGTCAGTTTTTTAACGTACCTTTGCAACATTATTAAACGTTTTTGTTATGAATCAGAGAATTATCATATCTACTCATCTGGAGAGTGAGATTGCCAATGCACTCACTGAATGCGAGCACGACAAGATTTTTATCCTTGTCGATGAGGTGACGAAGGAAAAATGCCTTCCGGTCATCCAGGGATTCTTTACGCTGAAAAATGCACAGGTCATCACGATAGGTGCTACAGACACCCATAAGGACCTGGAAACAATAGCACATGTATGGAAATCACTCGGCGATGGTGGCGGTTCACGACACTCTTGTCTCATCAATCTCGGTGGCGGCATGGTAACTGACCTCGGCGGTTTTGCTGCTTCCACCTTCAAACGCGGCATCAACTTCATCAATATCCCTACTACCCTGCTTGCCATGGTGGATGCATCGGTTGGCGGTAAGACGGGTATCAACTTCAACGGACTGAAGAATGAGATAGGTGTATTCAACGATTCTAAGTTTGTCATCCTCGACACGGAATTCCTGCGCAGTCTGGATGCCGAGAACATCTGTTCTGGCTATGCAGAGATGTTGAAGCACGGACTCATCTCAACGGAGGATATGTGGAAGGAACTGATTACCTTCGATTTGGCAAATCCTGATTTAAAGCATCTGCAGCAAATGGTGGCTGACAGCGTGAAGGTAAAGGAACGCATCGTAGAAGAAGATCCTCATGAGCATGGTATCCGCAAGGCACTGAACTTAGGACACACCTTCGGTCATGCCTTTGAGAGTTGGGCCTTGAAGCGCAAGCCTATCCTGCATGGTCATGCGGTTGCTTTCGGTATGATCTGCGAACTATATCTCAGTGCCACACATACAGGTTTCCCTACCGAAAAGATGAGACAGACCGTAAGTTTCATCAAGGAATACTACGGCACATTGCCTATCACCTGTGATGACTACGATGAACTGATAGAGTTGATGCACCACGATAAGAAAAACCAGAACGGCATCATCAACTTCACCCTCTTGGGAGGCATCGGTGACATCCGCATCAACCAGACGGCTACCATGGACGAAATCAAGGAAGCACTGGATTTCTTCAGAGAAGGATAATCTTATGAAATGTTGGAGAGAATGTGTATCAGCAGAAGGAAGAATGAAGATACACAAACTCTTCAACATTTATATTTTAGACCTTTTCTATATTCAAATATGAGACCTTTTCATCATCATGTTAAACCTATATTTATATAATGTATATGAGAAAAATATTATTCTACCTATTTCTATTGACCATTACGAGCATACAGGCAAATCCTGTAGATGACATCCTGGAACGCATTGACAAAGGCGCTTCACGCAAGTTTCAGACCATACTGGTAAAATCAGACAAAGACTTTTTTGAGATTGACCAGAAGTCTCATCCTTCCTCCAACAGCAGGAAAACTTCATCTCCTATCATCATCCGGGGCAACTCTTGGGTGAATATTGCCGTGGGTGTCAACTGGTATCTCAAACACTATGCCGGCATCCATATCTCCTGGAACAATATGACGGCTAAAATACCTGCCGTATTGCCACGAGTTGAGAAAAAGGAGCGCCATGAGACAGATCTCAAATTGCGCTATGATTTCAACTACTGCACCTTCTCCTACTCGATGGCTTTCTGGGACTGGAACCGTTGGCAGAAAGAAATCGACTGGATGGCTCTGCATGGCATCAACATGCCGCTTGCCATCGTAGGCGAAGAATGTGTATGGAGAAACATGCTCCTCAAGTTAGGCTATACAGAGGAAGAAGTCGGCAAATTCATTGCCGGTCCTGCTTTCCTGGCTTGGTGGGAAATGAACAACCTCGAGGGATGGGGCGGTCCGCTGCCACTCAACTGGTACAAGCAACAGGAAGTATTGCAGAAGAAGATATTGGCAAGAATGAAAGAGCTTGGTATGAAACCTGTCTTGCCGGGCTATTGCGGTATGATGCCTCATGACGCCAAAGAAAAGTTAGGACTCAACGTGACTGATGGTGGTCGCTGGAATGGTTATCAGCGCCCTGCCAACCTATCGCCTACGGATGCCCGATTTGCAGAAATCGCAGATCTATATTATAAGGAGCTCACCCATCTTTTCGGTAAGGCTTCCTATTACTCCATGGATCCTTTCCACGAAAGCAATGATGATGCTGCCGTTGATTACGGAAAAGCAGGAAAGGTGCTGATGGATGCCATGAAGCGTGCCAATTCTGAGGCTGTGTGGGTGGTTCAGGGATGGACCGAGAATCCACGTCCACAGATGATAGAAAATCTGAAGGTTGGCGACCTCCTCATACTCGACCTCTTCTCTGAATGCCGCCCGATGTTCGGAAGTCCGAGTATCTGGAAACGGGAAGGTGGATACGGCAAGCATCAATGGCTCTTCTGTCTTCTGGAGAACTTTGGCGGAAACGTGGGTCTTCATGGAAGAATGGATCAGCTTCTCAACAACTTTTATCTCGGAACGGGGAAAACGGACACCCAAAAGCAAGAGAATTCTTCACTCATCACTAACTCTTCACTGAAGGGCTGGGGCTTTACGATGGAAGGTTCAGAAAACAACCCGGTGATGTTCGAACTGATGAGCGAACTGCCTTGGAGAGCGGAGAAGATGACCAAGGAAGAATGGATCCAGGAATACTGCTTTGCCAGATATGGCGTCCACGATGATACAATCGTGAAAGCCTGGACTTTGCTTGCAAAAAGCATCTACAACTGTCCGCTCGGCAACAACCAGCAAGGTCCCCATGAGAGCATCTTCTGCGGACGCCCATCATTAAACAATTTCCAGGTTTCCAGCTGGTCGAAAATGCACAACTACTATGATCCGGAAGACACCCGACAGGCTGCCATCCTCTTCGCACAAGTAGCTGATAAATACAAAGGAAACAACAACTACGAATATGACCTCGTGGATATCTGCCGACAGGCTCTCGCCGATCAGGGCAGAAAACAGTACCTGCAGACGATTGCCGACTACAATGCCTTTGCCCGTAAAGACTTTGACAAGAATGCAGACCGATTCCTGAAGATGATTCTCCTGCAGGACAAACTCTTAGGCACCCGTTCTGAATTCCGTCTTGGACATTGGACAGAACAGGCACGCAAAATCGGCAAGACTACGGCAGAGAAAGACCAATATGAATGGAATGCTCGTGTACAGATTACCACATGGGGAAACCGCACCTGTGCTGATAAGGGAGGGCTCCGAGACTATGCACACAAGGAATGGCAAGGTTTACTGAAAGACTTCTACTACAAAAGATGGAGTACCTATATGAAGGCATTAAAAGACCAGATGAAAGCCAGCACCCAAGTGGATTACGAAGCGTTAGGCGGTGGCAAGAATGCTAACAAGACTGCTGCCGAACTCTTCCAAATGGCATTGCCTGGCGGTCCGGTAATTGACTGGTATGCTATAGAGGAACCATGGACTCTGCAGCACAATACCTACAGTGATCAACCTGAAGGAGACTGTGTGGAAGTGGCGAAGGAAGTTATCAATTTTATCAGATAAGAACTATTAAGAACAAGATAAAACACCCAGAAATCTATGATCAGACTCAAATCTCTGGATATCATGCGAGGGCTCACAGTAGCCCTCATGATATTGGTCAATAATGGCGGTGAACAGAACTATCATATTCTGACGCATAGCAAGTGGAACGGCTTGACTCCCTGCGACCTGGTCTTTCCTTTCTTCCTCTTCATGATGGGTATGTCCACCTATCTGTCTTTGAGAAAGACGGAGTTTAAGCCCTCGCTAATTATCTACAGAAAAATCGCAAAACGCACCATCTTGCTTTTCCTTATCGGACTCAGTATCAACTGGTTTGATATGATTTGTTCGGGTAATGGATTAGACTTTGCGCATCTGCGTATATGGGCAGTCTTACAGCGCATAGCCCTCTGTTATGGCATTGTATCCCTGTTGGCCATCCATATCAACCAACGGTATTTTGTCCATATCATCCTCGGCATCATCATAGTCTATATGGGCATCTTAGCTTTCGGCAATGGTTATGCCTACGATGCATCAGTCAACATCATCGCCCAGACAGATCTCCATTTTTTCGGATACGATCACCTCTATCATAAGAGTCCGGTAGATCCCGAAGGACTGCTGAGCACATTGCCAGCCATCGCCCATACGATGATAGGTTTCCTCTGTTGCAAATACATCAGCATTGCAGGCCAGAACGTTCATTCCAAAATTAAGTTTTTGAAAATCAGTGGTCTTGTCATGCTCATTCTTGGTTTCTTCCTTTCCTTGATTGGTTTCGGCATCAATAAGAGAATATGGAGTCCAAGCTATGTATTTGTGACCTGTGGTTTTGCTGCCTGGGTCTTGAGTCTGCTCATCCAATGGATTGACAGGGGTGAAATCAGTGCAGAAGGAAAGACGATAAAAACAAAGGAGAATCCGATAACAGTTCTGTTTCTGTCTTTCGGAATGAATCCACTTTTTCTTTATGTCCTGAGCGAGTTCCTTGCCATCGTTTTCGGAACATACGGCATCAAGGACGACCTGTTAGGCCTCATCAGGAATGTCATTTCAGACGAGTATCTGGTTTCCCTCACCTATGCCCTGTTTTTTGTTGCCATTCATGCAGCGATGGGCATCTGGATGTACCAAAAGAAGATTTTCATTAAGCTATAATGCAAATGTTTGCACAACTATTTCCGACTTATTATATTAAAAAGCATAAAAATAAGGTGGAGTTCAGAAAATTATTTGTATTTTTGCAGACAGAATAACAAAATTAGATATATCTAAATAGAATATGAACATTTTAGAGTTAAGCGAACAGGAAATCGTTCGCAGACAAAGTCTTCAAACATTGCGCGAGATGGGCATTGATCCATACCCAGCTGCAGAGTTTCCAACCAATGCATTCAGCACTGATATCAAAGCTGAATTCAAAGACGAGGAAGAGCCACGCCAGGTAGTCATCGCAGGTCGTATGATGGGCCGACGCGTAATGGGTAAAGCCAGCTTCGCAGAGTTGCAGGACTCAAAGGGAAGAATCCAGGTCTATATCGCACGCGACGAGATTTGTCCAGACGAGAACAAAGACCTTTATAATACTGTTTTCAAGAAACTTCTTGACATCGGTGACTTCATCGGTGTAAAGGGTTTTGTTTTCCGCACACAGACTGGCGAGATTTCAGTTCACGCCAAGGAACTGTGCCTGCTCTCTAAGAGTTTGAAACCACTCCCTATCGTAAAATATAAGGATGGTGTTGCTTACGACAAGTTCGACGACCCTGAGTTGCGCTATCGTCAGCGCTATGTTGACCTCATCGTCAACGATGGCGTAAAGGATACTTTCTTGCAGCGTGCTACTGTTCTCCGTACACTCCGCAGCGTTCTCGACAACGCTGGTTATACAGAGGTGGAGACTCCTACTCTCCAGAGCATCGCTGGTGGTGCTTCTGCCCGTCCATTCATCACTCACTTCAATGCGCTCGATCAGGATATGTATATGCGTATCGCTACTGAGCTTTATCTGAAGCGCCTTATCGTAGGTGGTTTCGAGGGTGTTTATGAGATTGGCAAGAACTTCCGTAACGAGGGTATGGACCGTAACCACAACCCAGAGTTCACCTGTATGGAACTTTATGTTCAGTACAAGGACTACAACTGGATGATGTCATTCACTGAGAAATTGCTCGAGACTATCTGTATCGCAGTCAATGGAAAGCCAGAACGCGAGATAGATGGTAACATCATTAGCTTCAAGGCTCCATATCGCCGTCTTCCTATCCTCGATGCCATCAAGGAAAAGACTGGTTTCGATTGCAACGGCAAGACAGAGGAAGAAATCCGCGCATTCTGCAAGGAGAAGGGCATGGATGTAGATGAGACCATGGGTAAGGGTAAGTTGATCGACGAGCTCTTCGGCGAGTTCTGCGAGGGTACTTTCCTCCAGCCTACTTTCATCACCGACTATCCTGTTGAGATGTCTCCACTGACTAAGATGCACCGTTCTAAGCCTGGTTTGACAGAGCGTTTCGAGTTGATGGTCAACGGTAAGGAGCTTGCTAACGCATACTCAGAGCTCAACGACCCAATCGACCAGGAAGAGCGTTTCATCGACCAGATGAAGTTGGCAGACAAGGGTGACGATGAGGCAATGATCATCGATCAGGACTTCCTCCGTGCCCTCCAGTATGGTATGCCTCCTACATCAGGTATCGGTA
>ERZ1035025.1432-NODE-1432-length-12062-cov-135.545932_pt1 | contig 12062 bp, 8 predicted proteins | sample MGYA00520619_ERZ1035025 | MGnify/ENA primary metagenome ERZ1035025 (study PRJEB33766, sample SAMN09781742) | gut metagenome | biome: gut microbiome | host: Homo sapiens | place: Madagascar | study: EMG produced TPA metagenomics assembly of the PRJNA485056 data...
ATTAACGTTAAAAAATACGCTCAAAGCTTGCTCAATTAGAGTAAAACAGGGCGTGCTGCTTCTGGTGCATTTGGAGCTTCTGCCCTTTACCTTTCCCTTCCGCCGGTGACCGTTGGTTCAGGGCGTGTGGGGCTTACTTACGAAAGTTTAGTTAAAATTGTGAACGAAAAAATTTATTTTATATGGAAATTGTTGTAGAAAGAATCGCAAAGAAGGAGACTTATACCATTGGCCGACTTTATCTGTTGGCTGATGGTGATGAACTCCCGCATCTGGCTCCATCGTCTGATGAATCGCATCCAGGCGGCAGAGAATCAGGGAGAAGGCATCTGGATTACCATCATCTAAAAAAATGCAGTGCGCTGCAAAAAAATATCTAAAACTAGGAGAATTTGCAGTGCGCTGCATTTTCTATCTCAATCCTCATTACTTCCGGGTTGAACCGGATGCCGTCGCGATTGAGGAATCTCGAGAGGGAACCATCGGTGGCAAGCGACTTCGGAGTGCCGACGGAGAGACGGTTCTGCTCCATCAGCCAGAGGCTGTCGGCTAGCTGCAGCGCCAGCTCTACATCGTGAGTGGAGAGCAGGATTGCCTTGTGCTGCTCGTGTGCCAGGCGGCGGAGCATCTGAAGGGTTTCTACCTTGCTGGGGAAATCGAGGAAGGCGGTAGGCTCGTCGAGAATGATGATGCGGGTCTGCTGGGCAAGCGCTTTGGCTATCATCGTCTTCTGGCGCTCGCCATCGCTCAGCTCGGAGATGTTGCGCTGGGCGAGGTGGCGGATGCCGACCTGATGGATGGCTTCATCTACTATCTGCTGATCTGCCGGAGTAAGGGTGCCCCAGAAATTGGTGTAGGGAGACCTGCCGATGCCTACAATCTCCTTGACAGACAGCTGGGGAACATCGATGCGGGAGGTGAGAACCACGCCAATCTGACGGGCTAGCTGCTGCGCCGGATAAGCGGAAAGAGGCTGATCCTGAAGAAGAATTTCGCCATCCAGGGCTGGCTGGAAACCGCAAAGGGTTCTGAGCAGGGTGGATTTGCCCACTCCGTTGGCGCCGATGAGGCAGGTGAGCTCGCCCGGATGCAGGGAGGCAGAAACAGCAGAGGCTATCACCCGGAGCTGATGCTTCGGACGATAGCCAATGCTTAGATTCTTGAATGTAATGCAGGATTCCATCAAAAATATTTTTCCTTGTTGTTTTCGGACCTGTGATTCCTGGAAAGCAGGAATTACTTAGCTGCCAAAACCTCAACCTCTACGAGTGCGCCCTTAGGCAACTTCTCTACGGCTACGGCTGAGCGAGCAGGATATGGTTGGCTGAAGAATTCGGCATAAACCTCGTTCATGGCAGCGAAATCGTCCATGCTGTTCAGATAAACGGTAGTCTTCACTACGTGAGAAAGATCGGTGCCGGCTGCCTTCAGGATGTTCTGGGCATTGGTGAGGCTCTGACGAGTCTGCTCCTTGATGCCACCCTCTACGAAATTGCCTGTTGCAGGGTCGATAGGAATCTGACCTGATGCAAATACGAAACCGTTTACTTCGATAGCCTGGCTATATGGACCGATAGCTGCAGGCGCATTGTCTGTGTGAATTGCGTTCATAATTTATTTTCTTTTTCTATTATTAAACCATTCTAGATGCAAAGATAAGCATTTTTTCCCATAATAGGCCTATTTCGCATCAAAATTTAATAAGTTTTCTTACTATATTCGCTCGGTGTACATCCAAATTGCTTCTTGAAGCTGGTTGAGAAGTGGGAGAGGGTGTTGAATCCCGTCATGTAGGCAATCTCCGAGATGTTGTACTTGCCTTCCATGATGAGGGTGGCGGCACGATTGAGCTTATAGGTCTTGAAGAAGACGCTTGGATTCTCTCCTGTGAGTCCCTTGACCTTGTAGTAGAGCTTTGTGCGGGAGATGTGCATCAGTTTCGTTACCTTGTTGACATCCAATTCCGAGTTGGCTAGTTCCTGCTCCATCATATGATAGAGTTCGTCCATGAAGAGTTTGTCTTGTGGCGACAGCACTTCTTCCACGTTCTTGTCGGTCTCCGTGGCGTTGGTTAGGATGGTCTTGGTCTTCTCACGGTTGGTGAGTTGTGAGTAGATCATTGCCAGGAGAACCTTGGGGGTGAATGGTTTGGTAACGTAGGCATCTGCTCCACTGTTCAGACCCTCCACTTGGTTTTCGGTAGTGGTCTTTGCCGTTACCAGGATGACTGGGATATGGCAGAGTTGGATGTCTTGCTTGATTTCCTTGCAGAGATCATAGCCGCTCATTCCCGGCATCACCACATCGCTGAGGATGAGGCTAGGTTCTTCCTCCCTTGTCGCCTTCAAGGCACTCTCGGCATCGAAACGGTAGATGATGCGATAGGATGATGCCAGGAGGGTGCGAAGATAATGCACCACTTCGGTGTCGTCATCTACGATGAGTATTTTCGGACGGTTGTCTGTACTGTTATCTTGACTTACCTTGTCTGCCACATTCTGACTGTCGTGCAGTGGAAAAGCCATCTTCTGGTCTTGCTCCAAAGGGGCTTTCTCGTTGGCGGCATAGAGGCTCTCATCGGTAGGCAGGGTAAGGGTGAAGATGGCTCCCTGGCAGTCCTTGCGATTGCCCGCCTTTAGATTGCCATGGTGAAGGACGGCTAGGCTGCGGGCATAGTAGAGTCCGATGCCTGTACCCCAGTTGATGGTGCCTGTGGACTGGTTGTTCAACTGATAATATCGCTTGAAGATATTCTCCACCTCATTCTGTGGGATTCCCTTGCCTGTATCAGCCACCGTGATGGTGATAATCTGTTCTCCCTTGTTAGTGGTACCGGTGTCGAAAGATACATCTATCTTACCGCCACGAGGGGTAAACTTCATGGCGTTGGACATCAGGTTGTTGATAATCTTTTCCAGTTTGTCGGAATCCAGAAGCATCAGGTAGGAACCTTCTAGTCCGTGACAGTTCAAGGTGATACCTTTCTCCTCTGTATTCACGATGAAGAGGTCCATGATGCGTTTCATCTCGGTGATAATGTCGGTTTGCTTGACGTGCAAGCGGAGTGTGTCGTTCTCCAACTTGTTGAAGTCGAGCAACTGGTTGACGAGTCTCAGCATTCTATCCACGCTTCGGTTGATGATGTTCAATAGCAACTTGTCGTGCTTGTTGATGCTTTCACTTTCGCAGAGTTGTTCCACTGGTCCCGAAATCATGGTGAGTGGTGTTCGGAACTCATGCGAGATGTTAGCGAAGAAACTCATGTTCATCTTGTTGACGCGCAGTTCTTGCTCCTTCTCATCCTTAGCCTTTTGAACCATGTTCTTCTCGATGCTGATGCGCATCTTCTGCCGATAGATCACGAAGCCGACGCATCCCATTATAATAAGGTATAGGCACCATGCCCACCAAGAGTTCCAAGGCTCAGGGGCGATGCTTACCTGTATGCTTTTTTCGGCGATGATATTGTCGGAGTCGTTGCCTACCATCTTGACCTTGAAGGTATAGTTGCCAGCTGGCAGATTAGAGTAGTACGCCTCGTTGTTATTGCCTGCATCAATCCATGTATTGTCGAATCCTGCCATTTGGTAGAAGTAATGGATGTGCTTGTAGTCGCTGTAGTCGATGGCCGAAAAGGCGATGCTGAAGCTGTTCTGTTTGTAGCTTAGGTGGATATGGGGTGATTCTTCCATACTCTCCTCGATACATCCATTCTTGCCAGGAAGCATAATCTCATTATGTACCTTGAGTGTTTCGAAAAGCAGACTTATCTTTTGGTTCGTGTTTACGTTTTGGGGATTGAAAATGGTGAGTCCCTGGGTACCGCCGAAGATGAGAGTTCCATCTGACAGCTTGCACGATGCCCTATCGTAGAATTGGAAGCCTTTCACACCGTCAGCCTCGTTGTAGGTGATTACCTTTTCTGTTTTTCCATCTATCTTGTTGAGTCCATACAGCGTACTGACCCAAATGTTTCCATCTCTATCTTCCTCGATGCTGGAAATGTCGGAGCAGGAGATTCCTGCTATGGTGGTCAGCTTGTGGCTCTTTGCGTCATACTTCAAGAGTCCGTTGGTAACTGTACCCAACCAGATGTTGCCCTTGCGGTCTTGATAGTTCTTGGTTGGGATATACACATTTCGCTTGATGCACTTCTTCCAGTCATCCGGATTCACTTTAAACTCTTGGACATCGAAGTTGTCTCCATTCATTTCCAGGATAGGTTTGTAGAAGGCAGATATGAGCATGTTGCCATTCTGCAAGAGCATGATGCTGGGAATGAAGCAGAAAGTGGTAGGGAAGAGTTGTTTTTGGGTCATCTCTCCACTTTGTGCTGAAATGCAGTAGATGTTGACGGATGCCGTGGATACCCAGATGTTTCCCTTTGCATCTTGGCTGATGTCCATAGGCATGAAGCAAGGGTAAGAGGCTACCTTGTTGAGATTGTTGCCATCGTATTGGTACTTTGCCACATGGTCGCCATTGGCTAGCCATAGATGATTGCTGCTATCCACAAAGATGTTGATGATGGCATTCTTCTTGTTGCCGTTGCTGTAGGAAATCACCGGTATGTCCTTGAGTTGCTGGGTTTGCAAGTCATACATATAGAGTCCGTTCTTCTTGGTAGAAATCCAAAGGTGGTGATTCCTGTCGGCGGCTACGGAGAGTACGGGCTGTTTGCCGATGGCACGTTGAAGGGCAGGCATGCTGTTAAACATATCCTTGTATCTGTAGATGGTTTTTACGCCATCGTCTTCAGACCCGAGCCAAAGGTTGCCCTTGGAGTCGGTTAACATCTTGTTGACTTGCATATCAGGCACTTCGAATGGGAATTTCTTGTCGCTTTGTGGCAGGATGGTTCCCTCCTGGGCATTGAAATAGAGTAATCCGTGCTTGGTGGTGCTAAGCAGAAGGTTGCCTTTTGCGCCATACGGATGGATGCAGTTGACCATGTCGTTGGGGATTTGCAAGCCTTGCAATGCTGCAGGAAGACCCCCCCCATTTCCTAGTATCCGTATCAAAGAGCTGCATTCCATTGTAGCCAGAGATGTAGAGCTGATGCCCATCGAGGAGAAAAGAGGCGATGGGATAACTCTGTACAGGGCATTGGACGATAAGTTTGAGGTCTTGGGTGCGATATCCCTTGACAGAGTAAGAGGTAACAATCCACATCACATCTTTTCGGTCTATATGGCAAGAGTAGTTATAGCAGTTCTTCTCCACCATCTTGGAGAGCTTGATGATGGCTTTGTTGTTTTTTTCGTCATATTGATACAGGTCTGTTATCGTGAGAAGGAAGATTCTTCCCTCCTTGTCTTCCAGGATTTTTTTCGATGTTCTTGTTATTGCCATTGATACTTACTCGTTTGAAATTGCCATTGGCCTGGTATAGGCATACGCCATTGACGGTGGCTACCTGGAGTCGGTTGTGGGAGTCACGATAAATGTCGGTAATATTGTTGTCGGGCAATCCCAGTGAATCGTCCACGCTGTAGTATTGGTGATACTGGTTGCCATCATACTTGTTGAGACCACGGAAGGTACCTATCCAGATTTGTCCGTATTTGTCTTCGCAGATGCTCATCACCTTTTGGTTGGAGATATGATCAGACAGGACGAGGTTCTTCTCGGTTGAAGAGACTTCGGGGATGTCTTTTTGGTCCTGGCAAGCAGTAAGAAGAAGGGCTGCCAAGAGGATGAGTACGTTATAAAATACCTTTGTTCGTTTCATAATCGATGGTTTTGATAGTTGCTGCAAAAGTACTATAAAACCTTGATATATACAAGGTTTATAAGACTTTTTTAACAAATACGCAAGTTTTTGAACATATAGAAAACCCCATTTTGAACAAAAACGTAACACAAAAAAACAAGTTAGAAAAAGGTGTATGATAAAAAGTACTACCTTTGCAGCCGTAAACAATTAACTGATTTACAAGAATAAAAGCTTAACTAATAAAGTATTATCTTTAATGAGTAAAATCTATGAGAAAAATGAATGATTACAGAAGGTTCCTGACCTTCGTGTTCTTATTGATGATTTCCGGTTCTGCTGCCTTGGCGCAGGAACTGATGAAAGTCGCTGGTCTCGTAGTTGACCAAAATGCCGACCCTTTGATTGGTGTTACCGTGCGTGTGCAGGGAGACAACAAGGGTGGTACTGTAACTGATATGGATGGTAACTTTACAATCCAGGTGCAAAAAGGTAAGACCCTTGTCTTCTCTTATCTTGGCTATAAGAATAAAGAGGTATTAGCCAACTCTTCCAGACTCAAGATAACATTAAATGAAGATAACAAGGTACTCGACGATGTTGTCGTTGTAGGATATGGTGTACAGAAAAAGAGTTCTGTAACTGGTGCCATCTCTCAGGTGAAGAAAGAAGATATGGAAAATCGTACCATCACCAATGCCAAGTCTGCTCTTCAGGGTAAGACCGCAGGTGTACAGATTGTCTCTTCTTCTGCTCGTCCGGGTGCATCACCAACCGTTCGTATCCGTGGTTTCTCTTCCAATGGTTCTTCCGATCCTCTCTATGTAGTAGATGGTGTGCGCCTAGGCGATATTAGTGGTATCGATCCTAATGACATAGCATCTATGGAAGTGTTGAAGGATGCCGCTTCTGCTGCCATATATGGTGCAGAGGCAGGTAATGGCGTGGTTCTCATTACTACGAAGAAAGGTACTGTGGGTAGTGGAAAGATAACATATGATTTCCAATATACCATCGAATCGCTTGCTAAAAAGCCTAAGTTGCTCAATGCCGAAGAATATATCCAATATATGAAAGAGGGTAAGACCTTTACCGAGGATCAACTCTTGAAGAATTGGGATGGAACAACCAATACCTCCTGGGTAGATGCCATCTATGGTAAGGGTAAGATGCAGAAGCACAACCTGGGCTTTATGGGTGGTAACCAAAATGGCAACTACTATCTTTCGCTTACTTATCTTGACAATGATGGTATGATAAGAGGTAATAATGACCTCTATCGTCGTCTCACCGCTACCATCAATGCTGAATATCAGATCAAGCCATGGTTGAAGGTGGGCACTACTAACCAGATTGAAAAGTATAACGTTCGTTCTGTTTCAGAGGGTACTGAGTATGGTTCTATGATGGCAGCTGTGCTTTCTATGGATCCATTGACTCCTGTCACCTATGCTCCAGATAATCTCCCAGCCCACATGGCAAAAGCTTTGGCCGATGGCAAGCACCTCTTGACAGATGCCAATGGTAACTACTATGGTGTGTCTGCTTTCTATAACGGTGAGCAATACAACCCATTCGTGATGCGTGACAATGGCATATCTCGCAACAGTGGATTCAATGTGAATGGTTCCATTTATGCAGATTTCAAGCCTATCAAGGATCTTGTGATTACTTCTCGCTTTGGTTACCGTTTGTCGGGTACTCGCAGTTCTTCCACTTCACTTCCTTACTATGGAAATCAAACGCAAAGCCGTGATTATGTAGATCAGAGTGCATCTTCTTCTACCTCTATCTATTATCAATGGGAAAACTTTGCCAACTATATGAAGAAGTTTGGTGACCATACCGTGAATGCCATGGTTGGTATGTCTTTCCAGGAATCTACCTACGATTTCGTGCAGGGTGGTTTGCAGGCTAATGGTGAAGACGCTGTCAAGAAAAACAATCCATTGTTCTACTATCTGAATTTTGCATCCGCTTCTGCTACCAAGTCTGTAGGTGGTGAGAAAACTCGCTCAGCCAAGTATTCTTACTTTGGTCGTTTGAGTTACGATTATAAGAACCGTTATTATCTGCAGGCTTCCCTCCGTGCAGATGCTGCCGACTTATCTAAGCTTCCAGCTACCAATCGTTGGGGATATTTCCCAGCTGTGTCTGGAGGTTGGACCATTTCTGAGGAAAAGTTCTTCGAGCCTTTAAGAGATGTTGTGGCTAGTTTGAAATTGCGTGCCAGCTGGGGCCAGAATGGTAGCTTGGCTTCTTTGAGTGGCTATGCCTACAGCACCGATATGGCGCAGGGTAGCATTTATCCGTTAGTTCCTGGTAATAATTATACAACTTCTGTTACTCCAACTAGTATGGGTAACGATAAACTGAAGTGGGAAACATCAGAGCAGACCGACTTGGGTATTGATGCGCTCCTCTTCGCTGGCAGAATGAACTTCAGCATGGACTATTTCGTGAAGAAGACCAAGGACTTGCTCGTGAGTGGTACCACTCCATCTTTGGTTATCGGCGGTACTACATCTCCTATCAATGCTGGTAACGTAAGCAACAAGGGATTCGAGTTTGAACTCGGTTGGAGAGACAACATCGGTGATTTCAGCTACAGTGTACGTGGCAACCTCGCTACCTTGAAGAACGAGGTTACTTATCTCGACCCATCCTTGACTCGTTTGCAGGGTACTACCTTTATGAATGTGCCTCTCACATACTTCGAGAAGGGCTATCCTGTGTATTACTTCCGTGGCTATAAGTTTACAGGCATAGACCCAAAGACGGGCGATCCAACTTTTGCCGACCTGAACGATAGTGGTGATTTGACCGATGATGACAAGATGGACTTGGGTAGTGCCATTCCAGACTTCACCTATGGTATCACCTTGACCGCAGCTTACAAAGGTTTCGACTTGGCAGTATTTGGTTCTGGTGCATCAGGCAACAAGATATTCAACTGTATCAACCGTACCGACTACCCTGCAGTCAACAAGATGAAGGAACTCTTCTATGACGACCGTTGGACGGAGAGCAATCCTAATGGTAGCAAGCCACGTGCTGGTGCCAACAATATGGACAAGTATGCTACATCCAGCGCAATGGTATATGATGGATCTTATTTCAAGATTAAGCAGATTCAGTTGGGCTACAGTTTGCCGAAGACTCTTCTCAAGAAGGTAGCAATCAGCAACTTGCGCCTCTATGTGTCTCTTGATGACTTCTTCACCATCACCAAGTACCCAGGCTTCGACCCTGAGGTTTCTACCAATGATGTAGTGGGTATGGGTATCGACAAAGGCGGTTATCCAACCTCAAGGAAGGTAGTGATGGGCTTCAACTTGGAGTTCTAAGGTCTGGAGGTTCATATAACTAACACTATACATAATATATAATAACATTAGGAAATTATGAAAAAGAATATCATATATAGTCTGCTTCTCGTTGTGGCAGTGTTATTTGCCGGTTGTGAAGACAGACTCGATATAGCAAAGCATGGCAATATGGGTGGTCAGGATGATTTCTACAAGACCAATGAGCAAACCGAGCAGGCGGTGGCTGCCATGTATAGCCGTGTGAAGGGATTGTATTTTACTTGGTTCTTTACCAAGAATCTGCTTTCGGATGATGCTTGGTGTGGCGGTGGTAATCGTGGCGACAACAACTCACACGAGCAGATGAATGAATATACCTTCGATTCTAGCAACAGTAATATCGAGGGCCTGTTCTCGGGTCTCTATGGTGTCATCTATCAGTCAAACCTCGTCATAGAGAAGGTGGCTAATGATACGGAAGTCAAGAAACGTGCCATAGCCGAGGCTTATTTCTTCCGTGCTTGGGCTAACTTCGAGCTGGTTACTCTTTGGGGTACAGCTCCATTGGTAGATCATCTCTTGGCTACAGATGAGTACCGTCAGCCAAACAGTACTCCAGAGGCACTTTGGGCTGTTGTGGAGGCAGACTTGAAAAAGGCTATCGGTATGAATGCCTTGCCTTCCAAGAAGAACAAGGACGATCAGGAGACGGGTATGCGTGTTACCCAGGAAGTGGCAAAGGCTTATTTGGGCAAGGCTTATCTCTTCCAGAAGAAGTATCAGGAGGCTGCATCCGTACTCAATGAGGTGGTGGATTCCAAAAAGTACGACCTCTTCCGTGGCGACTATGACATGCAGTTTCATGCCGTCAACAACAACAACTGTGAGTCGATGTTGGAACTCCAGTTGCGCAACGACCAGGAGCAGACTTGGTCCCAGATGGACATGACCTTCCTGATGCAAGGATGGCGTACTGGCAATATGACGCTCGAAGGAAAGGCTGCCGAAGAAGTTGCTCAGGGAACCTACGGCTTCTTGAACCCTCGCAAGTCTCTCTATGATGCATTTGTAAAAGCAGAGGGCAAGAATGGATATCGTTTGCAGAAGACCCTGCTCAACAGTGAACAGATGGCAGCATACGGTGTGAAGTTGAATCCTGGTCAGTACCTCTATGGATGTGAAGGATACCTCTTCTTTAAGAACCGCTTATTGAAGAGTGACAACATCATGGATGCCTCCTGGTTCCAGGGATTTCAATATACCGACCGAAAGATTATGCGTTATGCCGAAGTTCTCCTCCTGGCTGCCGAGGCAAACCTGGAGGCTGGCAACACAGACGTAGCGCTGAGAGATATCAATGAGATTCGTATTCGCGCCAAGGAAACTCCATTGACTAGCGTTACCTTGGACGACATCAAGACGGAGAAGCGCTTGGAACTCTGTCTGGAAAGTACCCGATTCCAGGATTTGGTACGTTGGGGTGATGCCAAGAAAGCCTTGGCTTCACAGGGTAAGGAAATTCCTAACTACTCTTCCAAGGGCGTAAGTTGGGATTTCTCCAATTCTACTTTCGGATTCCAAGACAAGCACATGTTGCTTCCTATTCCTTTGAAGGAAAGAGAATTGAATCCTAATATCCAGCAGAATACGGGATGGTAATCTTCTAATTAACTGATATTTAAATGATATTGATATGAAAAAATATATAGGTTCAATATTAAGTCTGTTTATTGCAGGGCTGTGTTTCACAGCCTGCGATAACGATGCTCTTGATGGTATGCAGGGAGTATATGCAGATATGCAGAATTATACATCGCAAGAGGCTACCGTGCAGCCTACCACTAAGTTAAAGAAAGGCTTGAAGGCGCTCAATGTAGATATAAAAGATGTAAAGGGAACTGCCATTCAGATTAGTTTTGGTAGTACCGAGTGGATTCTTCCCGCTGCCTCTTATACCGTAGCTGAGACCGTGGCTAACAAAACTTGTGTGGTCAAGGTGAATGGTGAGGCAATGAAGAGTGGCGACATCGACGTATCTCTTATCGGGGGCAAGTATTACTTGAACGGTTTGTTTGCCAATGCCGCCGGTCAGCGAGTGAAGTTGAATTATGTAGGAGAGCTTGCCTTCGTTGTGGGACATGATGACCCAGAGGCTTCTAGTTATACCTTCTCTATCGCAACCTCTCCTGTGATGACACGCGATTGGGCAACCGGTCAGACAACCTTCTTCCCAGACGTTACCAAATATGTGATGACCGTAAAGAGTCCTGAGGGCAAGGTGATGGCATCTTTGGAGGCTGTCAATTCCAACAACTTGCAAGCAGAGGGCTTGGCAGGTACTTATACTATCCAGGGTAGCTCTACTGCCCCTTGGTTAATGGACAATGGTTATGCCATGCCACAATATGGTGCATTTGGCGGAAGTTATTTTGTGGACGAGGCGGGCAAGCAGCAGTATATCTCTTCTGGTTCCATCGTGATTGAGACCGCAAAGGATTCCGAGGGTATGAGCTTGTTTACTTTCTCTGGTTCCAACTTAGGCACCGTGGATGTTACAGGTGCTGCAGGAACGGGTAATTTTACTGTGAAGTTCGCTTCAGTGGAAGTACAATAATCATATACGTATATATAATAAGTTGTAAAGACAATGAAAAAGTTATCAATATTAGTTATTGCATTATGTATGACATGTGGCAGTGCTTCGGCACAGCAAGCCCTCTTCGGAGGGCAAATGCCACAGTCGCCTGAGATTCATGCCGACAAGACGGTTACTTTCCGCTGTATGGCACCTGGTGCTCAAAAGGTGCAGATTACGGGGGATTTCTTGCCAACTCGCAAGATTGATACCCCGATGGGCAAGTATGATGCCCCAGGTGTGGCTGACTTGACCAAGGACGAGAAGGGGGTGTGGAGCTATACCACCACCTCTCCTCTGTCACCAGAGTTGTATTCTTATACAATGATGGTGGATGGCGCCAGTGTTACTGACCATCTCAACGTCTATACCGTGCGTGACATCGCCAACGTTTCCAACTATTTCT
>ERZ1035025.1440-NODE-1440-length-11967-cov-6.838902_pt1 | contig 11967 bp, 9 predicted proteins | sample MGYA00520619_ERZ1035025 | MGnify/ENA primary metagenome ERZ1035025 (study PRJEB33766, sample SAMN09781742) | gut metagenome | biome: gut microbiome | host: Homo sapiens | place: Madagascar | study: EMG produced TPA metagenomics assembly of the PRJNA485056 data...
AGCATATCATAATAACACTCAAATTTTTAGGAGGTGATACTTCCGCTTTTTGCCTTCAAAACCGGAAGCAATAGTTCCGGTTTGACGCGATATTGAATGAATCAACGCTGATTTTTCTAAAACGCGTTTTTCTGAGAGAATTTACTTATTCAGCGTCCGTTAAGGTGCGGAACTAGCGCATTCTTGTGCTGAATATCGGGTTTGGGCGAAGCCCAACAAGTGTTTTTGAATTTGGATTAAAAAATCGGATTCAAAAATTGCGAGGTGGTACCGGCTCGCCCTGCTTGCGGCGGTTGCAAATGCGAAAATTTTTGTGCAGAAAAATAACCGCCAGCTTCAAGTTGAACTTGAAAGCTGACGGTTCTGATTGCAAAATGATTTTCAAATTTGGAGGGTGCATTGAGAGGCTTCATAGCGCCCGCAAGCAGTGTGTCTGTATATACAAACACCATTTTTGCTTCGCAAAATGCTTGTTGGGAACACCCAAACCCGTGAACCGCATCCGCTGGATGCAGGCTGCTCGATGGTATCGCTTTACAAAACTCCAGCTTACAGTATGTTCACCTAAACAGGTAAAATTGTTTCCTATTAGGCGGCTACGATCGTAATCTTCGGATTCATTGTCGGGTCAAGAAGTCCTAAAATGGTACTCATTGCATCACTGGAAATCTTGATATCCCCATAGCCAGAGTCCATTTTTCCGTTAGGTCCAACTCCATCAAGGAAAAGTACAGAGCCTCCATTTGCCGAAGCGCTATGCGCGGTTTGTCCATCGCCGTTGAATCCAAAGCAGATACAGGCAGTCGAGGATTTCTTCGAGAATTTCACATACATATTCTCATAGCCTCCTTTATCAGCCCAATCACGGGACACATTGGAACGAGACTGAAGGGTATTGTAGAAGGCCGAGCTCGAGTCACAGACCCAGACACTGTCCTCGTTGATCTTGATAAAAGGAAGTTTTGTATTCTGCGTCGTATTAGAGAACGCAAAGCAGATAGGGAATGTCCCCGCCGGAGTCTTATGGTCTCCCTCCGTCTTGTGCTCAGTAATACCGTTGGAGCCGATAAATGCAGCTGTCTGAAAGTCCAGAATCCACTGTCCATCCTGATAGTGCTGCAGTGTGAGAACTGCAGTATTTCCCGAGGCTTCTACCCGGATATTCTGGGTGGAATCCGGTACGACCTCCAGAGCGTTGCTTTCTGCCTCAGACGTAGCAGAAACTGTGGTGGAAGCGGCAGAAGAAACATCCGGCTGCGATTCAGGCAGGGCAGTTTCACTGGAAGAAATGCTGCTTTCTGCCTGCACGACCGATGCTGCGGAAACATCGGCCACAGAAGGTGCAGAGGAATTTTGTTCCGAAGGCTTGCCGTTAAGGAACGCAAACGCAAAACCTCCCAGCAAAAGCACAACAAGCACAATAACAAGAATAACCCACCAATTATGAGGACGGACAGGTCGGGGCGTTTCTGCTTTTGATGGCTTAGAAGCAGTTTCATTCGGGGGATTCTTTTCTCCTGTTTCGGACTTGGGCGCAGTCACAGGAGCAGGTGCTTTCTTTTCCTTTGAAAGGGGAGTATATGCGGGCATATTACGAGTTGGCTGACGTACTGCTTCCGGAGATTGCCCCTCTTCACAAACGCTCTGGGTGGGCGTATTTGTTTCTTTGGTAGGCTCGAGGTCTATCGACAGTTTTGGCATTTCTACCGGTGTTGGATGCCGTTGCCTCCGGACAGGTGCAGCAGAGACAGGTTCTTCCGCGGGAGACTCCGGTGATGTTGCGTTATCCTTATGAGATTCTTTTTCAGAGTCAAAAGCTTTGCCGCATACAGAACAGAATCTCTGATTTTCAAATCGCGCAGGTGTGTAACAATAAGCACATATTTTCATAATCTATCCTCCTGAAATATCTCCACAGGATTAGTTGAACATATCGTAAATCTCTTTTGCTGCATGGTAGATATCAGAGGCGGTTTGTACACCATCCTGAATTTTTTTCAAAGCATCTTCCGGGGTCATGTTCCATGGATTCGAGCTATCTGCGGTTGAACTGCTTGCAGAAGAGCTTTCGGTCGGCGCACTGGGTTGAGGTGCAGAAGGGGGCGTGCTTTCTGCTCCGCTGGAGTTCTTGTTACCGGAGCCATTTTTGCTATTCGAAGGAGCAGGTTCTGCTTTTGGCGAAATTTGAATAACCTTCTCTTCCTGATACGGAATGGAAGCAATCGCTACACCGTGGCCGTCAGGAGAAGCGTCGTACCAGTAAATCGTGTCGAACCGGATAAATGCAACCTGATTATCGCTAATCTGCTCCACCGTCGTGCGAGTTCCGTTAACAGCAGTGTAGCTACCAGACTGAGTCCCTGAATCACTTGCGGCTGTGAAAGTCATAGTACCATTCTCATAGCCATCCGTATAGTTGCCAGCAAATTCAAGAACGGTTCCGTCTGCAATTGTTTTACGGTAAGTACCCATGCCGTTGGGAAGATCATTATTCCACGAGCCACTGTAAATACTATGATTTACGGCAAACAGCTGAATACCGTTTCCAAAACGCTTTCCGTTGTTCATCTGACCATAATAGAGACCGTTGCCATCGGATACAAGCATCTGCGAACCGCTCGGCAGACTTGCCCGGATGATATCCCATTCTGAGCTATTGGTCATCAGCCAACCATTTGCGTAAGTCAATACATTTTCATCCAGAGAACCAGCAGTCTCGAGCTGCTGTAATACAGTCGTTAGCGCATCGAAGTCACCAGCCTCGAACAGACTGATAATGTTCTGATACGACTCTGTCATCGAACTCAGCTCCGCCAGATATGCTGCGGGTTCCTCGATTTCCTGACCATTTACGAGCAACTTTTTCAACACAGGCAAGCTGTTAACCGCCTGAACCTGACATTGGTCTACGCCAAGTGTCGTCAGACCGGTCAAAGCGGCAACAGGAGTATAATCAATGATTTTATTTCCGTCCAAAAAAAGCTCTTCCAGATATGTACAATTTCGGAGGAAAGAAATATCGGTCAGGCCATTCCCCGAAAGGTCCAATTTGCGAAGAGAGACGGGCCAGCTCACACCATCGCACTGGCTGCTGCTCAACTGACAGTTTGTCAGGGAGAGGGATTCCAACGCTGAAAGGGACGCCAGCGAAGAAAGCCCGTCCGGAAAAACAGCACCGTCAATAGAAAGCTCCGTCAACGCCTGCAGCGTGCTCAATTCATTCAGCTTTCTGGCGTCCAAATCGATATTTCCAGTAATCGTTAGACTGGTCAGACCAGACAACCTGCACAGGTTGTTCCAATCTTCATCCGAAGGAGATTCAACGGAAAGACTGGCGGTATCTGCAATGCTATAAGAAATGCCTCCAACGGTCGCATTTTTGCTCAGCGCGATTTTTTTCCAGAGGAAAAAGCCGCCGAGCAATGCAGCTGCAAAGATAATAACAAGCAGAACCAGAAGAACTTTTGGTGGGCCTTTTTTTGACTGAGAAATCGGCATTTCCGAAACGGCATCCACCAAATCAGCCGGAGTATCCGGTAAAGTCTCGGATGAAGCCTCGGGTTCCGGTCGTGTTTGAAAGAAAGATTCTGCCGGGGCGTTCTGCACTTCTTCGGCAGGAAGCAACGGGATATTTTCAGGCTGAGAAGATTTCGGGGCCGGTGTTTCAGGCTGAACAGGAAGCACCGGTATAGGTTCCAGAGGCGGGATTTCAACGGGCTTTTCCGGTTCAGGTCGAACCGTTCTGCGTCGAGCAGGTGCGGCGGCAGGCTCAGCCGGGACTTCGGGCTTTGGCTCCGCAACCTTCCTCCGCGCAGGAACATTTTCGCTCTTTTCCTCGGTTTTACTCTCCTGAGGCTGTTTCGGAACACGAACTCTCACAGGAGTTTCGGGGGCTTCAGATTCATTCGTTTCAAATGGCCTGCCACATTTAGCACAGAATTTTTGTTCATCCAAACGTGCAGAAGTACCGCAATATTGACATACTTTCATAACATACTTCCTTAAAAATAACCTTCCGTATGATTCAGGCTCGTGCAAAATGGAATCGGAACGGTTCCGCACCGGGGAGCCCAACAATGGCATCGCCTAACCCCAGACGCGAAATATCCCAGTCTTCTACAACGTAGGCATCCCGTATCTGTTCAGAGATGCCGCGTCCCTGCACCGCTGACATAAAAACCTCTTTCTTTCGGTTCTGTCCAAAGAATTCTTTAATATACCGGACAGAACCTGCATCGTTGCATCGAAAAAAGATGCCCGTCAGGAAACCAGATAGCAGACTGTGTGCACGAGCTTCACCATAGATATCAGCGATCTGCTCGATATTCTGATAACCAATCAGAAACTTGATGCCCAAACTACGTCCAAAGTTAACAGCGTCATCCACATGACGCAGATTAGGCAGAAGACTGAACTCGTCCGTGATAAAATAGACGCTTCCTGCACTCTTTTTGCGGCAGAGTGCTTCTTTGATTGCCAAATCAAACATCAGGCTGTAAATGGGAGCCAGCATAGAACCAATGCCCAAATCATACTCAATAAAAACGCAGCGCCCACCTTTTGCACGTACAAGCTGACGGAGAGAAAGCGTTCCTTTCTTTTTGAAGTTTCCGATGAACATCTCCCGCACGGCCTGCTGCATCTCTGACAAAACGCCCTGCGTCTGTGCAGAAGAATCGTCCGCAATATAACTTACCATAGATCGTGTAGACTTACGCATATTCAGCAGCCTGCGCAGGTCAGAAGACGGTGTGCTGTCTAGAAAATCTTTGAGATGTTCATTGTTCATGAGGTCTTCTTTTCCGTAGTCGATAAAATGCGCCAATACAGCTGAAAAAATATCTTTAGCTGCATTGGGAAAGAACGGCTGATTTGTTTTTTCGATTTTTTCTCGGAAGAGCGCATTTGCAATTTCGATGATATTTTCTTCCATATGCTCATCGTGCTCAATTTCATTATAGATATTCCAGTAGTCCGGGCCGTTCGGACCAGTAGCTGTACCGTCATTGCTGATAACAACATCTCCGGGCGAGTAGAATTCCCGATAAAAGTCTCCTTTCGTATCGAAGATTATCACAATATCTTCCGTTGTGAGATTGTTCAGCAGTTGATTCAGCAGCTGATTGATCGTGTTCGTCTTACCAGTACCAATACCTCCCAGAAGCATAATGTGCCGGCTGAGCAGATTTTCATCCAAATTGATGACTTGCCCTGCGCTGCTTCCATCTCCACGCAAAGTACATTTCACCGGACCCACTGGATAAGGTACCGGCTTATCGTGTAGAGATCTTCCATCAAACACTTCTATTTTTTTCATCAGTTCCACTTGCAACCGCCTCCTTATTATTGACTGATTCCATTATCTTGCGAGCTTGATTCTGCCGGAGCTTCCGCGCTACCAGAAGACGCGGGATCCTCACCCGAAATACCATTGTCTTGATCATTAGAAGCATCAGGCACACTGTCTCCATCGGAAATCCCGTTGTCCTCTTTGGAAGCTGGAGTTTGACCTGAATCGTCATCCGAAATGCCGTTATCGCTGGCTTGAGAGGGAGAATCCTCGGGCGTATCAGAGATGCCATTTTTTTCCGCACTCATCGCCGCCGAATCATCATCGGAAGAGCCGTCTTCGATTCCGTTGGACTCATTCTCTTCATCCTGCGGGTCATCTGCATCTTCGATTCCGTTTTCATCCTCTCTGTTTTTGTCGTCTGTTTCATCATCGTCAGGGTCTTGTTCTTCGTCATCGATTTGATCTTTATCAGACGCCTTGCCTTCGGTGGCTTCTTCGGCGTCCTCGGGATTCTCGTCCTCACCGTTCTCTTCGGTGGCTTCGGGATTCTCGCCCTCGCCGTTTTCTTCAGTGTCCTCGGGTTCCTCGTCTTCACCGTTCTCTTCGGTGGCTTCGGGATTCTCGCCCTCGCCGTTTTCTTCGGCATCCTCGGGATTCTCGCCCTCGCCGGTTTCTTCGGCATCCTCGGGTTCCTCGTTCTCACCGTTCTCTTCGGCGTCCTCGGGTTCCTCGTCCTCATCAGCTTCTTCGGTGTCCTCGGGCTCCTCTCGCTTACGGTCATCTTCTGTCTGGTCAGACTTTTTATCCTCGTTATTATCTTCCCTTGCCGAGGGAGGTAATCCACTATAATCAGCAGGTGCATATTCGTCTCGGATATCAAAGTCCACTTGATTAGCTTCTTCCATCAGAGCCTTATATTCTTCTGGCGACATTGATTCTCTGGCAGCATCCGGATTAGGGGCATCATAGATTTCATCTCCCAGAGAGGCAACGATTCGTTCCTCCTCCGCTTGATCGGCGTAACTTTCGTTTGAAAAAGAAAGATGGACATTTTCGGTATGACCATCCGGATATGTAATTTTGTCATTGACCATAAAAGCCGAGGGGCGGTCTCCGGACTTTCCATCCACATAAGCGATTTTAGTACTGTCGATAGTTGCTCCATTTTTCAAGGCATCCGTTTCGCCGCGCTCCATATCCCGCCATCTATAGCGGTTCACATCGTGGTGCTGAGGGACAATATTGCTAGGGTCGTTACTTCCTCCAAGAGAAGATGCCTGAATATGACCTCGCTCATCGCCAGGAAGGTAGGCGCTCGTTCGGGAAGGCATTCCTTTGTGATTTCCCTTTGTAATTTCAAGATTGCTATGGGACGTTACTGTTCCTGTGTTCGAATCAACAACAGTATAGTTGCCTCTTAAATTTTCTCCCGTTTCAGAAGTTCTGCCCTGCAACTCGCCATTTGATGACGCCGCGGGTTTCTGAGGTGCGGCTCCACGCTCCCATCCATCGGATTGACGCTCTGCAACGATATCTCTTTCCCGCTCAGGAACACCCGGTCGGCTATCCGAATTGGCGGAATTTGAGGCCGCATTGGAGGCTGTCTGAGAAGGAAATGACAAAAGACTATCCTGAAAACGTTCTCCCCGAATCTGCGCTGCCGACTTGCCTACAGGCGCGGCAGACTGCACGTTGCTGGGTGCCTGATCATTGGCAATCTGGACAGGCACTTTCAGTCCCAGCTCCTTTGCTGCAAGGACACGATGTTTACCGTCATCCAAAAAGGACATATTTCCGTTTGCGTCCCGATTGACCTGAATCATATTGTTTGGATTATAGTACGCATCCAGTGTGTTTCCTAGATTAGGGTGCTCCGCTCGGATCTGTGCCGGACTTTTTCCCTCGGCCAACATGGACTGTACCGCTGGAAGTCCTCTGGCCTGATCCAGATAAAAATCTTTATTGGCACCGTGATTTTCCCAAAATTGTTTTTCGCTGGCACGCCGGTTCCAGAAGTGAGTGGAAGGAAGCCCTCGAGCCGTGGACATATCGATATCCTCTGCCGGAATCGTTGCAGAACAATTACCAATCTTATTTCCTGCCGCGTCATAGTTTATGGCATTTGCCTGAGAATTTGCGCAGCATTCAGCGATTCGGTCGCTTGGTGTCAGGTTATCGATTCGAGCAAAACGGGTCGCTCCCGGCTGGACGTGATCAAAATACCAACTAACATCAGCGTCTCCATTTTGAGGATCGATAAAGTAAGTCTTTCCATCGCGCTGCTCTGCCACGAAAACATGTCCATCAAATCCACTACCATCAGAAGTGGCCCAGCCGACATCTATTTCCACACGGGCCCCATCGCCGTAAGATGCCATTGCCCGTTCGATTGCCTCGCGGCCGCTGCCGGGAGTTTTGTGGATAATAGGGTCTTCCCATGCATCAAACGGGTCATAAGACAGGCCATTCGGGTCATCCGTGTACGGCAACGCGCTGACATCATAGCCACGTTTCCGCAGTTCGTAGGCGGGCACACAGTGCGTGCAGTTTCCAGACCATGCAAAATTGGCATCGTTTACCTCATCATGCCCGTTTGGATTGATTTTAGAAAGAGCCTCTTCCATACTTTCCGGAAAGCGGACTCGCCCAAGATCTTCAATTCTCATATGATATCAACATCCTTTACCAGTTCCAAAAAGAAAAGCGTCACGGATGGATAAAGGCCGCTTCATCAAGAATCCTAAAGCCTTCCTTGCTGGGCAGGGAAATAAAGCTGACCGCACCGGTCATTTTATTGATGCAGATATAGTGTCCGCCTGCCTTTCTGCGCCCATCCCCAATACAGCCATAGAAGATCCACATTTCCGGATGGTTCCATGCGCCTGTGACTATTTCGCCGGTTTTTGAATAGTGATTTTTTGCAACCGCAAGCCCTTCTTCAAACTTGACCATAGAAATCTCCTGTCAAAAATGGGTCTCTTCTTGCAAAGAGACCCTTAAAAATCAGATAATAATCTTTTTTTACACAGACAGACAAAAGTCACTCCGTTTTCCATTTGGCAATGCCATAATCACCAAGTTTTTGGATATCATTGATGATGGCACCAATTTCGCGGATTGCTTTTTCTGTCTCGTCAGTAGGCAGAACCTCGTTATATCCCATATACTGCGCATCGATGACATTGCCAAGCGCAGCAAAACCAGTCTTTTCGCAGCGGATGGGAATAACGGCCTCGCCTGTTTTGGTGCGGACAAGAAACTCCATGTTCGGTTTGAACGCAAACGCAAAGACACAGGCGGCCAGCAGGACACCAAAAATAAGATAGGGGACATAGATAAAGATTTGGCTAAGAACAGTCAGAAAGCTGCTCTTGAAATAAATCATTTCTCTTAACACAGTAAACAAACCTACACTGGCGGACAGGAAAACACATTTGCCAGCATACTGTTCCCGCGGCATCCATACAAACGCAGGCACAGCCACAGCAAGAGCCAGAACATAGACGAGAAGCTGACCAAACGCTTTCAGTGTTCTGCCCAGAAAACCGCCAAAACCAACTCCGATATAACCGATTGCAACACTGAGCGCAAAAATTAGCAGAAGATCCAGAATGCTGAAGCGAAAATTGCGTACAATCTGGAAACCGGCAACTTCATCAATGGAGAACTCATGCTGGATCGTTGTTTCTCCTACTGGAGCTGTTCCTTTTGCCCGAAAAAGAATTCGCTTATTCGTTAGCTGCAGACGTCCCTCTGCTCGGGCACCCTTGATTCGAGAACGCATGACACACAAATTATACTGGCGCACCGGAATTTCACTCTCATTAGGAGCAATATTATCCGGCACAATTTTCTGTCCGCGCTCATACTGAACATCCGGATTCCGGCCAGCAGAACCAAAGGAAAGGGAACCCGCTGTGGAATCAGAAGAGAATTTGAAATTTAGGCCATTTTTTTTCGTGCAGCTGCACCGTTCACCCTCCTGAATGGGTTTTCCGCATCTTGTACAATAAGGCATGATCAACACTCCTTTAACTTTTACATCTGGAAGCTGATGCTTTCCAGTGCCCATACTCCATCTTCATACACATAAGTAAACGCTGCCTGACCATAGCTGGTGCCATTATCTATTCCAGTCTCACCGCTCCAGTAATTCTGCCAACGGCGCGCATAAGAATAATCAAACCTCATAGTACAGTTATACTGGATCGTAGATGCATCAAACACCTGCTGAGAGGATTGATCAGTGGTAGCAGTGACCTGAATATTTGTAAAGCCAGTATTGTTGCTCGTATCATAAAGACGGGATTTCAAATCAGAGAAACGGTCTGCCACATTGTTGTCAGCGTCACCGGACTTTACGATATCAGCAGGGAAATCCTGCCGAGCGATTGCCGCTGTAAGAATAGAATTCAGCTGGTTCTGCGCCTGTGCATAGACAGCATTCACTGTATCTGCATTGTAGTTTACAGCATAGACCGTATAGCTGTCTCCGTACCCCGGCGAAGGGACAAAGCTGTCTTCTGCGGAGCCAAGAGAGTTTGACACTACGATATCATGCCCCGTACAGAACAACGATGGAATAGAATAGCGGTCGTAATTTTCATAAGCTGTCGAACCGTCTAGGATAATGCCATCGACAGAGACTGTCGAGCCTGCCGGAACAATCACTCCGAAATCAGAGGAAATATAGTCCGAAAGAACTTTATAACGGTTGATAAGACCAAAGAAAAGAGGAACATTGACGACCTCTACAGAGGTGCTGTGCGTAGAAGAGTCCCCTCGCACATAATAGGTGATATAGTAATTTGATGTGATATCAGATTCTATGGAAGAAGTAGTATACTCCTTAATCTCATAATCACCAATATTATGAGCCTGATATCCCAGAGACCGGAAGAACTTATCAAATTCGGACGCATTTACAAACTGGCTTTCCGGAAGATCCAGGCAAGCATATACAGCACGGCTGTCGTTATTCATCAACGCCTTAAAATATCTCCGGGCAACACTTTCTCCGGAAAGAACGGTCGCATTTGCAATGGACAGAGCCAAAAAGCAACCAACGGCTGCCAAAACAGGGAACGCGATTTTAGGATGACGCTTGAAAAAACGCTGAATCTTTTTGCAGAGTGATTTGGTAACGCTCTGAATCTGTTGCCACACATATTTCCAATCGACTTCAGAAGTTTCTGGAAAATTCTGGTTGTCAATCAATTCTGAGCCGCAATAGATACAGTACCTGTCTTCCGAGGAATTTTCCTTGCCGCAATTTGGACAATACATGAAAATCTCACATCCTTCTAAAAATTCGTTTGTTTTCTTGATGAAAATTATGAGAAACAAACTATTGTTAGTATACTCTGTAATAAGATTGCCGTCAATCAAAAATTAAAAATATAATTGTCTTTTCTCCTATACGGCTCCGTTACTCTGATGCCAGAACGATGCCCACTGGTTTACGGAAATCCACAAACCGGTAGGCATCGTATTCTTTATGGGAATCTTAATCTTCCAGCCTGCCATGGTCGCAGCCAAGGGAGAGGTAGTGTTCTATCTCGCCACTCAGCACAAGCTGTGCATACTCCAGAGGTTTGTTGTACAGCAGCCAGTCCAGTTCTGCCCGCTGTGCAGGGGTATTGCCGTATTCGTCCTCAATGGCAAGGCAGTCGATGGCAAGCACAGCGCCATCTGCAAATTTTGCCTCTACCCGGTTGGTATCCATGTTAAAATTACAGCTCAAAAGTTTCATCATTGTCATTTTCTCCTGAAATCCATTGTTTTAACGTGAATCGCCATCCATCCCCACAGCTTTGTGTGGGGTGTGTAACCGCATGGTTCGGGAGAGCGCTTGCATAGCATGCAAGAGGTCACCGGTTCGATCCCGGTATTCTCCACCAAAAAAGCACCATACTTCGCAGGAGGTATGGTGTTTTTCTTTTTGCTGAAGCCGGTTTTTGGGGGCTGCATTGCTTCGCCTGCACCGTTTTCAGGCTTTTTCAGGCGGTTCCTATACAACCCCCAACTTTTGACTTTACACCATTTTCAGAAAGGAATGTTTGCCGCCCGTTTTTTTCAGCAGACTGCTGCATCATCCCCTTCAATGTACGGCGTAAGGTCGAAGTTGAAGGTAATAGAGTGAAGCACTACTTATAAATAGTGGTGTCAGGAATTGAGATTTTGTGATACCAAAAAAGACACCCTCGCTTTTGATAGGAATCTCATGCAGGGATGTCCTTATCTCAACGCGAAGGTGTCTTAATAACGAGGGTCATCTCATTACGGCTGCGATCTCTTTTATGATGTTTAGCAGCCGATGAAATTGTTCTGGCGAAAGATCGCGGGTAATCTGAGAGAAATACTGCAATGCGGCAGTATTCATATCAACCGTTGCGCTTTTATCTATGAAAAGGTTTTCTACGCGGATGTCCAGACCCTTGCAAATACGTTCCAGCGTGTTCAAGGTTGGATTCTGAACACCGCGCTCAATATGCCCAACGTATGCGGCATTCATGTCACAACGTAAAGCAAAAAGCTCTAGGCTTAACCCCTCTTCTTTGCGGATCTTTTTGATCCTTTCTCCAAAAAGGGATGCTAGTTCGGCTGGTTCAGATTCAGACTGATCTTTCGCTTTTTTCACAGAGAACACCTCATTTGCGGGCAATCATCAGATG
>ERZ1035025.1461-NODE-1461-length-11821-cov-18.766276_pt1 | contig 11821 bp, 10 predicted proteins | sample MGYA00520619_ERZ1035025 | MGnify/ENA primary metagenome ERZ1035025 (study PRJEB33766, sample SAMN09781742) | gut metagenome | biome: gut microbiome | host: Homo sapiens | place: Madagascar | study: EMG produced TPA metagenomics assembly of the PRJNA485056 data...
AGGACTACTTAGATAGGCTGTTGACGGGAAGTTCAATTTGATGCGTCTGCCCTGAGTACCAAGTGAACATCTTCCAAAGATAATGTTGACAATAAAAGGTCTTCGACTATTTAAAGACTTGAATAAGAAAATAGAGAAGTTCACGAAAGAAATGAATGAAGATGACCTATTGAGCAAATTCATGGATGATGCAAATGCCAATACTGTATATGAAGAGGATATTGTCACAGCTATCATCAAACGAGCTGTAGATGATTTCAAAAGAAGGACAAATAAAGCTGTTGTCTTGATTATTGAGGATTTGGACAGAATAGATCCAGCTCACCTTTTTAGAATATTGAATATCTTTTCTGCCCACATGGATTACGCCTATAAGTATTTCACAAAACCAGATACGACTTTGGTTGGTAACAAGTTTAATCTTGACAATGTCGTGCTTGTTGGTGATTATTCAAACATCAGAAAAATATTCAAACACTTCTATGGCGAGCATACTGATTTTACCGGATATATCGGGAAATTCCTATCCAGCAAACCATTTGCGTATTCTTTAAGAGAAGAAAGACTAAAGTACATTTATGAAAAGTTAGCTTTGGTTACAGGAAGCCCTGTCGCATTAGTAAAGATTGTCATATCGGAAGATAGACTTGAAAACAAGACCATTCGGGATATTATACATTCTTTTGAGATAGACAAACAAATCTATAAAAAGGCTAAGGTTATAGCAGATGGGAAAACTGTAGTGTTGTGTCCTGTAATGCTAAAGTTGTTGGCTATAATGAGAAGATTGAGGATAACTGATGAGGATATGGTTACTATTCCTGCTAAAGTTTATTCACAAAATCAGGGTCTGTATTTCGAATACATTGCTCCATATATGTTATTGACAGAGAATGATAACATGGGGTTGGAGGTTTATGTCTATTTCAGAGATGAGGATGGCGTTCCTTACCAACAAAGATGCAGAATAGACGAAAAAACAGGGAAGGGAGAACGAAGAGGCTTGTTCCGTTATAACGGAAAAGAAGAAAAAACGAATTTTCATGCGATTATTAATCGTATGTTAGAATTTATTGTGAACTGATAAATCATGGAACTCAACAATACCAAACATAAATCCTTCCTCTGGCACCTCGCCATCGAGCCATTCACATGGCACACTTTCTACGGCGAGCAATGTCCGCCATTCGTTACCGAAGAGAACAAGGAGGCATGGAAACGCTATCTGACGAAAATCGTCAAGAAGCATCTGAAGGAAGAGGTGATGAATACACCTGAGTTCAGGGATATTGAAATTCAGATAAGGGAAGAAAAGCTGTTGCGCATAAAATGGGACGAGAAGAGAAAACGATCTATGGAGAAGCAACGCTATTGGGCCAAGATGGAGCGACCGAGAATCAACTATATTCCGAAAGGGCTAACGGTGGACTATGAGGAGGAATACTCCAAATATCTGATGCAAGAAGTAAGCTTTGAGCCAAGAGACAATGATGATTTCACGGCTCAGCTACGTCTGTTAGAGCGGTGGCACAAGAAATCCATCCCACAGATATTGGAGAAGAACAGACCCGATGCAGCGTATGCCATAGCTATGGTGCTGTGCAAACATATACCACTGCTCATCAACCGTGATGACATACAAGAACTGGTAGGCGAATACAAAAGACGTATCGGCAAACTGATATTCGACAGCTATCATGCCTTGGTTGAAACTGTCAAGGTATGGAACAATGAGGAGAAGCGGCAGGATGTTTGTCGATTTATCGCTGAGAATGCAGGACAATACCAACATTATCGAGGGATGAAGAAAAGGCTGATGGGCTTGATGCCAGAGATGCCTTTTGATGGTGAACCTGTGACAGTGGTTCGTGAGCCGAATGACTTCGAGATATAGAGCAATCGTTTATCAACAACACAAACTTCACTAACAATGAAACTGAACATGAAGAGAAAAGCACCTATACTTTTACCTGTGTTCACAACCAGTGTGCCTTTGGATTTTCCGCCAGAAGGCACGTTTGCGTTCAACAAGAAGACCCATAAGCAGTTGGAGGTGACGGTGAGAATCAACGAGCACCAGTACTTCAACATGAACTTCCTGAACCATGATGGATATATCATGGCATGCTGCAGATGGGCGCATGTATTGGACTTTGCAGAAAACGGTTATGACCGTTACGAACAGATCATCAAAAAACATTTCCGGAAGAAATATCCTGTCATCAGCAGTCTGTATGGACAACATACTGATACGGCTGAGGACATCCACATCTCCACCATCGGCTTTGAAGGCAATCCAAAGGAATGGTATATCTCCATGCGCATCTATGGAGAAAAGTTTGATGACCTGCTGCATGGCAATCTGCTAATGAATGTGGCGTTTGCCTCTGCCGTGGGTAATCTGTGCATGGCAAGCGTGGACGTGTTCAAGGAAATCATGAAAAGTGATGCCAAGCAGCCGAAGATGCTGTTGAAGGAGCTGACTGGTATCGACGAGATAGATAGGGATTTTGACTTCGGCAATTATCTGGATGCGAGAAATCCAGATACAGGCGAGATCCTATCGACTGCAAGGGAAGATGGTAAGGCTTCGGGTGTGGAACTGCCTGATGAGATAGAAATACCAGCTTGCATGAAGACATATCCGACTTATATTTATCTGCCTCCATTCATGAAGTCACTGAACGAAAAGGAATATGTTACGTTCTGCAATGCCATATTTTTCGAAATCAAAGGAAAGGAAGCTTCCTTGAAAAAGTTTGGATTCGCCAGAGAAAACGATATGCAATATTTGGAGGAATATGTCTCAGCCATTGGAGACAAAATGATAGCAGGGGAAGAAGCAAAAACAGAACATGTGCTGATAGAATCTACCATTTTTCTCATGATGTCGAGTATGCGCAATTCTTTGTATGATGAATTGTATCAACTTAAAGATATTGAGACAGGGGAAAGTAAACTTGCTATGGAACTGGATGGGTATGTCAAGAAGTTAGTGTGGCGCAAATGGAACACCAACTACTTGGAAGAATTTGTGAAGCATGTACTGAGCAAGCAATGAAAGGATTCAGGCTCTTTGATTACCAAGAAGACATGGTGAAGCAGATTGAGAAGGCATTTCGCCTTCATCGGTCCGTAATGGCGCAAATGCCAACGGGAACAGGTAAAACATACCTGTTAACAGCTGTCATAAACTCTTTTGTGAGCAACAATCCAATGGAGAAAGTATGGATTGTTGCCCATAGAAGAGAACTTGTTTCGCAGATAGACGAAACCGTAAGAAAGTTCCATTCCTATTCCGCATCAAACACCTCTTCCCTATTGTCATCCGTCAAGTCGATGTCTATTCAGTGGCTGATGAGACACTATGACGAGATAGAGGAAGAATCTGGAATGATAGTGATTGACGAGGCGCACCATGCGCTTGCCAAAACCTATAAGGAGATGTGGGAGAGGTTTCCTAAGGCTAAGTTCTTGGGACTGACGGCTACGCCTTGTCGATTGAACGGTAAGGGATTTATGGACTTGTTTGATGTGTTGGTGCAGTCGTGGAATATTCCTGAGTTTATCAGCAAAGGACGATTGGCGACCTACGACTTCGTGAGTATTAAGTCGGATGGTGTGACGCAACGGCTCATCGACTCCTTGCGGAAGCGAGGTGCTGACGGTGACTATCAGAACAAGGAGATGGATATGCTGCTGAACAAGAGACCTTCCATTGAAAGGCTTTACCAAAGCTTTGAGGAGTATGGCAAAGATAGAAAGGGCATAGTGTATGCTATCAACATATCTCATGCAAAGAAAATTATGGAGCTGTATCAAGAGCATGGCATCAAGGTGGTTGCCATAGACTCGAAGACTCCTGCCGCGGAAAGACAAGCAGATATTGAGTCTTTCCGAAAAGGCGATATCCAAGTGTTGGTGAATGTTGATATTTTCTCGGAGGGCTTCGACTGCCCGGATGTGGAGTTTGTGCAGTTGGCTCGTCCTACACTCTCGCTTGCCAAGTATCTGCAGATGGTGGGACGTGGACTGCGTGTTGCCAAGGGGAAGAAGAACTGTGTGATTATTGATAACGTGGGATTGTTTCGGGTGTTCGGGTTGCCATCGCAAGTATGGAACTGGAAGGCTACATTTGAAGGAAGATTGAAATACAGCAGAAAGAAGGAGACTCCGAAAGAAAGAGATTTCTTCTTGATGTATGGAAAGCAAGAAACGATGCCTATTGGTCAAGATTCGGAAATGATGATAGTGATGAGTCATGAGGAACTGATGCAGTCGTTGCAGTATCGGGAGTTTGTGGAATGTAATGATGATTTTGCCATCGTCAAGCTGCCTGACGGAAAGATGACGGTGGTTAACAGACAAGGCGAACAGGTTCTGGAGCCTGGCAACTATTATGACATGAAGTTCTTGCGAGGGAATATCTTATCCTATCGACCTCGCAGAAAGACAGTATGTTACTACGACCTCTTGGCGAGAGTTCTCATCGACGAGGACATTCACGCGAAGGATGCTCCCGAGGTAATCACCATAAATGAATGGGAGTTCGTCGTATATAATGGCCTCTTCAGGTCTCGTACCTACGAGGACTTTGCTTTACCTTATCGTCCTTTACAAAATGACCTGTTGAATCGTGGGTATTACTTGATATACCACAATGATTTTTCAGTAGGCAGTGGTTGCCAAGTGTGGTACTATTATAAAGGTGGTGACGGCTTGATGCGTAAGGATTATACGGAGAGTAAGGATGTGTGCTTTTTGCGTAATGATTATGAGCATGTATATTGGCTATGTGCTAACCTGTATGGGCGAAATATTGTTGTCATGAACAGTAAGCAGGACTACTACTTGGTGGATTCAAATTTGAAGAAGACCTATATAGGGTGCAATAATCCCAAGAATGAGAATGAAGATTTGAAAGTTGTGATGCCTCGCCTTGGCAAAAAATACTATCATGAGGCAATGTTGCAAAAGAAGGAAATGGAAGCAAACGAGATGCTTCTTTTGCATGAGAAGTCAGAGGCAGGACATGTGGAATTGTATCAAGCCGGAAAAAAATGGGGCGTGAAGGTAGATGGTAAAGTTATCGTGCCACCTCTTTACCACAGTATATCACAACCTGTTGGTGCCTATTGTGCCTTTGAAGAGATTCCCAGACATTGGGGTGTTATGACATTAAAAGGAAAAGTGATTGTTGATGCCAGATATGAGAAGGTGGAGATTTATGACAACGGTATCGCCATGGTAACAAACATCACGGGAAAAACACAGACAATCAAACTTTTAAAGGTAAAAGAGTAAAAAGGTAAAAAAGTAAAAGAACAAAAAGGCTTTTTGAAATGACATTGAAGAAGATAAAGCTTTTTGATTACCAGGAAGACATGGTGAAACGAGTGCAGGAGGCATTCAAGCATCATGATGCCGTAATGGTGCAAATGCCGACTGGAACCGGGAAAACCCATGTGCTTGCAGCCATTGTGGAGATGTACTTGAAGAAGTATGTATGGGTGGTTGCTCATCGCAGAGAACTCGTATCACAAATCAAAGACACGCTTGCAAGATTCTTTCCTGACTTGGATTCAGAGAAAATCCAAGTGACATCCATACAATGGTTGTCAAGACACTATCGGGAGATAAAGGAAAAGCCGAGTCTGATTGTGATTGACGAGGCGCATCATGCGTTGGCAGAGACTTACGCTGAGGTGATGAATGCCTTTCCGAAGGCGAAGAAGTTGGGACTGACAGCTACGCCCTATCGCTTGAATGGCAAAGGATTCACGGATTTGTTTGACACCTTGCTGTGCTCATGGAGCATGGAGAAGTTTATTGCCGAAGGGCGGTTGAGTCTGTATGACTATTACTCCATCAAGCCAGACAGTGCCGACCAACTACTTATTGATTCGTTGCAGAAGCGAGGAGTTGATGGTGACTATCAGCAGAAGGAGTTGAACAAGGTTATGGATGTAAGACCGTCACTCGAAAGACTATGCCTTACCATCAAGGAGTATGTGCCAGGAAAGAAAGGTATCGTATATGCTATCAGTATTCAGCATGCTGAGCATATTGCGGAGTTCTATCGGGAGAATGGCATCAAGGCTGTGGCGATTTCGAGCAAGACACCGTTTGCAGAGCGACAAGAGCTTATTGAAAGATTCAAATCTTCCTCGCTCTCCTCCTCTCTAAAATCCAAAGATGACGAGATTGAAGTGTTGGTGAGTGTGGATTTGTTCTCGGAGGGCTTCGACTGTCCTGATGTGGAGTTTATCCAACTGGCAAGACCTACGCTGTCATTGGCAAAGTATATGCAGATGGTAGGACGAGGACTGCGAGTAGCAGAGGGTAAGGAATACTGCGTGATACTGGACAATGTGGGACTATATAAGCGGTTCGGATTGCCATCTGTGGATAGAGATTGGCAGAGTATGTTTGAAGGACGTACTTCTCTGGAAGATGTCCTGCAAGAGACGTGTATGCAAGTCAACAGTCACAACTGTAGGATGGACATGGTGATGGATGGTGATGAGGAGATGATGAAAATCATCAATCATGAGCGTCAACAGCAGATGATTATGGACACCTATGGCTATAGCCTGATGGAGAACGACAAAGGGTTGTTGGGCATCAAAGACAATGACGGCAATGTGATATTGGATTGCATATATAAGAAGATAGAAGTGACCAATGATGGCTTTGCCTATTGCTACATAAGAAAGAAAGTAGGTAGGAAGGAATGGATTGACTTGCGGAACAGGTTGTGGTTTGCCAATAAGCCACAAAGTGTGAAGCTGATGGGCATCGATTTCAGTACAGAGGATGGCAAAAAGCTGTACCCTCGCATCCTATCGAAGTATATTGATGAAAAGACCTATCTGACGGTGAAAACCTTGGAACTACAAGTAGGAACAGGACTAAGCTGGAAGCATAGGTTTATTCCTTGGGACGAGCCGAACAAGGTGTATATGTACAAAGATGGAGAAGGCAACGCACGACTGTATGTTGATGAGAACGAACAATATTTTGTACAGAAGAACATCGGCAGTCAACTGGAGAAAGTTGACTCTCGTGAGGAGTTGGCTGAGTTTGCAAAAAAAGACAAAGAAGAAAAGAAGGAAGGCTTAGAAAAGCTTAAGAATTCATATAAACTTTATGAATATTATCCTGTCGATAACTTCTATCCTATCAAGAAATATCTTGGAACAGCGAAAGACAATATAAGAATCGAGAAAGACGGCATTTGGCATGTGGATGATGCACAGGGTAATGAAAGTTTTTGGGTTGATCCTATCACACACAGGAAACATTATACAAGACCAGTCCTGTTCAAGCGTGGTTATCTGAACATCTTGAAAGAAGGCGACTGGTGCTATGTGAGAAACATCCCTGGACTTATGAACAGACCATTAAGGCAATGGGAAATTGTGGCAGATGATAACATCTGTGTCATCAATAATACGTATCTGATAGAGAAAAGTGAGCCAGATCAGTGGTACAAGATATGCAGAAGAACAGATGACTTCACATATTTTTCTGTATTGGCATGCTATTATGAAAGTGAATACATTAAGGATGATATGGAAATCCAAATTACTCAATTTGATGGCGAGGGCTTGAAAATGACACAAGAAGGATTTCCTTATACACCACTTGTGATAAAAACACGTAAAAGAAGTAGATGGCAGTGACGAAAACAGGCCGATGTGAACATAGCGTTCATGTCGGTCTGTTTTACGTTTATGTATGTTTCTTCGTAGAAGGATAGAACAGATGGTCTTTGTCCAAGAATACTGGATAGAATACAGATTCTATAATATAACCAGCAAGTCTTGGCTTTTGACCACCGATTTTCCGAATCGTTCCCCAAGATACTTCGCCATTGATATGCGGAGGAATTTTGAAGTGGCTGTTTTCTGGGAAATCACCATATACCTTCAAGAGTCCCTGCTGTACCGCTTCTTGTCTTGTAAAAGAGCATACTTCTACAAATCGCCCAACAAGTTTATCAAGCATTTTCTCTTCTTGCCATTTTTCAAGAGTCTGTCCTGGAGGACATTGGTTGAAATCGAAATCCTTGAAGTTGAAAGATAACTTGGGCTGTTCATCTTTCACCTTACGCTCATCTCTCACATTGGCAGTACGGCTTTCGGAAGCAGCAGTGCTTTTGAACTTATTCTCAAACTTACTCTTCTTTTTTGCTGCCATACTCCATGATGAATTTATCAATGTTGCCGAAATAAGGAATAGCACCATAGCGTCCTAACAGATAATCCTTAGAGAAAGACGCATCGTTACGGACACTATTAGCCTGATTGATTTTGTATTCCACTAGAGAGTACAAATCAGATGCACCCTCAGAAGATTTCTCAGCGAACCATATCTGATCACGACGAAGCAAATCCTTACGCAAGAGGTTTGTATCGTGAGTTGTTATAATCAACTGCGCCCCCAAGGTATTCATCACACTATAGAATAGTTTGAGCAATTCTACTGACAACTGTGTATGAAGACTTGCGCCAAACTCATCAATCACAAGCACGCCACCATTTTGGATGGTGTCGAAGAATGGACCAAGAAGAGCAAACAGTTTGGTTGTACCCAAGGACTCAAATTTGAAATTCAACTGCTCCTTACCAATTACCGCCCCATTGTCATACAGATCATGGGTTGAAAGAATTTCCAACTCATGTTGCTCTATCCGTTGGTTGGAATCTGTCGGGAAATGGATGCCCAAACGAGACAATATTTCAAAAGGAGTATCTTGCGTATCAACTTCCTTGACATTCTCTTTAACGTTCATATCCTTGATGCAATTATCCACTATGCCAATCATGTTGAGGATTTGCTCGCGAATCAAAGGATTGTGTATAAAAGTCCTTGCAGTATAAGCCAAGGTGTTATCGTCTAAACCTGAAAGAATATTGAAACGCTTACGAAACCATTCTTTTACCTTCATTGCCACTTCCACATTGAATTGAGCTGCCGTGGAAAGGTATAGGGCATTACTTCTGGTTTTTGTGTCAACTCCTCTTGCACCCTTTACCACTTTTGAGTTGACCTTGATATTTTGTCCTTCACGCTTAAAACAATAGCTCTCTTTTGTACTTCCTTCAAGTAACACGAAGAGCCATTCGGTCAGCACTTTGTTCTGACTGACCTCAAATCCATATCTGTATCTTTCTCCATTGCAGATGAATATCATTTGCATAGAAATAGGCTCTTTTGTACTTTCAACATCAAAACGATAATGAAGAAGAGAGAGACGCTTGACGATGCTCTCATCGACAAATGACCGTAGCACCATAGACTTGAAAATGTCCATGGCTGCAATTACAGAACTCTTACCCGAACCATTTGCACCGTAGATGGCGGCAGACCTTAAATAACGCTTGCCGTTATCCATGGTGGAAACATTCGAGTAACCATCATTGCTCTCGCACTCCTTGACAGTAGTGCTTGCAACCATACTAAGCGAAACCTCATCTCTGTATGACATGAAGTTTCTTATCGTAAATTCTATCAGCATTTGTTCATACGTTGTTGTTCGTTGTGGACGCAAAAATACAAATAAATCTTCGTATAACCATAAAAATTGAGATTATTTCACAAAAATTGCAATAATATGTGGTAGTATTAGCGATTTGGTACTGCTTTTGCGGTCGTATGGAACCGTCAGTTTTACATTGTCGGATTTTTCATAGCGGACATTTGGTACCGGTACCATCGGAGCGATATTCTCAAATATTAGGTATAAGAAGACTACTTTTTGTGACTTTTGATGTAACAAAAAAGAACTTTGGGATTGAAAATAATTCCTTTATGTTTGGTCACTATATGCAGATGCTCGCCTGTTGCACGTCCTGTGGAGCCTGATTTACCAATGATGGTGCCGGCAAAAACAGGAGCTCCTGGGGCGATATGAACTTTAGATAAATGACAATAGCTGATGGTGAAGTCGGCATGACGAAGGATGATGTAATTGCCAGAGCGAGCATCGTAGCCAACCTTCTCCACTTTACCATCCATCATAGAATACACATACTCGTTATGCGCATGAAGGTCTATACCATGGTGCATAGACTTTCTGCCATTGATAGGGTCACGACGATAACCATAAGGACTGGTGACCTTGATTGATTTCAGTGGATAAGTGATGCTTGGATAGCTGCTTATCCACTGTTTTGGTTTGCTATCCACAGAGTCTGTTTCCTGTTGTGGCAGATTTGCAGTGACGGAATCTACCTGATTGTTTGCAGGAGGCATAAACTTCTCCTCCACTTTCTTGACTTTGTAACGGCATACGTTATCGCTGACGGTATTGAACTGCGCTTTTGCACTCGATACCGCCAGACAATTTATTACCCATAATGCCACTATTTTCCTTTTCATGGTGCAAAGTTAGGGAAAGAAATCAAGAGTGATACACGATGCTGTAAAAGTATAACATAAAATAAGATTAAAGTATGATTGAGAGTATGAAATAATGATATAATCATAATAAAACGGAAAAGATTGAGCAGAAGAACGTAGGATTTCTTGTATTCATTACTCTTGGGCTATCTTTGCATGGCTATATGCAAAGTATCATTCTAAATATAATCAGAATATGAAAAGAAACTCATTTGAAGAAAGCGAAGTGCCGTATCAGACACTCGCTAAGTTTGGACTCACCCACGAGATGATTGAAGACCTTCCGATGCATGTCTTGGATGACATCAGCAATGGTCGTCCATCGCCAGTGTTGCCTGTGAGCATGGAAGTAAACGAGGGCTACAGCATCAAGAGCAGAACCCGATTTGCCTTGGTAAGAATGGCAGACGGAAATGTGGATGTGATGTTCTATCCTGTGTTGAAATATGCCCCATTGGACAAATTCACCAAGGAGCAGCAGGAACTGTTGAAGCAGGGCAAGGCTGTGGTGGCAGATGTGGATATGCCAGATGGCACACATGTCAAGGCATTTGTACAGATTGACGGAGAGACCAACCAAGTGATGGCTGTGCCGACACCTGTGATTGGTAGAAACTTGCAGGTGCTATCTGATGAACTCAGTCTTGGAGGAACGGAGCTAAAGAGCATCCAAAATGGCGAGGCACTGACATTTGCCGTAGAAGACGAACCTGTAACAGTAGGCATCGACCTGAAGAGCGATACTGGCATCCGATTCGCCAACGGCGATGGCGAGCAGTGGCGCAAGGAAGGCAAGCGAGAGTGGGACAAATACACTTTCGGCATCTATGGCTGTTGGGTGATGGACGATGACGGTAATCTCGACTATGTTCCAGAGGAGGAATATACCGAAGAACTGTGGAATGAGCAAAAAAAAGCTGCCGGAAGACATGCATCGGCTGTCGTAAGGAAGTAACGTGAAACATCAAACTTAGGGAAGAAATGAGAAAAGGACCTTATTATACAGAAGACATTCTCGTGGAGAAGATGCAGAGCGGTGAATACGGTTGGCTTGACTATGTGAACCATTTCAGTGAGGAATGGCAGAACGAGTATGAGGAATACTGCAAGGAACACGCCCGGTGCATCGGCAACGAGAGTGCGGAACAGTTTGTGAAGTACAAAGACGAACTGTTAGAGCAAGGAATGGAAAAAGAGAACGCTTAATAAAATCATGCCATGGCGATAAGAAAGAACTTGAATCCAAGACAGATGGACTTGCAGCCAGAGATGCGTGACATCTTGATGCGCAATGGTATGCAAGCCCATATCATAGCCAATGGTGATGGTTATCAGTTAGCGGTACAGGGACATGACTCCCCACTGCTGACCTATAACCTCACCGAGAAACAGATGTTGGCATTGACCGATTGGG
>ERZ1035025.1471-NODE-1471-length-11726-cov-6.011738_pt1 | contig 11726 bp, 9 predicted proteins | sample MGYA00520619_ERZ1035025 | MGnify/ENA primary metagenome ERZ1035025 (study PRJEB33766, sample SAMN09781742) | gut metagenome | biome: gut microbiome | host: Homo sapiens | place: Madagascar | study: EMG produced TPA metagenomics assembly of the PRJNA485056 data...
GCCCGGAGATAAGCATCCAGCTTATTGCTTTTCAGAATAGCCTTGCGGACTTTTTTGTCCAGATCAGGAAGACAATACTCCCACATGGGCTTCAGTTTTTGCAGAATCTGCGCCTCTCCTCCTTCCAAAGTACGTGCATATTCTGCATAGATCAGCTGGTGCATCTGCCCTACCTTCCGGTAAAGTTCTGAGACCGGCAGTGTATTCCCCTGTCTGAAACCGGCTGCCAGATCCGGATTGGCCAGCAGTCCGCGTCCCAGCATCACTCCCTCGAGCCGGGGATAAGCCTGCAAAAGTTCCTGCATCTCTTCCTGGGTTCGCAAGTCTCCGTTATATACCAGCGGTAACCGGCAGCTCTCATAAAAGGCAGTAAAGGCCTCTCTGTCTACCGTTCCTTTGTATTGCTGTCTGCCGATACGCGGATGCAAGGTTATCTGTCTGACACAGGATTCATTCAACAGGGGAAGAATCTCCCGCCATTCGTCTGTCCGCTCCCAGCCCAGACGCATCTTTACCGAGAAACGAATCTCCGGAAATGTTTCCATTTCATGGAGCAAGGCTGCAACCTTATCCGGAAAAGGTAAAATACCGGATCCCTTCCTGCGATTGACTATCAACGGAAACGGACAGCCCATATTGAGATCAATTTCCCGATAGCCCCAGCCGGAAATCTGCTCAACCAGCATCCGGAATTCATCGGGCTCAGCTGCAACAATCTGGGGAATCAGTCGGGATACTGTGTTTCCTGCAGGAAGCAGTTCGCGTTTGTCCTTGTTGCGTATCTCCCCTTTTTCAAGGCGTACAAAGGGAGTATAATAGGCATCTATACCGCCAAAAACCTGTGCATGAGCATTGCGCCAGGCAAGTTCCGTAAATCCCTGTAAGGGAGCTGCATAAAGAGTTATCATCCGTCAGGCTGTTAAAATGTAAATCAGGAAGCACAAAGTTACGGACTTTCCGGTAATTAACCAGTATTTAAAGAGTCACTTAGCACATAATTATGTATCTTTGTCCAAATAACCAAAACCTGTTCTCATCATGGAAAAGTACATCTATGAACTGAAAATGAAAGTCCGCGACTACGAATGCGACTTGCAAGGTATCGTCAACAATGCCAATTATCAGCACTACATCGAACATACGCGCCATGAATTTCTTCTATCGGCCGGAATCAGTTTCGCCCAGTTGCATGAACAAGGCATTGATGCCGTAGTAGCCCGTCTTTCCATTGCTTTCAAGACGCCTCTCCGGAGTGGTGACGAGTTTGTTTCCAAGCTCTACCTGAAGAAAGAAGGCATCAAGTATATATTCTATCAGGATATCTTCCGCCTTCCTGACCTTAAACCGGTCATCAAAGCAACGGTGGATACCGTCTGTCTGATTAACGGACGCCTGGGCGAATCCCAGTTGCTGAATGAAACCTTTGCTCCTTATTTCACCGAATGAAAAACGAAGAACTGCTCTACACGCTTGCACTGACCCGTATTCCCGGCCTGGGACTGATTGGTGCCCGGCGCCTGCTGCTGGCCATCGGAGACCAGCTTACCGACCTGTTCAAGTATCCGCATGAGGTGCTGCAAAGCCTTCCGGAATCAACACACAAACTGGAAGCAGCCCTGAAATGTCCGGAAACCCTGCGGCTTTGTGAAGCAGAACTGGCCTTTGCCGAAAAGAATCAGATCCGCTGTCTCAGCATTCATGACGAAGAATACCCTTCACGCTTGCGCGACTGTGATGACGCACCGCTGGTGTTGTTCTACAAAGGAAATGCAGATCTCAACCGGCTGCATGTCATAAGCATGGTAGGAACACGCCATGCCACAGACTACGGAAAAGATCTCTGCACCCGTTTTGTCCGTGAACTGAAGGAGCTGGTTCCCGATGTATTGATTGTCAGCGGACTGGCATATGGCATTGATATCCATGCTCACCGGGCTGCGCTTCAGTATAAAGCCGATACGATCGGTGTACTGGCACACGGACTGGACCGGATCTATCCGGCTGTACACCGGCTGACAGCGGCTGAAATGATCCATCACGGCGGCCTGCTGACGGAATATCCCAGTGGTACCAATCCCGACCGGCAGAACTTTATCCGGCGTAACCGCATCGTGGCAGGTATCAGCGATGCTACCATCGTTGTGGAATCAGCAGAAAAAGGAGGCGCCCTGATTACTGCGGATATCGCAGACAGTTATCATCGGGACTGTTTTGCTTTTCCGGGACGCGTAGGAGACACGTATTCCACCGGTTGCAACAATCTGATCAAAAATAACCGGGCAGCACTGCTGCAAAGCGCTGAAGATTTCGTCAAAGCCATGAACTGGAGTTGTGGGGAACACCGCCCCACTATTGTACAACGCCAGCTGTTCCCAGACTTGAATGAGGAGGAAAGTCTGATTTGTTCCCTGCTGGAGAAAAACCCGGACGGCATGCAGCTGAACAGTCTGATCGTTGCATCCAATATTCCTGTGAACCGGCTGGCCGGTATCATGCTGGAGCTGGAATTAAAAGGAGTTGTAAGAGCGGCAGCAGGCGGCATGTACCGATTGCTGTAATCAGCATACATCTTACACAAGGTATGTCAGAACGACATCTCTTTGTGCCTTAAAACGACAAGAGGGTGCATCCCAAAAGATGCACCCTCTCTTCATATTCTGATTAATCAGATGATTAGTCTTTCAGTTTTGCTTTGATGAAGTCGCGGTTCAAACGAGCAATGTTGCTGATTGAAACACATTTCGGACATTCAGCTTCACAAGCACGAGTGTTTGTACAGTTACCGAAGCCCAGTTCATCCATCTTAGCGATCATAGCTTTTGCACGACGCAAAGCTTCCGGTTTTCCCTGAGGCAACAGGTTCAACTGGCTAACCTTTGCAGATACGAACAACATCGCAGAACCGTTCTTACAAGCAGCTACACAAGCACCGCAACCGATACAAGTAGCAGCATCCATTGCTTCGTCAGCGATCGGTTTCGGGATCAGGATAGCGTTAGCATCCTGAGGAGCACCTGTACGTACGCTGATGAAACCACCAGCCTGCATGATCTTGTCGTATGCAGAACGGTCTACCATCAAGTCTTTGATAACCGGGAAACCGGCAGAACGCCACGGTTCAACAGTGATTACATCGCCATCTTTGAAACGACGCATGTAGATCTGGCAGGTAGTAGCACCGGTTGCAGGTCCATGAGGATGTCCGTTGATGTACAAAGAACACATACCGCAGATACCTTCACGACAGTCGTGATCGAATACTACCGGTTCCTTACCTTCTTCAACCAACTGTTCGTTCAAGATATCCAACATTTCCAGGAAGGAAGTATCACCCGGAATATCCTTCATCTGGAATGTATCGAAATGACCTTTATCTTTAGGTCCGTTCTGACGCCAAACTTTCAGCGTAAATGATATATTTTTATCCATTTTACTTAGATTCTTTAATTGTTTAACTTCACTGATTAGCTCTTGTAGTTACGAGTCTGAACTTTAATTGCTTCGTATACCAGCGGTTCTTTGTACAATACCGGAGCCTTGTCGTCGCTTCCCTGGTATTCCCAGCAAGCTACATAGAAGAAGTTTTCGTCATCACGTTTAGCTTCACCTTCTTCAGTCTGGTATTCTTCACGGAAGTGACCACCGCAAGATTCTTCACGGTTCAAAGCATCGTAAGCGATCAGCTGACCCATTGTGATGAAGTCATCCAAACGGAATGCCTTATCCAATTCAATGTTCAAACCTTCCTTAGAACCCGGGATAAACAATTCAGTTTCGAATTCCTTACGGATTTCTTTCAGACGAGCCAAACCAGTCTTCAGACCTTCAGCTGTACGTCCCATACCTACATATTCCCACATTACGCGGCCCAGTTCCTTGTGGATTGAGTCAACAGACTTCTTACCCTTGATGTTCATCAGGTGATCGATCTTAGCCTGTACAGCCTTTTCTGCTTCAGCGAATTCAGGAAGATCTGTAGAGAAGCGAGGAACAGTGATCTGATCTGACAAGTAGTTCTGGATAGTGTAAGGCAATACGAAGTAACCATCAGCCAGACCCTGCATCAAAGCAGATGCACCCAGACGGTTAGCACCGTGGTCAGAGAAGTTACATTCACCGATTGCGAACAGACCCTTGATAGTTGTCTGCAGTTCGTAGTCAACCCAGATACCACCCATTGTATAGTGGATAGCCGGATAAATCATCATCGGGTTGTAGTATTTACGTCCGTTGATTTCTCTTGCAAGTTCACCCGGATTAACGTCAGTGATTTCTTCATACATATCGAACAAGTTACCATAACGCTGGCGAACTACATCGATACCCAGACGTTCGATACTTTCAGAGAAGTCCAGGAATACGGCCAGACCCGTGTTGTTTACACCGAAGCCATGGTCGCAACGTTCCTTGGCAGCACGTGAAGCAACGTCACGCGGAACCAGGTTACCGAATGCCGGATAACGGCGCTCCAGATAGTAATCACGATCTTCTTCAGGAATATCGCTACCTTTCTTAGTTCCAGCCTGCAATGCTTTTGCATCTTCCAGTTTCTTCGGAACCCAGATACGACCATCGTTACGCAGAGATTCTGACATCAAAGTCAGTTTAGACTGCTTGTCACCGTGTACCGGAATACAAGTCGGGTGGATCTGTACGTAAGCAGGATTTGCAAACATAGCACCCTTACGGTAGCAAGACATAGCAGCAGTAACGTTACATGCCATAGCGTTAGTAGAAAGGAAGTAAGTGTTACCATATCCACCGGTTGCGATAACTACTGCATGTGCAGCGAAACGTTCCAGCTTACCAGTTACGAGGTTCTTGGCAATGATACCACGTGCACGGCCGTCAACCAGAACAACGTCAAGCATTTCATAACGAGTATACAGCTTCACAGTTCCTGCACCTACCTGGCGGCTCAATGCAGAATATGCACCCAGCAACAGCTGCTGACCAGTCTGACCTTTTGCATAGAAAGTACGAGAAACCTGTGCACCACCGAATGAACGGTTAGCCAGTGTACCTCCGTATTCACGAGCGAAAGGAACACCCTGTGCAACGCACTGGTCGATAATGTTGTTTGATACTTCAGCCAGACGGTAAACGTTTGCTTCACGAGCACGGTAGTCACCACCCTTTACAGTATCATAGAACAGACGATATACAGAGTCACCATCGTTCTGATAGTTCTTAGCAGCATTGATACCACCCTGTGCAGCGATAGAGTGTGCACGGCGAGGAGAGTCCTGAATACAGAAGTTGAATACGCGGAATCCCATTTCACCCAGAGAAGCAGCAGCAGAAGCACCTGCCAAACCAGTACCAACTACGATGATATCCAGACGACGTTTGTTAGCCGGGTTCACCAGTTTTTGGTGAGCTTTATAATTAGTCCATTTCTCAGCTATCGGGCCTTCAGGAATCTTAGAATCAAGTATCTTAGTCATAATGTTTTTTCAATTTAATCAGTTACACTTAAATTAGCAAGCACCGCAACCCATCATGTTTTTCAGGAAGAACACAACGGCTACCAGCATGAAACCAAGAACAATGATGGTAGAATAGATGTTAGAGATGCATTTCCAACGGTTAATCCAGGTGGTATTGTTCCATCCCAGAGTCTGCATTGAGCTCCAGAAACCGTGAGTCAGGTGGAACCACAAAGCAATTAACCAAATGATATACAGTACAAAGAACAATGGGTTAGAGAAAGTCTGCATGATGTAACCATAACCATCAGCTGCATGAAGACCTCCCATCATCGGATTACCGATAATTTCAGCGAACTGCATTTTGTACCAAAAATTCACAAAGTGAAGAGCCAGACCCAGAATTACAATGATACCCAGTACCAACATGTTCTGAGATGCCCATTCCACATTTTTAGGTTTAGCTGTCACAGCATAACGTTCGTGACCACGTGCGGCACGGTTCTGCATAGTCAGCCAAAAAGCGTAGATGATGTGAATCACAAACAAGGCAGCCAATCCAACAGTTGCTACCAGGGCATACCAGTTAGCACCGAGGAATTCGCAAACCATGTTGTATGCCTCGCCTGAGAACAATGCAACAAGGTTCATCGCCATGTGAAATGTCAGAAACAGGACAAGGGCGATACCTGTTACGCTCATCACCACTTTCCTTCCAATAGATGAATTACTTAACCACATAAATGATTGAATTTAAATTATTTAATTGTTAGAACTAAAATTTCTTTTACAATATGTTATTTCTTGTTGCAAAATTAGAAGTTTTCCGCGAGATTACAAGGAATTATGGAAATAATTCTTTAATCTCGTTTAGGGAAATCCATTCCCGGCTTCTCCAGCAGTTCAAGAGCTTTTTTCATACTGTCACTCAAATCATTAATCACTCTGAAATATTCGTTCATATCCCACAGGTCACGGGCGATCAAGGCTTTGAGCTGTGTCTTGATCAACGGAAGAGCAGTCTGAAACTGTTCCTCGTTATACTCTGCTCCCATCGTCTTGCCCAATTCGACCAGTTCATCCAGCATCTTGGAAGAAATCTCAAAGTCCTTATAGAAACGGTCAAAGTTCTTATACTTCTTCAACCATTCTGCCCGATGACGGTCAATCAGTTTGATATTCATCTGAACAATTGCTCCCTTATCCCGCAGAGCCAGATAATAGTCTGTGTAACTGGTTGTATCAAGCGGAACAAAATAATCCGGCATGATACCTCCGCCGCCATAGACAGTACGTCCCAGTTTATGGGTCTTATATTTTAAAGAATCCGGGAAATGAATACTGTCTGCACTTAACATTTCTCCCCGGTTATAGCGGTCTATCAGATCTTTGTTGTATTGTTCAATACTTTCATACGGCTTCTGAATACAACGGCCGGAGGGAGTATAATAACGGGCCACTGTCAGACGGATCATGGAGCCGTCCGGCAAATCAATGGGTCTCTGGACCAATCCTTTACCAAAAGTCCGGCGTCCGACGATCATTCCACGATCCCAATCCTGAACGGCACCAGAAACAATTTCACTGGCCGAAGCAGAATATTCATCTACCAGGACAACCAGACGTCCGTTCAGGAAGGCTCCATTCCCTTTTGCAAAGAATTCACTCCGAGGATTGCGTCTTCCTTCCGTATAAACAATTAATTCTTTCTTGCCCAGGAACTGGTCTGCCAGATCAATAGCCGCGTTCAGATAACCGCCACCATTCCCCTGAAGATCCAGAATCAGATCTTGCATGCCTTGTTGCTTCAGCTTCTGCAAAGCCTCCATAAACTCTTTACTGGTAGTAGCTGCAAACCGGTTGACACGAATGTATCCGATTCTGCGGTCTACCATATAGGCTGCATCCAGACTGTAAACCGGAATCTTATCACGCTTTACGGTAAATGAAAGCAAATCTTTCACTCCCTTACGCATAATCTTCAGATTGACAACCGTTCCTTTCGGTCCGCGCAAGCGGCGCATCACTTCGTCTGTATTCATCTTCACTCCGGCAATAACCGTATCGTTGACCTGAATAATACGATCACCTGCAAGAATTCCTACTTTTTCAGAGGGGCCTCCGGAAACAGGCTGAATAACAAACAATGTATCCGTCGCCATATTAAACTGGATACCTATACCGTCAAAGTTTCCCTGCAACGGCTCATTCAGACGTTTCACTTCTTCCGGATCCGAATAAGTTGAATGCGGATCCAGCTTTTCCAACATGCTGACAATAGCAGCTTCGACCAGTTCCGGCTCGTCTACTTTATCCACATATAAATTGGCAATGGCAAATTCAGCCAACTGCAGCTTACGTGCCGGAGAATCCAACAATTTGTTTTGCGCCTGCATTCCTCCTGCGGACAAACAGGCCAGCATCACAATTAAACAAGTTCTTATCATGTCTTTCATTTTATTCAATCTTCATTCCTTCAGGCAAGAACGGAGTTACATCTTTGCCATATTGCAGCAGTTCACGAACAATTGTTGAACTGACAGAAGTGAGTTCCGGTTCCGTAAACAACAGGATGGTCTCGATACCGGAAAGTTTCCGATTGATATCAGCAATCGTTTCTTCATATTCAAAATCACGCACCGTACGAATGCCCCGGATAATGAACCCGGCACCACGTTCTCTGGCAAAATCAACCGTCAGGCCGGTATAAGCCCCTACACTGATACGCGGTTCATCCTTAAAAAGATCGCGTATCATCTGCACACGTTTTTCGGTAGGGAACCATGTACGCTTTCCGTCATTCACTCCGATACCGATGATTACCTCGTCCATAAATGTCAAGGCACGTTTCACCACTGAATAATGTCCGATCGTAAAGGGGTCGAACGTCCCCGGAAATATAGCTTTCAACACATCCAGAATTAAATGTTTCTACTCTCTTTCAACCGGCTTTCACACCTTATTATATATATTATACGTTGTCGGTTATCAGATCTTCCTCCACTACCAGGTTATCGATAATAAAGTTCTGACGCTCCATTGTATTCTTTCCCATATAAAACTCCAGCAATTCCCGGACAGCGTCCGTCTTACGGAGAGTTACCTGCTCCAGCCGCATATCTTTTCCAATAAAGTTCCGGAACTCATCAGGAGAAATCTCTCCAAGTCCTTTAAATCGCGTAATCTCCGGATTGGGTCCTAACTTTTCAATCGCTGCCACACGTTCTTCATCCGTATAGCAGTAAATGGTTTCATAGACTCCTTTCTTCCGGTTGCGGACACGGAATAACGGCGTCTGAAGAATGTATACATGGCCTTTCTTGATCAGATCAGGGAAGAACTGAAGAAAGAAAGTCATCATCAGCAGACGAATATGCATACCGTCCACATCCGCATCGGTTGCTACAATCACCTTATTATAACGTAACCCGTCCAGTCCATCTTCAATATTCAAAGCGGCTTGCAAGAGGTTGAACTCTTCATTTTCGTACACAACCTTTTTCGTCAGTCCGAACGAGTTCAAAGGCTTACCCCGCAGACTGAATACCGCCTGCGTATTGACATCCCGGCTCTTTGTAATGGAACCGCTTGCTGAGTCTCCCTCTGTGATAAAGATAGAACTTTCTGCCCGTGGATCATCTTCATCATCCTTCTTGCCGGTTTTAACGTCATTCAGATGAATACGGCAATCCCGAAGCTTGCGATTATGCAAGTTTGCTTTCTTGGCCCGTTCACGTGCAATCTTTGTCACACCGGCAATCGCTTTCCGTTCCTTCTCCGACTCCTGAATCTTCTGAAGCAGGACTTCTGCTACATCCGCATGCTTATGGAGATAATTATCAACATTTTCTTTGACAAAGTCCCCTACAAACTTATTGACACTTACTCCCGACAACGGATATGGATTTCCGTCCGAATCCTTCTCCGGCGCCATGGTAAGCGAACCCAGTTTGATCTTGGTCTGACTCTCAAAAGTCGGTTCAATCACATTAATGGCAACGGCAGCTACCAGTCCGTTACGGATATCCTGGAACTCCATGTTCTTGCCGAAAAATTCCTTGATCGTCCGGGCCAGATGTTCCTTGAAAGCACTCTGATGTGTTCCACCCTGAGTGGTATGCTGCCCGTTGACAAAGGAATAATATTCTTCACCGTACTGCGGACTGTGCGTGAAAGCAATCTCAATATCCTCTCCTTTCAGATGGATGATCGGATACAATCCCTGTGAAGTCATGTTATCATTCAGCAGGTCTTCCAGCCCGTTCCGGCTGATAATGCGATGTCCGTTGTAATAAATAGCCAGTCCGGTATTCAGATACGTATAATTACGCAACATGGTTTCGATGAACTCCGGACGGAAATGATAATTCAGGAACAAAGTATTGTCCGGCTCAAAGAAGATATAAGTACCGTTCTCTTCGTCGGTGGAAGAAGTTGTATCGCTTATCAGATTTCCCTGAGTAAATATGGCCTCACGCATCTGACCGTCACGAACACTCCGTGCGACAAAACGAGAACTCAGGGCGTTGACCGCCTTGGCTCCCACACCATTCAGACCGACACTTTTCTTGAAGGCCTTTGTGTCATACTTACCTCCCGTATTCAGCATCGAAACAGCATCCACCAAACTTCCCAACGGAATACCACGACCATAGTCACGCACGGAAACACGCAGGTTATCCTCCATCTGGATATCAATGCGTTTTCCCGCTCCCATTTTAAATTCGTCGATACAGTTGTCCACCACCTCCTTCAACAGGACATAGATTCCGTCTTCAGCTTGTGAGCCGTCTCCCAGGCGTCCGATGTACATACCCGGACGGGTACGCACATGTTCCATGTCACTCAGATGGCGAATGTTCTCCTCTGTATAGGAAACAGGGGTATTCTGTTGTTCATTTATTTCTTCCATGCTCATTGTCGGTAATCAGGCTTAAAATACTTTCTTATAAGCACGACGACGCTTGTGCTGTACCGATTCAAAGGCACTCCACTGCGCCTGTACTTTCTTGTTTACTTCCAGTTCCGGATTGCTCTCACCATACTGGAATCCCATCTGCTGATAAATTGGAACCAGATCATAGAAAAGCAAAGCATTCACGCCCTTACTTTGATACTCCGGCTTCACTCCCACAAGCAGCAGGTCGAGCACTTTAGGTTTCTTGAAGAACAGGGCTTTCAGCAAATGATACCATCCAAAAGGCAGCATCTTTCCTTTGGCTTTCTGCAATGCCTCTGAAAGCGAAGGCATCGAAATACCTACGGCTACCAGCTCGCCTGCTTCATCTTCCACCAGCGACACCATCCGCAGGTCAATTAACGGAAGATAAGTTTTAATATACTGATTGATCTGTCCCTGCGTCATCTTAGAATAACCGTACAGAGGCGCATAAGCTTCATTGATCAGATCAAAGATTTTCTGTCCGTAATTCTTTTCCTTAATCTCACTACGCTTCAACTTCTTGATCTTCAGCTTATATTTCTGCAGAATAATTTCGGATATGCGTACAAACTTCTCAGGAAGTTTATCGGGTACAGTCAATTTAAATTCCACCCAATCGGCCTCTTTCTCAAAGCCCAGACGCTCCATGTGTTGAGAATAATAAGGATAATTGTAAATGGTGGACATCGTACTTAACTGGTCGAAGCCTTCAACCAGCATACCTTCTGCATCGAGATCCGTAAAGCCAAGAGGACCTACCATTGCTTCCATCCCTCTTTCCTTTCCCCAGGCTTCCACCTGATCAAGCAAAGCTTTCGAAACCTCCGGATCGTCTACAAAGTCAATCCAGCCAAAACGAACTTCCTTTTTGTTCCATGTTTCATTGGCACGACGGTTAATGATGGCGGCCACTCGCCCTACCACCTTGTCGTCCTTATAAGCCAAAAAATAGTCCGCTTCACAAAATTCAAACGCCGCATTCTTCTGCGGGCTGAATGTTCCTAACATATCATCATACAAATCGGGTACAGAATAAGGATTATTCTTATACAACTCGTAATTGAAGCGGATAAATGTTTTCAGCTCTTTTTTATTGCTTACTTTCTTAATGATAATGGCCATCGATTCGTAATACTATGAAATTTCAGGGAGTAAAGATACGATTTTTTATTCGAAGAGCCTGCACTTCTTTTAATTTTCATAAAAACTTGCTGCTTTATACACCTTATATAATAAGAGGTTCATGTCAGGAGGCTATCTCTGGAAAATTTCTTCAAGTAAAAATGCCCAATAAGCCTTATCCAAAACTTTTTTCTTTATTTTTCTCCAGATTACACCGAGAGAAAGAGATACAA
>ERZ1035025.1472-NODE-1472-length-11718-cov-5.737117_pt1 | contig 11718 bp, 12 predicted proteins | sample MGYA00520619_ERZ1035025 | MGnify/ENA primary metagenome ERZ1035025 (study PRJEB33766, sample SAMN09781742) | gut metagenome | biome: gut microbiome | host: Homo sapiens | place: Madagascar | study: EMG produced TPA metagenomics assembly of the PRJNA485056 data...
GGGTGGGCTGTCCTATCGGGCGAATCGCTCGATAGCGGTATCTATCGTGCCTTCCAGAAGCAATGCTACGTTGTCTACCAGCGTTTGTGGGGTGGTGGACATGTTGCTGCCAATCCATTCGAGAGTTACGCCGGCAAGCGCTTGGGCATAGAAGTCAGCTATGAAGTTGCGGCTTCGTTCGCCGACTTTAGCAAAGTTGGGCTGAGCCTCAATAACTCCTAGGATGAGCTTGCGGGTTGCTGGGAACAGGAAGCGCTCTACGCGCTCGCGGCTCATTTCCCGATAGATAGTCGTGATGAACGCTTTGTTCTGCTTAAGTTCTTCTAAGACGGCTCGGTAGCCTTCCTGCCAGGTGTCTACGGTTTGGGTTCCGCTTAGTACGGAGGCGGCATCTTCTTCGAGCGACCATTCAACCAAGTCGTAGATATCTTTAAAGTGGTAGTAAAAGGTCATACGGCTGGTGCCGCAGTCTTCGGTGATGTCGGCGATGGTGATCTTGGCGAGCGGTTTGGTTGCCAGAAGACGCTTCAACGATTGCTCAAGGGCGCGTTTAGTTAACGTGCTGCTCATGGTCCCCCCGCTTCCCCTTGGGTACATTTCCGATTGTGCAGTTGCATTGGTCAATGCCCCTTTGCCCCAGGGTCGCATTTTGTCATTGACGAAAACGATGCAACTCAGCATAACGCCAAATCAGGGTGTGGTGGCTGTTTGGGCTTGGGGCGGTTTTCAAGCTGTAATGTTTGCCGATAGATGCGGGCTTGGTTTTCTTTCGGGTGGGGGTTTCTTGCGGGATAGGAAGGGATTGCTGAATGGGGTTGGTACGGCTGCCGACGTAAAAAGGCGGGGCCTCTTGCGAACTCCATAGCTTGCAAGAGGCCCCGCCCCCAAAGTGGGAAAACGGTCCCTGTCTCTATTTTCCCAGCTTGGGCGACGGGTGCTGTGGCTACGAGGTACTGGCGCTTGAAAGGTCGTACACGGTTACGCCGTCTATCGTCAATGCTTCGAAATTTGCGGAAACCCATTCCGCAATTTCCTCTGCGGCGTTGGATCCTCCCATTTGTCCGCCTCCCATTCCTTCGCTGGAAATGTAGTAGCGCACAAGCCCTTCTTCAACGAAGCTTTTGAATTCGTCGAGCGTCGGTGCAGGGTCGGATCCGTTGAATCCACCGATGGCCATTACGGGAAGCTCGCTTGATAGCTGATAGCCGGCGGCGTTCTGGGAACCTGTGGTGGCTGCCGCCCAACGATACCCACTGGCGTTTTCCTTCAGCAATGCGGTGAGCTCTTCGTTGGAGCTGTTGTCCCCCAGCAGGTTTCCGCCTCCGTTGCCGCCAGGCCCACCCCCGTTGTTTCCAGGGCCGTTTTGCGCTGGTTGGCTCATATCGCTCGGTTGGCCGCTGCCGGCTGTGGTTGGGCTGCCTGTGCTTGAGGCGACATCTTCCTGGTTGCCCGATACGTCGCCGTTTTCGCTGCTTTGCGCAGTATCAGCTTCGTTTGGTTGGTCGTTAGCGTCTGTCTGACTGTTGGCGTTATCGCTAGGGGCTCCGCCGCCCATTCCTTGGGTGTTTCCTGGGCCTGCGGTGACGATGCTGCCGTGGTGGCCTTCCGCAATAGTACATCCCGTCCATGCGATGGGCGCCGTCATGAGAGCGACGAGCGCTACGGCAACGGTAAAACGCATTCCTTTGCGGGATGCGCGCGCCAGCTTTGCGTTATTGCTTTCACCGTGGCCGAGCAATGCGCAGATAAGACCCAATGCCGCAGAACCCGTGCCAGCGATCACGATCGCATAGGCAAGCCATGTCTGCCAGCCAGATTGTCGCACCAGCGCAAAGGCCCATACCGCGCTGATCGCAATCAGAATGGCGAAGGTTGCTTTGGCGGCGGCGTGGCGTCGCTGCTCCCAGAGCGATTGCAGGCAAACAGCGGTCAACACTGCAACTGCGGGTGCCAGCGCCACGGTGTAGTACTGGTGGAAGATGCCTGCCATGAAACTGAAGACGAGCCAGGTAACCACCAGCCAGGAGCCGAATACGGCGATGAAGGCCAAGCGCATTCGACATACTTCGGTAGCGTTTTCTAGGCTGAAAGCGTAATCGAGATTGCTCCCAAAGGTGCTGTGGGGCATATGGAAGGGCATTGCCGTCACAGTTGCCCTGCTTTCGCGATGGCACTTTTTCAAGGCTAATGCGGCTATGATCCCAACGACGATGCCGGCGAAGGCGAGCAACGCAAGCCAAGTTATTTGATCATTGAATCCGCTACTGAACAGGCGGAATATGCCAGTTTCTCCCCACATGCCGCCTTGAGCTGATCCTCCCGTAGAGCCGGGTACTACTGAACCGGTTTCATTGCCGGTAAGACGGCCAAGCCCGTTATAGCTGAAGGTGAGTTCAAGGAACGAATCAGTCTGCGATCCGCCGATGTAGGGCCGTTCTCCAGAAGGGACAACGACGGTCAGCAGCACCCACCATCCCGCGGAGACAATCATGCAGCCGAGCGCGATGACAGCATCAAGCAAGCGCCTGCGGATAGGCTCAGGGGAGCAAGCAAGCATCGCCAATGCGAATCCAGGCAAAACAAGGAAGACTTGAAGCTGTTTGGTAAGAAAGCCTAGGCCAACGAGAATGCCTGCTGCGGCGAACCAAAGGCTTCGTTTCTTCGAGCCGGTGCGTTCGGTGTCGAATTCGAGGCCGCGCATAAGGCAGCCCGAGGCGCCCAGCATGAGCAAAACCAGCAAGGCATCGGGATTGTTGAAGCGAAACATCAAGGCTGCAACCGGGGTGAATGCGAACACCAAACCTGCTGCAATGCCAGCCCAGTTGCCCCAATAGCGTCGGGTGATGGCGTAGCACAGGTACGTGCAGCCAATGCCCATGAGCGCTTGGGGCAGCAAGATGGCAAACGAGCTGAGTCCCAAAATACGAACCGAAAGAGCCATGAGCCAAATAGCGGCGGGTGGCTTGTCTACTGTGATGGCGTTACCGGCATCGAGCGAACCCCAGAGAAACGCCTCCCAGTTTTGAGCTCCTGCCTGCGCGGCAGCGCTGTAGAACTCATTGGCGTAGCCCGAGGCGTCGAGGTTCCATAGGAAGATGAAGCTGGAAGTGGTCAGCAGTAGGGCGAGTGCGATCCAGTCTGCGCGGGTGCGTTTTTGGACTAGCTGCGTTTGTAAAGGGCTGCTTTCGTCTGTGCAACGGGGGTTTGCATATGCCTTGTTTCTTTGATGGGATTTTGTACTCTTGCTGTAGGCGCTTTGAGTGTCGTAGGTTACTGGAGTAGCATTTCCGGGCGAATCTATGCTCCGACCGTGACGGTTCGAGAAAGAAAAATGCTTCATCAGCCCTCGACCGCCTTCTGTTGATGCCTTGAGTGCGGGTTGCGGGGTGAGCCTTTCGGGGCGGTAGCGTTATCGTCTTCGGAAAGGCAAGCGCGCGATCTGGTTTCAACGTAAGGGGCTGCGGTGACTGCTTCCCTCAAGCGGCGCATGCCCGCTAGGTCTTTACGCACCGTGTCGGCGATATTCACAGTGGAATTGGGGTCTTCTTCCCAGCGCACAGGAAATTCATTCATGGCAATATTCATGCGTTCGCCTAGCACTAAAAGCTCGGTGTCGAAAAACCACTCATTGTCTTTTACCAAGGGCAGCAGGGCACGAGCGGCTTCGTTGCTGATCGCCTTGAACCCGCACTGGGCATCGTGGAAACTGACGCCAAGGTAGGTTTGGAGCATGCGATTGTAGGTGCGGGAAATGAATTCTCGTTTGGGGCAACGCCGTACGTTTGACTGCGGCATCAGGCGCGACCCAAATGAGATATCAGCTGTGCCGTTTAGGATGGGACGAATCAGGTCGGGGATCTGCATGATGTCGGTAGATAAATCCACGTCAGTGTAGGCAAGTGCGCGTGCCTGTGAACTGAGCCAAGCAACTTTCAGTGCACGTCCGCGGCCCTTCTCGGGGATGCGCACGGCACGTACGTAGCCAGGGAATGTTTCGGTTAGGCTGCAGGCCAAAGACCAGGTTCGGTCGCTGCTGGCGTTGTCGGCGATAACCACCTGAGCCGATATGGGTTCAGGCAGGTTTTCCAGCACTTTGAGTTGCTCTACCAGAATCATGATGGAAGAACCCAGCTCAACTTCCTCGTTGTAAACGGGAACAACTATGTCGGCGTCGAGCTCTTGCGGGTCGCCGGCAAATAGCACTTGGGTAGGAGCGGCGTTCTCTTGGAGGGGGATATGATGCACGGTGAGGTATTCGGGGACGTTCATTGGGGATCCTTTCGCGAGGAAGACGGCCGTCGGACGTTTGCCTCTAAACGCTTAAAGAAGCAGCATTGCTTCCAGCTGCGGTTGCGGAACTGTTGGTAGAGCTGGTATTTGATGAGCTGCTGTCGCTTTGGCTGCCGGTGCCATCGGTCTCGGTAGTGCTATTGGGTGCGCTGGGGACAGCTCCCCCCAGAGGAATCCGCCGCTCCGCCATTGCCTGAAGCTCCTGGGACGTTTTGGTTGGATCCGCCGCCATCTTGCCCGCCAGGTTGCTGCATGCTGTTTTGCTGCATTCCTCCCGTTTGCGAAGATCCGTTGAGCGCAGTGGATAGGCCGCCTCCTATTACGCCGCCCAATATCCCGCAGACAAGGGAAAGGGCGCAGGTTAGGCCAACAAGTTGCTTTTTCGTCTTTGAGGAAAACGAACCATTGCTGTTGGGTGCCCATTGCTGTTGCGTGCCATAGCTGTTTGCATGCGCGGCCTGTGAGGGCGGGACGTAGCCATATCCTCCCTCGCTGCTTGCGTTGGGGTTGCTTTGCGATTGGGACTCAGCGATATACGTTTGCCTGTCGTCGCGCTGCTGAGTGGTGTTTCTTTCATCCATGGGATGCTCCTTTCGGTGTGTTCTGGGTTTGTTGTACCGTCTGAACGGGCCTACCTTGTCCTGAAATGGCAACATTAAAGATGGACTAAGGTTTCACCTGGGGATTTATGGTTAAGTGCCGGTTTCCTTTAAGGTTTGGTTAAGGCTGCTGCGGTATTATTCAGACCATAGAAATCCGTTCGTGCGTTCTTTTTCGGAGCGTCGTTTGCAGAGGAAAGCAAGGGAGTTATGAGGGTTTTGTTTGCAGAAGATGAGCGAGCGCTTTCGCATGCGCTCACTACTATTCTTGAACGCAATTCGTATGAGGTGGAAGCCGTATACGATGGGTCCTCTGCGCTGGATTGCCTGCTGGGAAATGAATACGATGTGGCCGTGTTGGACATAATGATGCCGAACATGAATGGCTTAGAAGTGCTGCGATTTGCGCGTGCTCAGGGCGTTCGTACGCCGGTTATCATGCTTACTGCCAAAGGAACGATCGACGACAGGGTTGAAGGGCTCGATGCGGGCGCGAATGATTATTTGGTAAAGCCCTTTTCGGCCAAAGAGCTTATGGCACGTTTGCGGGCGCTTACCCGTCCTGCAAATGCGTTTGACGCGACGCCTCTTTCTGTGGGCAACGTTATGCTGAATCGTTCAACATGTACGCTTTCAGGCCCTACGGGCGAAGAGCATTTGCCCAACCGCGAATACCAGCTTATGGAGCTGTTTATGGAACATCCTGGTGAGCTTCTTTCCATGGGGCGATTGCTCGATTGCGTGTGGGGCACCGATGCTCCTGAAGATGCCAATGTCGCCTGGGTGTACATTTCGTACCTTCGCAAAAAGCTCGGGCAAGTGGGTGCCGATGTTCGAATCAGAACGTCTCGCAACCAAGGATATTCTCTGGTATGCGATGAGTCTGTTTCCGATACGCTCGGTGAAGGTGGGGCTTGCTGATGGATATGAGCAAGCGCCTTCGTCGCAAGTTCATTCTGGTCGCTATGGCGTCGGTGGTGGTGGTGCTTGCGGGCATCATTGCTGCCATCAATGTGGCGAATTACTGCGATGTATGCAATCAGGCCGATGCCAGGTTGCTTCTCATACAGCAAGACAGCGGTGCCTTGGAAAATGAGCAACAGCAAGATCCGGACAATGCAGGCTCGGGAGGTTCTGGCGAAAGCACTGAGGCAGATGGGGAAGCGGATCGTTCTTCCGCCGAGACTGCAGGAGGACAAAGCCCGGTTGGCAATTCTTCCGATGCAGGTGTTGATTCCGATGGGGCGGATCGGCAAGGTGTCGGGAGTGGGGGCTTTGTCGGTGCGGGCGGCACAGGCAACCCGTCGCAAGGCTCTTCCCCCGAAGGCGATGGCTCGAACGACCCCGATCTAAAAAGCGCGCCAGGTTCAAGCGGTGTGGGCCAGCCGGCAATAACCCCTCGAGGCAACGTTGCGGAAGTGCCTTTCGAGTCCCGCTACTTTACGGTTCAGCTTGCATCGGATGGCAGCGTTGCTTCGGTGAATACCGAAAAGGTTGCGGCGATATCGACTGACGAGGCTGCCCAAATGGCTCAGGGCGTGAAGGCTGGCAGCACGGGTTTTGTGGGCGCTTATCGTTACCAGGCGGTCCAGCAAGAAGATGAAACCGTGTGGTGCATTTTCCTTGATTGCTCGCGTGATTTGGGCAACTTTGCTTCGTTTTTAACGGCGAGCGTCGTTATCAGTCTGGCTGGGTTGGTACTGGTTTTTGCGTTGGTTTTTGCGTTGTCACGCATTGCGATCCGCCCAGTGGTGGAAAGCTACCAAAAGCAGAAGGGGTTTATTACCGACGCTAGCCATGAGATCAAAACGCCTTTGGCGGTAATCTCGGCAGCAAATGAAGTGCAGGAAATGGAGCAGGGCGAAACCGAGTGGAGTCGCAGTATTGCCGAGCAGGTTAGGAGGCTGAGCGCCTTAACAGAGCAGTTGGTGCAGCTTGCGCGTATGGATGAGGGCGCAGCGGGCTTTTCGAAGGGGGATGTAGATTTTTCTTCCGTCGTTGCCGAGGCTGCCGATCCCTTCAAACAGGTTGCCGAACAACGCGGCAAATCGCTTTCGCTCGAAATCGATCCCGAGGTACGGGTGCAGGGCGACTCCCCGGCGCTTGCTCAAGTAGTGGAGTTGCTGCTTGATAACGCAACGCGGTATGCGAAGGAAGGATCGCAGATCGAGCTCAGCTTGCATAAGCGGGGGCGAAAAGCGCAGCTTGTGGTCTCGAATGAGGTTGACCGCATGCCCGAAGGGGATCTTGATCGCCTGTTTGAGCGCTTCTACCGCGACGATTCGTCGCGCAGTTCGCAGACTGGCGGTTCGGGTGTGGGGCTTTCGGTGGTGCGTTCCGTTGCGGAAGCCCACGGCGGCAGCGCCAAAGCCAGCTCACAAGGAGACCGCATCCTTTTTACAATTACGATTTTGGGGAAATAGGGACAGGTCTCATTTTCCCACCCAAAAGAAGGGCATCGCATGCGACGGAATTCGCAAGCGGCGCCCTTTCTTTACGCCTACGCAAAAGTGGGAAAAAGCGGACCCATCCCTATTTCCCCAGGGCGTCTTCAGCGGACTGGTTGTGGTTGCGAGGTGTTCAATGGGTTTGTGTTTGCTTGGCTCTATTCGGTGATCAGTTCATCGCTTTCGCTGCGTGTGCTTCTTCCTTCAGGTATTCAGAAAGGGCAGCACTGTCTTTTTTCGTTTTGATTTTCAATGCAATGGGGTATAGAAGTAGGGACAGTGCTACAGCACCTGTGGCGAACAGGAGCAACATGCCCATGTTGCTCATTAGTACGCCAACATTGCCTCCGCTCATAACCTCGCGCAGGCCGTCGATTGCGTAATAGAACGGCAGGAACGGTCCGGCGGCAACTGCCACGTTGCTGCCTAGTTGGGCGGGCATTGTGCCTGAGCAAAATACCAGTTGCACGGCAACCAGCAGTATCGAGAATGCTTTTCCGATGATGTCGAACAGATTGAAAAACTGCATGATGAGCATGAATGACACGCTGATGACCAGCAGCGATAGCGCCATCATGCCCATATTGGTGGTCGGAAGGCCCAATGCCTGCGCACCGAAGAAAACGACTGCAACTTCAAAAACCGAAAGGATCAGGTACAGCGGCCAACGTCCGATGACGGCAGCAAATCGGCGCTCAGCAAGTTCTTTTTTTGAAGGGAAGGCGCTGAAGACGAAAAAGATCATAAGCGAGCCGAGCCAAAGTCCCATCACCAGGAACAGCGGTGCGAAGCCGTATCCGAATTTATCCAAGTTGCCATAGACATCATCTTCAACTATTGCCGGATTAGCAGTGTAGCTCGCAAGGCTGTCCGTGCTGTCCGTGAGGGAGTTGCCTATGGTCTGCGATCCGTCTCGTAGGCTGTTGGTTAGCTCACTGGCGCCGTCGCTTGCGATCAGCAGCCCGCTGGTAAGCTTTTGACTGCCGTTCTGAAGTTCGCCAGCGCCGCTGGTCAGGCTCGCGGCGCCGTTTTGTGCGTTCTGGGCGCCGACGGAAAGCTCGCTTACTGCTTGAGTGTATTGGTTTATGCCGGTATCCAGTGTTTGGTACTGGCTGCTCAACGAATCGATGCCGCTGTCGACTTGCTTATAACCGCTAACTGCGGAGGTGAGTGCCTGATATGCCCCTGCCTGCGAGCTCGCGGCAGCAAGTTTTTCCGCTGCAGCGGAAACTTGCGCGGCATTAATTTGAGAGGGATCCTGCCCTTGTTTGGTTGCGGCAATTACTTGGGTGGTGTATTCCTGTAGCGCCAGGGCGTAGTTTTGCTTCAGCTGAGGGATTGCACTGGCTGGATCGCCTCCGTATGTTGCGGAAATGCTGTTGACTTTGTCTTCGAGGCCGCTTCGGTAAGCGCTGGAACCTTGTGCCAACGTCTCGATGCCGCTGGCAATGGAGGCGGATCCAGAAACCAGTTTATCGCCGGAATCTTCCATCTGAGAAAGCCCCGAGTTCAGCTGCCCCAGCCCGTCTTCCAGTGCCTCGGACCCGCTTTTCAGAGTCTCTAGATTGTCGGTTATGGCGCTACTGCCTTCGGCGGCTGAATCGATGCCATTGCCAAGCTGCTGTGATCCGTCGCCTTCGCCGGCTAGGCCATCCTTGGCGTTCACGAGGCCGTCGAGGTAGGCTTTCGAGTATTGCTCGGTAATGCTCTGATTGATCTTTTCTTCCAGCGCGCTTTCGATGCGGCTAGAAAGAGAGGTGAGCATGTAATTCTTCCGGGCATTTTTGAAAAATACTACGTTCGCTTGCTCGGGTTCCTTGATCTCACCTGCGGCTACATGCTTCGAGAAATCCTCAGGAATCACAACGGCAAGATTGTAATCGGTGTTTTCCAAGCCCTGATCAAGTAGGCTTTCGTCCTCGATGGTCCATTTTGCATCATCGTTGTTGGTGATGTTCTCGACCAATTCATCGCCTAAGTTGCGTTCTTCTCAGTTCAACGTGGCGCCAGCATCTTGGTTGATGACGGCAATGGGAAGTTCCTTCATGCGCTCGTATGGGTCCATGAAAGTGCCGAAGTACAGCAGAGCAAAGCATGCCACGATCAGGGGGATGGCAATAAGCGCCGCATAGGTTAAAGGTTTGTTGAATGCTGTCTTGAAGGCGTCTTTCAGAATGTCGAGCATGGGGCCCCTTGTCCATTCGCGTTCCTGTGAACTTTATAACCATACAGTTGTAATAAAATGCGGGATATAGACAATTTTTATACAGATGTATGAAAAGGCAGACATATGGGAAAGGGCAGTAAATCAGCTCGCACGAAAGTGGCTTTGGCGGATGCTCTAGTGGCTTTGGCGCAGGAGAGTCCCATCCGCAAGATTACGGTGGGTGCAGTGGCTAAACGCGCGGGTGTTGACCGACAGACGTTCTACTATCATTTCGAAACGATGGACGAACTGGTGCATTTTGTGAGCGAGCGATTGGTTTCGCGGTTGGTGGAAAAAGCATCGGGACCCACCGAACTCCGTCAGATGTTCCATGCGGCGGTTGATTTTGTGGTTGAGAGCAAGGATCTCCTTCTGCCGTTGCTTGAACACATGGGCAGGATTCCTTTGCGTGAGGTGTTTTACGGAAAAGTGAATGGCATGTTCGAGAAACGCGGCCGTGAGCTTGTTGCTGAATTGGGCATTAGCGTTTCTGAGCAAGATTTGGCATTTGCCCTCGAATACTGCCAGTATGCCAGCGTATTCTTGATGCTAGACGTGGTTACGGGAAATGAGGTTTTGCCGACAACTGCCGGCGAGTTGGCAGACCGCCTGAACGATGCCTTCGAGCAGCAGATAAGAGGCCTGTGTCTAAAGGAGCAGCGAATTATCTCATGAGTGCCCCGACGGGTTAGTGGTGTGTAGAGGAGATGGCTGTTGGTTGGTGCGGTGCATGCAGCGCTCAACCGGTTTTGATGAAAGGATCTTCTTATGATGATCATCGATGAGCCGTTTGCGGCTCCTGAGCTTATCGAATATCTGGAGGGCAGCCGAGAGCCGGTACTGGCGAACGGCATGGCTGACAAAATCCTTGAGCGCCATAGCATCGAAACGCTGGGGGACGAAGAATTCGCTGCGCGCGTAAATGCAGGTGAGCGATTTATTTGCACCTCGGAAAATGCTTTTGGTTGGGTTGCTCGGCACATTGAAGACAAAACCGTAACGGGTGCCATTGCCATATTTAAGGACAAAGCGCGTATGCGTAAATTGCTGGCCCCCATGTACCCAAACCTTGAGTATCGGGAAATCCCTACGACGCAGCTCAGGGAAATACCCTTTGAAGACTTGAGCATGCCTTTCGTGTTGAAGCCCAACGTGGGCTATTGCAGTGTGGGAGTGTATGTTGTCGAATCGCGCCAACAGTGGGACGCCGCTCTTGCCGATATCGATGAAAACTTGGCAGTTTGGCGTTCTCGGTACGCCGAAAGTGCTTTGGGCGAAGGCTCTTTTCTCATCGAGTCGTATTTGGAGGGTGCCGAATTCGCGATCGATGCCTTCTTCGATGGAAACGGCGAAGCGGTGGTGCTCGATGTGCTTCGTCATGAATTTGCCAATGCCGCCGACACGAGCGATCGCTGTTACATAACGGGCGCTTCGGTGATCAATGCGTATGCTTCGGATTTTGCTTCGTGGCTCACGGAAGTGAACGGGTATGTTGGCGCTAAGAACTTTCCTGTTCATGTAGAAGCTCGCATGAACAACGGTGTGATTACGCCTATCGAGTTCAACCCGCTTCGTTTTGCGGGCATCTGCGGCACAGAGGTTGCCTATCATGCTTATGGTTTCCATACGTACGATTATTTCTTGCGTGATATAAAACCCAATTGGAACGGACTGCTGAAAGGCAAGGAAGGCAAGCTGTACTGCATGGGTTATCTTCCTGCTCCTGAAGAATTGGCGGCAGGGAAGTGCGCCTTCGACTACGATGGCTTCCTCTCACACTTCGGGGGCCTTCAGACATTCCACCGTTTCGATCCTCGGGAAACGGGCGCTCTAGGCTTCATTTTCCTAGAAACCGAAGAAAGCAGCGAAACCGAGCGAGCCTTCCTCCGCGAAGCCGACCTAACTCAGTTCTGCCTGGGAATATAGGGACAGGTCCCATTTCCCACTTGAAGGGCATTGTCTGCAGCATGCGCAGAAGTGCCTTACTACGCAACAATGCCCCAGCCTGCATGAGTTTGCGGATGCGGGCTGGGGCTTCTTGCTTCAGGAGGGTTGCACCGAGTGCGTTTTGATGGTGTTTAGTATGCTCCAGAATAGATTCTGCTCAAAATAGTAATTACTTTCATCTGGCTATAGACCCAATCTATGGTGCAAAAACGATTTGGGAAAATAGGGA